>Ga0256835_1001396_pt1 | contig 14606 bp, 12 predicted proteins | sample PIR30metaG_FD_185972 | JGI IMG/M metagenome (GOLD analysis project Ga0256835, IMG submission 185972) | Hydrothermal vent microbial communities from East Pacific Rise, Pacific Ocean - PIR-30 | ecosystem: Environmental > Aquatic > Marine > Hydrothermal vents | place: Pacific Ocean: East Pacific...
ATTGCAAGATAAAATCTCTTTAGCGGAGTATAAAAAGCTTTCTTATCAGAGGATATATTCATTTCTTTGACAGAAAGCTTACCTTCGAGTGTACGATAGGCATTTCTCAAGGCCGAAAGCATCGCCTCTTCTGTAACATCTTCCTCCTCTTTCTTGTCCTCGCCAATATCTATATCTCTTGCAGATGCCACCTTGCTTCTAAGGTCCTGCCATACATCAAATACATGCTTACGCATCACTGGAGACAACTTCTGACCAGCCTGTTCCAGTTTAAGAAGATCATTAAGATATTTGACGGATTTTTCGTAATAACCTAACATATATGCTATAACGCCAGCAGAATATATAACTTTGACAAACATATCCCTAGATGAGTATCGCTCCTTCGTGCTTGACAGAGCTTCTTCATACATCTGCAATGCCTTAGCAAGGTATTCTCTTTCCTTATTTTCATCACCTATAAGTCTATATATCCAAGCCATCTTATGAAGCGTAAGCCCAAGCTTATGTTTAGGACCATTGGTGAATTCCAAAAGACGATACACCCATTGATATATTTTCAATGCCCCTTCGGGATCTCTATCAGGTTTTGCCGCTATCGCCTTATCTGATGCAGGAACTTTAACGAGAAACTTAATAAGCTCTGTCTTGTTCTTCGTTGGTGGTTTATCAAATTCATTTCGGTAGTATGCATACCCACACTTTGGGCACATGTCCACTTCATAAAGAACCGGATGTTCCCCTTCAACATGGGGGAACATATCTATATCAATGGCAAGCACCCTATATGCATATCCTGACCGCAAAATTTTTATTTGAAAAGTATTACCACATATCGGACATGTCCTCTCCTCGTACCAATATGGTCTCACATTCACCAACCCCCAAGGAAATTTTTTATATTCTTCATTTCCATTATAATATAAGGGCTATGGGTAAAAGAAAGTTACCAAATATCGTCCAACTGGCATTGTTTACCGCCGCTGCACTGAGTATTGTTATTGGAGCAGGGAAACTACCGATACAAGACACACTTGGACTCAGGCTCATGAGTGTTTCCATTATATTTTATGCAGGTTTTGTCTTGGGAAGGGCTACAGAAAACTGGATACTCATGAAAAAGAACAGAGATACGGTGCTTAAAGAAGGTATTTACACAGAACATTCTCACCCTATATATTTAGGTACCTTTATGTTATTTGCAGGCTTAGCACTACTATTTCGCTCTACCTGGGGACTTGTATTTGCTACACTATGGGGATTATTCTTAACACATCAGAGTATTAAGGAAGGAAGAGAGGTAAAAAAACTTGAAAAGAAATCTAAAACTACTGATAGATAGGAAAGGAAGACGATTTCTCATTAATGTCATTCCAGGAGGCAAAAGTCATTTTCATCATGGCACCATTTTACATGATGAAATCCTTGCCGGCAAAACACATATTGTTTCATCCAAAGGTGCCAAGTTTGTTGTAATGGAACCTTCACTAGAAGATTATGTTCTTAAGATGCCAAGAAGAGCCCAGATTGTATATCCTAAAGAAAGCTCTCGCATTGTCAGTTTGCTTGATTTAAAAGATGGTGATAGAGTACTTGAGGCTGGCAGTGGTTCAGGTAGTCTTACGCTCTTCTTAGGCAGAGCAGTTGCCCCATCAGGACTTGTAGTATCTTATGATGTCAGACCGGAACATCAAGCACAGGCCATAAAAAATGTAGAAGGTTGGAAAGAAGAGATGCCTGTAGAGTGGCGTATAGGCAAAGTAGAAGAAGTCCCAGAAAAATCATTTTACGATGCCATCGTCCTTGATCTACCAACCCCTTGGATTGTTATACCTTATATAAAAGATGCTCTAAAGCCATCAGGGAGAATAGTTCTTTATCTCCCTAATATTCCCCAAATAACAAGAGCAGTATCAAGTCTCGCAGAAAATGATTTTGTTAACATCACAACTATGGAAATACTTGTTAGAAACTGGGAAATTGATGGAGAACGTGGTATTGCCCATCCTGAAATGAGGATGGTATCCCATACAGCATTCCTTGTTTACGCTATCTATCTACCATCCACCTAGCCGTTCCAAAATGATTGCCAAGACAAGACATTGTAAACAAATACCGATTCATTTGTGAGTGTAACAGTCAAATAGGGACCAGAGGCCCTAACCCCTTTAACCCAAGTGGTAAATCCACCAGGTACTCTACCAATGTCGTACATATACCTGGTCGTTCCCATAATATCCAAAACAGAGATATACCTATTTCGCCTGACAATAACAGGTCCTACAGGAACATACATAGACAAAATAACTGTATACGTACCAGACGGTAGTTGAGCAGATTCTCCAGCAAATCGGAATTCCGTACCATCGTACATAAGCAAAGCCACTTTATTCTTTGTCGTGATAAGATAAGCATCACCACGAGTTCGACGCACTTTTTCAATAGGATACTTAAATGGGCTAATAATTTCACCAAGCAATTTTCCATCAAAATCTACAAACGATAGATGATTAACATAGTCAATCATAAGAACACCTATCTTATCTAAAATGTATATTCCCCTCACCCATGTCTCCGTTTTTATACGGGCTCGTTCTTCAAATGGAGTCATAATAGAGATATATTCACCATTATAGAGGGCTATAACATTATTACCAGGAGCCACATTTTCGAAATGTCCCTTGAAATGTCTCACCTCTCCCCCGTTTTGGAGCCAAAATACCTTTCGAGGTGTTAATATGGCAAGAGAATGTTCTCCTCCCTCAACAATTCTTGTTAGGTCTTTAATATAGATACCCGTATGATATAACTGAAAGCGTGGCATATCAAGAAACAATAGCTCATCAGAAGATAATATAGCCAACACATCACCCAATCTATACAGCTGTCCCCCTTTAGAAACGGGAACAGCTACCTCATCAAATATCTTAGGAATACCATCGATATCTATACGTGCAAGCAATCCCTTACTGAGTATATAAGTTCCATATACCGATGTGTACGCATCAAACACCGGTTTCACAAGCCTTATAGGCCCAACCTTTCCCTTTCCAGAGGGTTCCATCTCAAAGTCAAAGTATGAAGTTTCCCCTGGTTCCATCCATACATAGGTGTTAATCGTCTCAAACAATGGCCTCTTAACTTTCATATGCTTGCTGCCAGGGAAAATACGGTCCACTATAACTGGTGCTACTCCAACAAACTCATCATCTATATATACAGCACTTTCCTCAGGTTCAACATTAATAACAGCCCTCGCCATAACATCACTAAACAGAGCCTCAACCTCTGGAGAAACGGCAAATCCACTCCTCTTCGCTGCATTGACTACCTCAACAGCGAAATCGAGGGCTCTTTTATATCTATTTTCCCTTGTTGAGGACAATGATTTAATAAATACCTCATCAAAAGCACTGGGAACGGCTTTTTCATATAGCGATGGCTCTCTGGTCAGCCCCTTGTCTATCCAATCCATAAACTCTTTAGAATTATCAGGTTCAAACGGTAGATGCCCTGTCATAACCTCATAAAGCATAAGTCCAAGCTGGTATATATCGGTGCGCGGATCGAGAGGTTCGCCTTTGATCTGCTCCGGCGCCATATATGCGGGAGTACCTGCATATCTACCCTTTACAGTATGAGAGAACATATTTATAGCTATACCAAAGTCTGTAATACGGGGTTCATTAAACTCATCATACAAGACATTGGCAGGCTTTATATCCCTATGTATTACGCCATTGGCATGTGCAAAATCTATAGCAAGTGCTACCTTAATAATATCTTCGATAAGTTTCATGCGGTCATCGGAATTTATACGCTCCTTAAGAGAACCACCTGGCAAATATTCCATAACAACATATACATACTCAGGAGTATCAATAAAATCGTATAGTTTCACAATATAAGGATGCATAAGCCCCCTAAGAACTACAAACTCCCTACGATATGTATCGGCACTTTCATAGTTTTCACGCTTCATTATCTTCACAGCAACATTTAGACCAGAATCGGTCTCAACAGCTTTAAACACCTGCGCCATACCGCCCTCGCCAATAAAATCGACAACGAGGTAAACGGTATCCCTACCCTGTATTCTGTCTCCTATCTTTGCATACCTTACTCCCATACAACCACCACAAAACTAAAGTTATCGAAAGCTCCTCTTTCGTAAACAAGCTGTTTAATATACTGTGCTGCCTCTCGAGGAGTTTTGTCTAAGAATGCATCTCTAATTTCTTCAGGAGATACATGAAGTGTTACCCCATCAGATGCTAAAAAGATGATATCTCCCTTTTGTAAAGGACATTCATACTCCCCCGGTCCTGTATATATACCGGGATAACCTCCCATACAGTTAACAAGAGTAGTATTAAGTACTAAACTACCCTCAGAATATACCCATGTACCTACAATATGGGGCTCATCAAGACGTCTAATACGAGGCCCCCTAATAAGAAAAATAGGAGAATCACCGGCATACCCTATATAAACATTGCTCTCATCAAAAATGGCCATACTCATTGTGGTAGAAGCCCCACGCATAGAGGGATCCGCTTCTTGTAAAAAGATTAGTGCCTCCTGAACTTTATCAAATATAGACCTTATCAGTTGAAGACTGGGTGATACCCCCCTATCAATCATATCTTTAAAATAGGCCATAGCTATCTCTACAGCAGCTTGAGAGGCCCTCTCGCCATATGGACTACCAGCAACACCATCGGCAACAATAGCAGCAAATGGTGGAGAAACTGTCATATGTGTACCCGGAGCAGGATACACATAATCTTCCATGTTGTTCCTAACTTTTCCCATTTCCGCAACCGATATAATTAGAGCCATACGAGAGCAAACCTCTCCTTCCCAAATCTATCTCTATAATATTTTACCCTTGAGATGGTGAAAATCTCATGCTTTTCTAAAGAGTCCCTGGTCGTATCGTCAAATTCAAAGAGGAAACCTCCGTGAAAATGCATATCAACAAGTTTATTTAGCAGGCAATGAATAAAATCCACTCCATTATTACCACCATAAAGTGCTGCCTCCGGTTCTTTATTTACAAGATTATCAACCGTAAATCTATCGCCATCTGGCAAATACGGCGGGTTCGAGACAATGAAGTTCACAGGTAAATAATTCTCAAGAAAAGAGAATACATCGGCATGATAAAGTTGCAGCCGACTAACAACATCAAATTTTCTGGCATTGACAAACGTATTGACAACAGCCAAAGGGTTAATGTCGATACCAATAACATTTATATCTTGTCTACCCATGAGAATAGATACACCAATAACACCTGTGCCAACACCAACCTCTAAAACATGAGCATCTTCAGGAATGGCTTCGAGAGCAATGTCAACAAGGTCCTCTGTTTCTTCTCTTGGAATAAACACATCGGGAAAGACAAAAAATGGTTTTCCTCTGAACTCTTCAACGCCACATATATACTGTATGGGGATGCTTTTCTTTATATCATCTGCTACACGGTAAAGCCAAAGATCATCTACATTGGCAGTAGTATCCCAACAAGAAGAAAGGCCAAAGCAATATTTCAAAACAAAGCACACATCGTGTTCATAACTGGTTCCGTAAACCTGTAAGAGGGCTTCTTTGATAACTCTACGTGCAGAGAAAACATCCATCAACTCTGAGATATACTTTGTAGTTTATCCTTTGTTTCAGCAACCCTTAGTGCCTGTACCAGCTCATCAAGATCGCCATCAAGTATAGCATCCAAATTGTACAGTGTCAGTCCAATACGATGATCTGTCACACGACTTTGTGGAAAATTATATGTGCGGATCTTTTCACTTCTATCACCACTACCCACCAAAGAGCGGCGGAGTGCAGAAACTTCCTGCTCTTGTTGCTGCTGCATCATCTGGTAAACCCTTGCCTTTAAAATTTTCATGGCCTTTGCCCTATTCTGATGCTGTGACCTCTCTGTCGTTGCAACAACAGTGATTCCTGTAGGTTTGTGAATCAGTCTCACACCACTCTCGCGCTTGTTCTGGTGCTGTCCACCTTTACCACCAGAGCGGAATGTTTCCATCTCTATATCCTCAGGTCTAATATCAATCTCGACCTCATCAGGTTCTTTCATAACAACAACAGAAGCAGCAGAAGTGTGTATCCTACCTCCAGACTCTGTCACTGGTACCCTTTGTACCCTATGTACTCCTCCCTCATACTTCAAATGGGAATATACCCCTTCACCCTTCACCTCAAATGTAATCTCTTTAATACCCCCAAGGTCCGTCTCATTGACAGATAGTACATCTACAGTCCAACCTTTGCGTTCAGCATAACGAGAATACATCCGAAAAAGATCTCCAGCAAACAGAGCTGCTTCTTCACCACCTACACCGGCACGAATTTCCATAATAACATTGCGTTCATCGTCAGGATCAGGTGGCACTAACACATCAGGAAGTTTCTCTTCCATCTCTTCAAGCTGTTTTTCCACTTCTTTGAGTTCATCTTTGGCAAGCTCTAACATATCATCATCGGTTTCTTCCTCTAATATCTGCCTAGCTTCTTCTCTACGCCCTATCAGCTCAAGATACCTCTTGGCAGTAGGCACAACCTTCTGAAGCGCTTTTCTCTTACGAGACAACTCCACCATCTTATTCTGATTAGAATAGATAGAAGGATCGCTGAGTTGATGCTCTATATCCTCATATTCTTTTACAAGCTCTTTGCACTTTTTTATAAGAATCTCTTCAGGAAGCACTACCTTCACCTCTCCCTTTCTGTTTTATAACGATATTCATGTAGCAATCATCATCACCTTCAGGACAGTATCCAAGCATAACACATCTTGGTCCAACACCATCAAATATTATAGGAGCAACTTTTTTCACCTCGTTTAGCATAAGTGCAGCAGCCTGTCTTATCTCCCATTGTGCATGGGTGCACAGTCTCAGGCCAAAGAAGTGTATGAGTTCTCTGGCATTCATAGTCACCATAATCGGTGACGTCACAGCCTGCGGAATAAGAAAACGGGCATCTTCCCTGGGTATACCTAGATCAAGCAATTTGTGATAAAGCTCCACAGACTTACCAATATGTTCCCGATAAAGGGCTATGGCCTCTTCATTGTCTGCAATAGTAGTTGGCACTTGAAAAGCCTCGTCATTTATCTCTGTATATCTATGAGACCGTTGACTGTATGAGGCAATCCTGTGTCTTACAAGTTGATGGGTGCATACCCTGCTGCACCCATCAACAATGAAGGTAAAGTTTGCATGCTCAAGAACACTATGATGGCCTCTTTTTAGCACAGTGTGTATAAGCTTTTTCATACGCCGCCTATATTTTGGCTCATCTTTGTGAGCTAATATATCATCCCACATATTCAGCGGCTCATCGGTAGTATAGGTTAGTTTTGTTGCATAGTAAACAACAGCATCAGGATTCGGCGTATACGCAAGAAGTTTGACCTGAATCACAGGCATCACCCTTTAAGCGTTTTCATCATAAGATTGAGAAACTCCTCGTTGGTATCAGTCTCCTTAAGATAGTTGATAAGCTCCTGAAGTGCAGCCATGTTATCCCTTTCACTAAGGATACGCCTCAGATACCAGACGGCTTTCCGCTCATCTTCACTGTAGAGTTTTTCCTCATGTCTTGTTCCACTGCGGTGTACATCAATAGCCGGATATATACGTCTTTCAGCAAGCTTTCTATCAAGAACCAGCTCCATATTACCTGTACCTTTAAACTCTTCGAAGATAACTTCGTCCATACGACTACCTGTTTCGACAAGGGCAGTAGCAAGTATTGTAAGACTACCTCCCTCTCTAAAGTTTCGAGCTGCACCAAAGAAACGCTTTGGCCCCATAAAAGCTGCGGGATCAAGACCACCGGAGAGGGTTCTACCAGAAGCCGGTAGGTTAAGGTTATATGCCCTTGTCATACGGGTAATACCATCAAGTAATATAAGGACATCTCGACCAATTTCTGCTTGCCTCTTAGCATAGTTCAACACAATATCCGCTACCTGCTCATGATATGTGGGCTCAAGGTCAAATGTAGAGGCAATAACTTTAGCCTTGGGCACATTGTCCCTCATATAGGTAACCTCTTCAGGTCTTTCATCGATAAGGAGAATAATAACCTCTACCTCAGGATGATTCTGGGTAATAGCCCTTGCAATGTCTTTGATAATAGTAGTCTTTCCAGCTTTAGGAGGTGCAACAATAAGCCCACGCTGCCCCTTACCTATAGGTGAAAACAGGTCAATAATACGAGTTGTCAGCACCTTTGGTCCCAAATAGAGATTAAAACGCTCCTCTGGGAAAATCGGGGTTAAATCTTCAAATTCGGGTCTTTTTTTGTATTTCTTATCAAACTCTTCCACAGGTATACGGTTAATCTTGTGTATCTGAAGAAGGGAATGATAATTCTCACCTGGATGTGGATCCCTCATAAGACCTTCAATCTCATCACCAGGACGCAGGTTAAACCTTGCTACCTGTTTAGGAGACACATATACATCCATCCATCGTGGTGGAGTTCCCTTAACGACCTTTAAAAACCATTGCTCCTTTTGCTGTCCCCTATTATCCTTACCCTTTTTTAGTACAAGAATACCCTTCTCTTCAAATGTACGGTCTTTTACTTCCACATGCGAACTTTTCTTATCCGATTTTTTTTCTGAAGATTTTTCAGTTTTAACCTTAGATTCCTTTTTCTCTTCCTTTGGCTCTTCCGGTGATTCCTCTATCTCCTCTTCCTCAGAAACAGGAGGCTGGGCAACTTCACCAACCCCAGCCTCCTTTAACAGTTTCTCTGTAAAAGAAGCAATCTCCTCATAGCCATTTTCTCTTAAAGCCTTCAAGGCCTCTTCTGTATTTTCCAGTATATATGTGGCTATTTTTTCAGACATTTCTGCCTTCGTAAGGCTACCCAGCTTAGACACACCAATATCTTTACCTAGTTTCCTTAGATCGTTGTATTTATAGTTCGTCTTTAGATACATAGCAAGACGCTTCTTCATTTCATCCAACATTAATCCCTCCCTACTTTACTCTTCCTCTGTGTATACAACTTTAAGTTGTTTGACGGCCTTCACATCATCAAGCCTACCTATAGGTGCATTGTTGGGAGCACTATGTAATATATCAGGATTTTCATGTGCCTCTTTATATATTGTTTCCAGTGCTGCCGCATACATGTCTAGATTATATTTAACCTCGGTCTCCGTAGGCTCAATCATAAGTGCCTCAGAAACAATTAGTGGGAAATAAATTGTTGGCGGATGCACGCCAAAGTCGATAAGTCTCTTAGCAATATCTAGTGTCTTCACGCCCTGCTCTTTCAATACCTTACCAGTAGCAACAAACTCATGTTTATATAGCTCTCCATATGGTATTGGGAAATACTTCTTAACTTTGGCTGCCAAATAATTGGCATTGAGTACTGCCAATCTTCCCACTTGTCTGAGGCCTTCACCGCCTAAAGATATTATATACATATAAGCCTTAAGAAGTACTAAGAAATTGGCATGGAACATCCTCATTCTACCAATGCTATGTGGTATGTCGTAATTCAGTCTGAACATACCACTCTCTTCATCATATACCACAGTAGGCACAGGCAGAAAATCTTTTAGGTGCTCTTTCACACCAATAGGACCACTACCGGGTCCACCTCCACCGTGTGGTGCAGAGAATGTCTTATGAAGATTTAGGTGCACGATGTCAAAGCCCATATCACCAGGTCTTGCCATACCAAGAATACCATTGAGGTTGGCACCATCATAGTAAAGAAGGCCTCCCACACCGTGAATAAGCTCTGCAATCTCTAAAATATTCTCTTCAAATACACCCAATGTGTTGGGGTTTGTGAGCATAATAATAGCTATCTCATCACCATACTTATCAACAATCTCACGAAGGGCATCCATATCAACCTGACCCTTTTCATTGGACTTGACCTCTATAACATCAAAGCCTGCCATTGCCGCAGATGCCGGGTTTGTGCCGTGTGCACTGTCGGGAATAATGGCAATATGTCTCCCCGTCTCACCTTTCTGTCTGAAATAAGCACGGGCAATAAATGTACCTGTCAGCTCACCATGGGCACCAGCTGCAGGATGAAGTGAAATGGCATCCATGCCTGTAATCTCTTGAAGAAGCTCTGATAGGTGATACATTACAGCCAGGGCACCTTGAACATCCTCATCAGGTTGATACGGATGAAGCATGGCAAACCTTGCATCAGATGCCACATGCTCATGAATCTTAGGATTATACTTCATAGTACAAGAACCCAGCGGATAAAAGCCCGTATCAACAGAGAAGTTAAGCTGAGATAGTCTTGTATAGTGTCTGACAACTTCCACCTCAGGCACATCGGGAAATGGTAGGTCATCTCTGACAAGCTCCTGTGGCACATCCACGGAGAAGTCATCACCAATAGGGTCGTCTACCTCATATGTAGACTCACCAAGTCCATCAAGCTCAAATATGAGATATTCCAGTATCTTATCAGCCATTCTTAATCACCTCCGACAGGTGGGAGGCAAGCCCATCAATATCTTCCTTGCTGTGAAGCTCTGTTGTAGCAATAAGCATATAGTTTTCATATGCAGGACCAAAGAATCTATGCAGTGGCACACCGGGGTAAATACCCTCTGCAGCCATATGCTCAAATACATGCTGTGCAGAGATAGGAAGCTTGACAGTAAATTCGTTGAAGAATGGACCACTAAATGGTATTTCTATTCCTTCAATAGATGCCAATTTCTCTTTAGCATAATGGGCTATCTTATAGTTAACATAAGCCAGTTTCTTGAAACCTGTACGGCCAAGCAAGGCCATATAAACAGTAGCCCTCAGGGCCATCAAGAAGTGATTAGAGGTAATATTAGATGTTGCCTTAGCCCTTCTAATATGCTGTTCTCTTGTCTGCAGTGTTAGCACAAACCCTCTTGTACCCTCAGGGTCAGTAGTCTCACCGACAAGTCTACCGGGCATCTGTCTAACATACTTACTTCTTGTTGCAAGGAAACCAACACCTGGACCACCAAAGGCCGGATAGTTACCAAGTCCTATGGCATCACCCACGACAATATCGGCACCATAGTAACCAGCAGGCTTAATCAGGCCATATGCAAGGGGCTCAAGTACAGTAGCGATATATAAAGCACCTTTTTCATGGGCTATCTCAACTGCGTCTTTCTCATCTTCAATAACACCAAAGAAGTTAGGAGACTGTACAATAACAGCAAGTGTATCCTCATCGACAAGATCTTTGAGATGCTCTACATCTATACGACCTGTTTCTTTATCATAGCGAATCTCTTCTATAACAGTGCCCTTAGGTTCAAGGTATGTCTTCAGTACTTCTTTAATCTCTGGATGAAGTGTAGAGGCAATAATAACCTTATTTCTCTTACCGCGGTGGATACGAATGGCCATATAAACGGCTTCTGCGGTAGCAGATGCGGCATCATACATAGAGGAATTAGCCACATCCATCCCGGTCAATCTGGCAATATAGGTTTGCCACTCAAATGACACATGAAGTGATCCCTGAGATGCTTCAGCTTGATACGGGGTGTAAGCAGTATAGAACTCTCCTCTAGAAGAAATGGTGTCTACAACAGAAGGCACATAGTGTGGATAGACACCAGCCCCCATAAAAGAGACAACCTCAAACAGGTCATAGTTCTCATCGGCTAGGTTGTCCATGTAAAAGCTCAGTTCTTTCTCTGTCATAGGGGCAGAGAGAGCCTGAAAAGCTCCCTCTGCCTTTTCTTTCAACTCGTCTGGAATATCTTTAAAGAGGTCATCTATACTGCCCACCCCAATCGTCCGAAGCATCTCATCTATCTCATTCGGACGATGAGGTGTGTATCTCATATATCATTCCTCCCCTATCATTCTCTTGTATTCATCGGCTGTCATAAGGTTCTCAAGCTCAGAAGGATCCTCAAGCTCAATAACGGCAATCCAACCATCACCATATGGATCCTCATTAATAAGTTCGGGGCGATCATTCAGCTCCTCGTTAACCTCAATAACCTTACCACTAACAGGGCTGTATACATCGGCAGCAGACTTAACAGATTCTACAACTGCCAGTGTATCACCTGCTGTTACCTCTTTACCAACCTCAGGAAGCTCAACAAACACAATGTCGCCAAGCTCAGACTGAGCGTGATCTGTAATACCTACACGTACCTTTTTTGGACCAATTTTCTCAACCCATTCGTGCTCCTCAGAATAGAGCAGGTTTTCTGGAAAATTCACCCCTCTTCACCTCCTTAAGAGTCTTTGCGGTATATAGGAAGCCCCACAACTTTGGCAGGATGGAGCTTTCCTCTTATTTCTACCATAATTTCTGTACCTTTATCAAGTGTATACGGAATATACACCTGAGCAATACCGGCCCCTACTGCTGGGCCAAATGTTCCACTGGAAACATATCCTATCTCTTCATCCCCCTTATATATCTTACTACCATGACGAGGAATAGCACGATCAAGCATAACGATACCTGTACGACGAAGCAGCGGATCTTCCTCGATCTTCTTCTGTAGTGCCTCTTTACCAAGAAAAGACTTCTTTTTCATGCGAATAAACCTCATAAGGTTGGCCTCAACAGGTGTGGTGTTTTCGTCCATGTCTTCACCATACAGCGGAAATCCTGCCTCTAATCTTAGCGAGTCTCTGGCACCAAGCCCACATGGCAAAACACCTTCATCTTTACCGGCCTCAAGAAGCACTTTCATCAGCTCTGGTCCTTTATCCCACTCTACAAGTATCTCAAAACCATCTTCACCTGTATAACCTGTACGAGCAATGGATACAGGCATCCCTGCAATCTTACCAAAGGCAAACCCGAAGAATGGAATTTCTCTAACATTAACATCTTCTGCAACTTTGGCAACGATATCTTCAGCTTTGGGTCCCTGTATAGCAACTAGAGACCACTGTGCAGATTCATCAATAAGTTCTACTTCTCTTTCACCTACATGCTTGGCAAGATGTGCAAAATCCTTCTCTACATTAGAAGCATTGACAATAAGCAGATACTCATCATCGGCAATACGGTAGAAGATAAGATCATCAACAATGCCGGCATTTTCATTGAGCATAGGGGTATACACTGCCTTACCCACCTTAACACTCTTTACACGAGAAGGCAGTACATAACCCAAGAACTCTACAGCATCCTTGCCTTTAACCCTAATCTCTCCCATATGTGACAAATCAAACACACCGGCATTTTGCCTGACCGCCATATGTTCTTCCTTAATAGTTGTGTAGCGGACAGGCATCTCCCATCCCCCAAACTCTGTGAAACGAGCCCCCAACTCCTTGTGGAGGTCGTACATCGCTGTACGTTTTACCACATTAGTCCCTCCTTTCTAAATCCCACAATGAGAAGAAAGATTGAAATACCACTCCAAGCTTATCATCGCTCAAAGGATATATTACACCTCTTCCCTCAATCAATGTAGCCTTCCATGTTACTATGTTGATCAGTGCCAAACCATCTTTAGGGCCAGACACTGGAAATGCTACTACCCCTTCTTTCCACAGATACGGTGCTCCAATAAAAGTGGCGCTTAGGTTATCAAGCAACTTCTCCGTTTTCTCCATAACAAGATTGTCGGGAACAAAATCATCTGATGCCCTCATAACCACAAGGGCATACTTCTTCTTATCTCTGATATTTCTATATGCAAGCACATAGACATCACCAGCAGGCGAGAGATAGATACGCTCGCCTTTATAACCTTCTGGCAATGCGATAGGCATTCTCAGTTGCTTAAATGTACCACCAACGCGGCCACTATAAAGAAACACTTTATCATCTGTCAATAAGGCAATTGTTGTATCATAGTTCTCCGCTTGTATAGACACATCTTTTAACTTGTCTAAAAAGGCATCAGATAAACCATCAAATGTACCCCATGAAGAATTAACAAATGTAGATTTCAATACAAGCTTACCACCGGATAGATCTGGACTAACAAATGTTTTAGGACTATTCCAGTTAACACCTTCAATAGCAGGACTGGAAATTGTTGTAGCCTTATACCATTTATCCAGATACTTTGGAGTATCACCAGAAATGTCAAAAGCAATTCTTAGTGCTGAACCAACATCATTGGTAAACGCTATGAAATATGTACCATCAGTCCAGTTCACCGATGCCATATCCCACACTCTATCAAATGGGAGTTTTATATCGGTATAAGTTTCTGTAGCAATATCGGTAATAGAAGAGATATTCCACAGAGCAAGAGGTTCAATAAAACTCACTCCTGAACCAGTAGCACTTCCTGTTGAAGATGTTGTTTGCGTAGATGTATGTTCCACCTGTTTCTGTGTGGTGACCTTTAGTGAGTGGTGATACCAGATATACCACACACCTACAAGGAATATAAGTAAAAGCGCTACCCATACCGATGCTCTATGTCCATATTTCCTTGCCGCAATTTTGGGTGAGACCCTCGCTTTCTTTTTTTTCTCTCCAGATTTCCACACATCTTGAAAAGCATCCACAGTAATTCTCCAAGGTTTGCTCCCATCTTTCAGAACAATATCAAAGCTATCTTCGCCAGTAATAGGATATATAGAATA
>Ga0256835_1001397_pt1 | contig 14606 bp, 14 predicted proteins | sample PIR30metaG_FD_185972 | JGI IMG/M metagenome (GOLD analysis project Ga0256835, IMG submission 185972) | Hydrothermal vent microbial communities from East Pacific Rise, Pacific Ocean - PIR-30 | ecosystem: Environmental > Aquatic > Marine > Hydrothermal vents | place: Pacific Ocean: East Pacific...
GAGGTTTACCAGAAATTTGGTAAATCTGTCCTTGGAACAACAGAGGTTCCAAAGGAAGAGACATACAAGTACGGGATCGTTGAAGGAACGGAGATAGAGGATGGAATTAAGCTGGTTAACTACCTTGTTGAGAAACCTGAACCTGAAGAGGCACCATCCACATCAGCTATCATAGGGAGATACATACTGACACCAAACATATTTGATGCTCTCAAAAGAACACCATTTGGTAAAGGAGGAGAGCTCCAGCTTACTGACGCTCTTATGACTTTAAGAAAGGAAGAGGCTGTTTATGCAAAGGATATAGAAGGGATAAGGCATGATACAGGAAATAAGTTAGGTTATATAAAAGCTATAATAGACTTTGCCCTTGAAAGGGAAGACACAAAAGATTTTATAAAACAGCTTATCATCTCAAAAGCTAAAGAACTCCAGTAATGGGAAATTTCAGACCAAAAAAGAGGTTCGGTCAGCACCTTCTGATCTCAAAAGGTGTTATACAAAAAATTGTTGAATGCCTTGATATAAAAGAAGATGATACGGTTGTTGAGATAGGTGTAGGAACAGGACAGCTCACAGAGGAGATACTGAGGAGAAATCCAAAGATAGTTTACGGCATAGAGATAGATAAGACAGTTTATCCCATAATAGAAGAGAGATTTAAAGATTTTAAAAACTTTGTTCTTATAAAGGAAGACTTCTTTGATGTTGATCTTAGAAAACTGACAGACGGGAAGATAAAGCTTACAGGAAATCTTCCATACAATGTTGCCTCTCACATACTTGTAAATACAGCTTTTTATATAGATATTCTTCAGCTTGCTGTATTCATGATACAGAAAGAGGTTGCACAGAAGTTAGTAGGAAAACCAAAAACAAAGGATTACACATTCATGTCTGTTTTTCTCCAGACATTCTTTGATATTGATTATGTAATGAGCGTTCCTGCAAGATTTTTCAGCCCACCTCCTAAGGTTACATCAGCTGTTATAAGGATGATCCCTAAGGAGAAATTACCTGTATCCTTAGATCATATGAAAAAGTATAAAAACTTCGTCTCAATGCTTTTTTCAAACAGAAGAAAGATGCTCAGATCAAAGATAGATAAAGATATTCTTGAAAGAGCGGGGATAGATCCAAAAGCAAGGGCTGAGGAGCTTTCAGTTGATGATTTTATAAGACTTTTCTCAGAACACCTTCTTTATAAACATGATGGCAAAAACGAGAACAGCTGAGTTCAGAGCAAACCTGAAAGGTTTTTGAGGTAAATAAGGGGATACAAGAGAGCCTAATATAACACCGAATATACCACCCTGAAGGAGTTTGAACAGAACATCAGTATCAACCCCTCCAAATGAGTAATGGAGTACACCTGCAAAAACACTGAGAATAAAACCGTGGACAATATCCGTCCCTATTATCCTTGATGGATTCATAGGACAGAGGGCAAGGAGTATTGAGGCGACTATAACACCTGCTCCAACAGATGTAAAACCTATATCAAAACCAACAACCAGTCCTATAACAGGAATAAGGAAAGGTCTGTTTCTTATATCAAAGTTAGCTATCTTCTCAGATTTTGAGAACATCCTGTAGTAAGAGAATGTGCATGATACAAGTATCATAAAGATTATGAAGGCAGGGATAACCTTTCCAGCAATAGCAGGATATCTGTCAAAAAAGCAGTGGAAAGCATAACTTCCAAGAAAAGCTCCAGGGATACTTCCAGAGGCAAGTAGAAGTGTGAGCTTTCTGCAAACAAGACCTCTTTTTATGTATATACCTGAGGCAAATATCTTTGTTATAGCAGAAAAAAGAAGGCTGGTTCCCACAGCTGTGCTGATAGGAACCCCCATAAAAATCGTAAGGACAGGAGTTGTCAGCATCCCACCTCCGATCCCTGTAAGCCCTATGATCAAGCCAAGAATAACACCGGCTATTACTAACTCCATCTATTCCTTCTCTGTGAATGTATGTAATCCACACTCAAGCTTTCCTTTACCTGCCCATCTTCCAGCTCTCTCATCCTCACCTTCAAGGACAGGTCTCGTACATGGTGCACATCCTATACTGAGGTAGTTCTGATCGTAAAGGGGATTATAAGGGAGGTTGTTTTCATGAACGTACTTCCATACATCCTTCCTTGTCCAGTCTGCTATAGGATTTACCTTCAGTATTGTCTTTCCTGAAGGGAGCCTGTGTGTCTCAACCTTTCCAATATTTGCCCTTGTAGGGGACTGATCCCTTCTCATACCTGTTATCCATACATCAAGCTCCTCAAGAACCCTTTTTAGAGGTTCAACCTTCCTTATCTGACAGCATTTGTCAGGATCTTTCTCGTAAAGTTTTTCCCCATAGAGTCTATCCTGTTCCTCAACAGTTATAAGAGGTTTTATTATCTTCAGATTTATATCCCATTCTTCTTTTATCTTCTTAACAAGCTCATACGTCTCAGGAAAGTGATAATCCGTATCAATGAATATGATCAGAGCATCCGGTTTTATCTCCTTTATCATATGGATAATAGAGACATCATCCGCACTGAAAGATGATGTGAAACCAACATTTTTAAAGTTCTGGTAAACCCACTTCAAAAGATCCTGGGCTGGCAGGTTCTCAAAATGATCACTTCTCTCTTTAACAAACTCTTTTGTAAACATACAACACCTCCTTTATAACTCATAAATATTTTTGTAGTTTAGATAGTCTGAGTATCTCTGTATGTTTCTCAATATCTGGCTGTAATCGTATCTGTGGAAAAGATCCTCCGTTATCTTATAGCCTTCTTCTATAGATCTGACAGTTCCTCTAACCAGTAGTAAAACAGCCCCATTTATAAAAAGATACCTTTCATAATCCTTTAATCTCTTTGAGAGAAGCTCTGTTATGAACTCGGAGTGATCCCTCGGACTGAATCTCCCTTTAAGTTCAAAGTTATCTATATCCAGATCATATCTTTCAAGTTTTCCATCAGAATAGATATACAGCTTTGATCTCCCTGTAATATCCGGGTATCCATCTACACCTGTAACCACGCCAAATCTTCTGTATCTTTCTTTCAACAGATCTATATAAAAATCTATCTCTGACTCTTTAGCTCCTGTTATGTGATACATAGAACCTACAGGATTTACAAACTTTTCCGTATAGTTAAAAAGATCATCTATATTCAGCTCTTCCCTCAGACCATTCAGATCAGAAAGTGAAGGCAGAAAAAGCGATCTGTTGAAAAAGCCTATATTCAGATTTTTAAGCATGCTCTCACTGTCCTCATTTGTGAGAACTGTTATACCAAGATGATCAAAGATATCCTTTGTTGAACCTTTCCCAAGATTATCACCATGGAAAACAGCCTTTATCTCACTTTTTGGAAGAAGGGAGAGAACAACAGAAGCAGGGATAAGGAAGTATGGTGAATTTTTTTTCAGTTTATAAGGATAACCAATCTCTATACTGTCTGGAAGAAACAGGTCTATCTTCTCAATCTTTTCCCTTAAAACATCAACAGCCTTACCAAAAATGTAAGGAGATCCGTTATACTTCAAAAAAACAAGGAAAGAAGCTGTCTTTACATCAGAAAGCTTACCTTCAAGTATTTTATGCAGTATATCCTTTGTACTTCCCGTTAAACTTTCTTCCTTATAACTTCCAAAAAATGTTCTAAAAAATCTTCCGTTCATCTCAACAACCTCCTTTCACCATCCATTATTGCAAACGGCATGCCATAATGATAAGTCTTTGAAAATAAAAGATTTTTGTATATAACCGTCTCTTTTTATGGAAAAAAATTGATCAATCTGGCGAAATTTTGAACATCACAACAAAGCTGAAAATATTAAAAGCCTTTAATTACAGGAACTTACCCTATTGGCACATTCATTGCTTTATCATTACTGAGTAAATGTAAGGAGGAGAAAGTATGATCAAAAACGGGATTTACAGAGATTACCTTAAGGATATAGAAAGATTTAATCAGCTGTACGATCAGTATAAAAAAGGCGAGGCTTTTGAGAGTGATTTTAAGGCTTTCAGGCTTAACAACGGTATATATGGACAGAGACAGCAGGAATTTCATATGGTAAGAATAAAGATACCTGCAGGTGTTCTAACACCTGATCAGATTAGAGAGATAGCAGATATAGGTGATCAATTTTCAAACGGCGTTGCACATGTAACAACAAGACAGGATATACAGTACCACTGGATAAAGCTTGATGACGTTCCTGTTATCATACAGAGGATAAATGAGGCAGGTCTCACAACAAAGGATGCCTGTGGAAACACACTCAGAAATATAACAGCAAGCTACCTTTCAGGTGTATGTCCTTACGAGCCCTTTGAAGTTGAAAGAATAGCCCTGAAAATCACAGAACTCCTGATAGGAAGGTATGAGGATCTTCCCAGGAAGTTTAAGATAGCATTTGCCTGCTGTAGAAAACATTCATTCCTTATACCGTTTAATGATCTCGGGTTTATACCCGTTGTAAAGGACGGAAAAGCAGGTTTTGAGGTTTATATAGGCGGTGGTCTTGGAGACAGACCAAAATACGCCCATAAGTACACAGATTTCCTCCCTATAGAAGACCTGACTATCATAATCTCCGCCGTTATGGATCTATTTGACAGGTATGGGGACAGAAAAAACAAGAGACATAACAGACTTAAATTTCTTATAGAAAAACTTGGTTTTGAAAGATTCTTAGAGCTTTTACAGGATAGTATAGAGAGGGCAAGATCCGTAGAGGAAAGTTTCAGCTGTGATATTACAATAAACGGGACAAAAACTGTTGAAAGAAAACTTCCATACTCTGAAGAGCCGCAGTTTAATTTCTGGCTTGAGAGCAACATCCTACCACAGAGACAGGAAGGGTTATACACAGCTCTGGTAAAATTAAGTCTTGGAAATATAACAACAGGAAAACTGAGATCTCTTGCCGATATAGCTGAAGAGTATTCTCTAACGGTAAAAGCAACACACGATCAAAATGTAGCTCTACTAAATATACCTGAGGAAGATCTTGAGAGTGTGTATACACAGCTTAAACTCTCAGCTCTCGATGCTGTAGGAGCATCATCATACCTGGATATAACATCATGCCCAGGCTCAGAGACATGCAGTCTCGGTATAACAGCTGCGAGGGAACTTTCAAGGGCTATTTACGACATACTTCCAAAGGACAGGGAGACATTTGAAAAGATAAAAGATATAACGATAAAGGTGAGCGGATGTCCTAACTCCTGTGCCCATCATCATGTTGCATCAATAGGTTTCCACGGTATAGCTATGAAAATAGGAGAAACACTTATACCAGCTTACGTACTTCATCTTGGAGGTTCAGGTGATATAGATGGGGCAAAAATAGGACATACTGTCCTTAAGATCCCGGCTAAAAATGTTCCTGATGTTGTAAAACATCTTATAGATCTTTACCTGAACTATGGTGAGGGAAGACCTTTTGAAAGGTTTGTTGAAGAGTACGGGATAGACAGGATAAAGGAAGAGCTTTCTGTATATCAGGAACTGAAGGAAGGTATAGAGTACAACAAGGACTGGGGTTCTGATAAGGAGTTCTCTCTTGAAGATCTCGGTACTGGGGAGTGTGCAGGTATAATAGCTGATAAGGTTGAGACAGCTTTAAAAGAAGGTGAGAGACTTATAAAGCAGGCTGAAAGCCATATTAGTAAAGGATTTAAAGATGATGCTTATCCACATATTGAAAAGGCTGTACAGATTATAGCATCAGGACTTTTAATTCCTTTTGGAGTAAAAGCTGAAGGGAAAGATGCTATAGACAGATTCATAGAACATATTATAGGAAGAAAACTTATAGATGAGAGATACATATCCCTTTTAACAGGGGAGATAAAAGATATTGATAAGCTTCTGGAAGAATCTAAAAAGTTCTATCAGGACGCAAAGAGAACATACCTTAAACTGAGAAGGGACACAGAGAAGAAAAAGGAAGAGAAGAAAGAGGAAACAGCAAGGAAGGAGTTTCTTGATCTTAGAGGTGTTGAGTGTCCGTTTAACTACGTAAAGGCAAAAATGAAGTTGAAAGAGATGGATACAGGATCAATACTTGTTCTTACAATAGATGGTGAAGAGTCTATAAGAAGCGTTCCACAGAGTATAAGGGATGACGGTCATGAGATAATTGATATTCAGGAGGAGAACGGCTACTACACCGTGGTGGTAAGAAAAAGATAACTATACAAATCAGTAATTTTTGTATATTATAGATTATTATTACCTGGGAAAAATTACGGTGTAGTATGAATATAAAAAGTAAAAAAGCTATAATAGGCTCTCTTCTTATATTTTCTGTTGCCTTTTCCTTCCCTTTTCAACACCAGAAGGAAGATATAACAGTTCCTTTAAATGTTGAGGGAAGCGGAAGCTCAGATGTAGTTGTAGAGGGCTGTATAGGTGACTGTGCAGCCTGCCACTCAATCACCCCCTACGAAGCAAAAAGCATACTTGACGTTAAATTTGATGTTAAAAAAATACTTAACATTGATATAAAGAGAGGATACTTTGAGATCATCTATGAAAACTCTGAAGGAAAGAAGGAAAAGATAAATCTATTTTTCGGAAAGGATAAAGCATGCCGAGAAGTTATATTATTAGACGAATAAAAGAGTAGGGGGTAGATATGAGTCTGCAAAACTTTCTAAAAAAGTCTGTAATTCACAAAATCCTCTTTATTACCCTTTCAGGTGCTGTAGTTTTTTCCATAGCCTCAGTTATCGTTTACCTCATAATCTTTTCAAACGAGCAGACCTACCAGCTTGTTGAACAGCTTATAGCATACGCAAAAGCTCACCCTCTTAACTTTGCAATGTTACTTGGTTTTATAACATTTCAGGCAACATTGATCCCTATAGTTATGACTTATTTTCTGGTTAAAACAGAGATAATCAATCCGCTGAACGATATCGCTGACAGGATGGAAAAGATATCTGTAGGTGAGCTTGATGAAGAGATGAAGATTGACAGGGAAGATGAGATAGGAAACCTTCAGGAATCTTTTGAAAGGATGAGAGTCAGCCTTAAAGTTATAATAGACAAGTTAGAGAGTGAACAGCTGTAGTGGCTAAAAATTAACCAGTACTGGTTAAAAAATATACAGAAAATTGATACAAAAACAGACCGGTACTGGTTTATTTTATTAAAATCAATAACTTACAATAATGGCACACTCCTTGCTTAATACTTCCTGAAAATCAATTTCAGGAGGTATTATGATGAAAAAATTAACATTAATTTTGACTGCGGCTTTACTGCTTATCATTCCATCCTTTGCTAAGGATAAGCTCCTTGTGGTATTCATCTATAGTGATGGAAGCCCTGCATATCAAAAGATTCATAACAAGATACTGAAGGACAAGTATCTCTCAAAAAGAATTAAGAAAAGCTTTGATTTTAGAGAGATATCACTTAAAGACCCGCAGGTTGATAATTTTGTAAACAGGTACGGTATTGAGAAGAAAGAGGGTGTTTACTTTATAAATCCTGAATCTGGAAGCCTTCTTTACGCGGTGACTGATCTTTCACAACCCTGCAGATGTGCAAATCTGATAAACTACTTCTCAAGAAATCTCCATAAAAAGGGAATTGATCCTGATGAGTATCTGATAAAAGCTGAAAAGATAGGGGCATACAAAGTAAAAGTGGAAGATAACTATCTTTTCTAAAGGGAAGGTGGAAAATCTTCCCTTTTTCCATAAATTTAGCTAAGATTAAGAAAAAAAGAGGTAGAATTTGACGAAAAAGGTTTATATACTGGCAAAAGATAAAAAGGTCAGGGATATTTTTAGCAGGTATCTGAACGGTATAGTCTATCTGGAAGATCCTAAAAAGATAAGCAAGATATCAGGCGTTGTTTTTGTCAATATATCAGATTTTGGTATTGTTCCTGTTGATGTAAAGAAAGGTCTCTTTCCTATAGCGATTTTAGACAAAAGTATATCCAAAACAAATCTTGCCGCATTTATTATGAGAATAATGAGTAAAAACTACTTTGATTATATAGAGTTCCCTTTTTCAGAAAAACAGTTAAACTCAATCCTTGAGAAGATAAACCAGAAAGAAGAAAATGAGAAAAAGCTCATTTATTTCAGAAACAGATCTGCACAGGACGGTGTTTTATGCCAGTATCTATGTTCAATAATAGGTTCATCACCTCAGCTCAGAGAAATATGTAAATTAGCAGGTGAGGTTGCTCCTACAGACCTTCCTGTTTTGATAACCGGAGAAACAGGAACAGGGAAGGAACTACTTGCAAGGGGAATATGGAAGCTCAGTAAGAGAAGTAATAAACCTTTTATAGCTATAAACTGTGCTGCGATTCCTGAAAACCTTTTAGAGTCTGAGCTTTTCGGCTATGAAAAAGGGGCATTCACAGGTGCCGAAAAAACAAAGGAAGGTAAGTTTGAGCTTGCAGATGGAGGAACAATATTCCTTGATGAGATAGGAGAGCTGCCATTGTCCGCCCAGTCTAAACTTCTCAGAGTTTTACAGGAAGGAACATTCTACAGGGTAGGTGGAAATAAAGAGATAAAAGTTGATGTGAGGGTTATGGCAGCAACAAACAGGGATCTAGAAGATATGGTAGCAAAGGGGAAGTTCAGGGAGGATCTATACTACAGGCTGAACCTGATACATCTCCATCTTCCACCTTTAAGGGAAAGGAAGGAAGATATACCTTACATCGTTGAATGTATAGTGAACAAGTACAACCAGAAACTAAGTAAAAGTATTGCCGGAGCTTCAAAGGAATATATGGAGGTTCTTAAAGATCAGAGATGGGAAGGAAATATAAGGGAGCTTGAAAACACAGTTGTGAGATCAATGATCCTCTGCAGGGACAACATACTTACAGTAAACGATCTTACATTTTTAAGGGAAAAGAGGGTAAAACCTCAGATTGAGGACAACTTTGAGGAGATTCTAAAGAACAGAGTTCTGGCATCACTTGAAGAGGGAAGTATAGAAGAGATTAAAGAAAAGATTGATAAAATAATAGTACAGACAGCCCTTGAGTACACAAAACACAATCAGGTAAAAGCATCTCAGCTTCTCGGCATAAACAGAGCTACACTCAGAAAGAAGATTCAGAAGTACGGTCTTTAATATCAGTCTTTGTAACAGATTCTTAAAGTGATAAAATTTAATACCTGAAATCTGTACCTTCTGTGCCGGAGTGGCGGAACTGGAAGACGCGGGAGACTCAAAATCTCCTGTCCGAAAGGGCGTGCGGGTTCGAATCCCGCCTCCGGCATCTACAAAATATGAGAGGTTAGTTGTTGAACAGGGATCTGGCAGCAGCACTGTTTGTTTTTATCAGTTCGTTTATAATCTTCTCAGCAAACATAGGCGGTCTGTCAATTTACTCGCTTGATGAGGCTAAAAATGCTGAGTGTGCAAGGGAGATGCTTGAAAGAGCTGATCTCATAGTTCCCACATTTAACTACCAGCTGAGAACTGACAAACCACCATTACATTACTACTTTATGATGATCTCATACAGTATTTTCGGTGTTAATGAGTTCTCCGCAAGGTTCTTCTCTTCTCTTTTTGGTGCTTTTACCGTTCTGATAACATTTTTAATATCACACAGATATTTAGGTTACCGTGTTGCGTTCTTTTCATTTATAGCCCTTATATCTTCACTGCATTTCTCAATTCAGTTCCATATGGCTGTTCCAGACCCTTTTCTTATATTCTGGATAAATGCTGCCCTCTTTTCATTCCTTATAGGATTCAAAGAGGATAAAAAGCTTTTCATCTACCTTTTTTACATATTTATGGGATTAGGTGTTCTCACAAAAGGTCCTGTAGCTGTTGTTCTTCCTTCTGGGATAATACTTTTATATCTTTTATTCACCGGAAATACCAGTATAAAAACATTGAAGAAGTTGCGTATACCCTCAGGTCTTATTGTCACAGCCTTAGTATCTCTACCATGGTATATAGCTGTTTATATAAAAACAGATGGAAAATGGGTTTATGATTTTATCTTTAAACATAACATACACAGATTCTCTGAGCCTATGGAAGGTCACGGTGGGATATTTATAGTTACGCTTCTCTTTATATTTTTTGGTATGCTCCCATTCTCAGTTTTTATACCTCAAACATTAAAGCTTGCATGGAAAAACAGGAAAGAGAGTATAATCCTGTTATCACTCATCATTGTCGGTGTTTATACGATTTTTTTCTCAATATCAGGAACAAAACTGCCTAACTACACAGTCCCACTTTATCCTGCCCTTGCTATTCTGACAGGGTATTTCCTTGATAATATCTTCAGATTTTCTAACAGATCTTTATATATAAGTCTGTCTTTTTATACGATTATAGGACTGATCCTGACAGCAGGTCTTTTTATCGGGATAAGAAATGAGCCTGAGATATCTGATCTGTCCTATCTCTCTTTATATTTTCTCCTGCTTCCTTTAAGCGGTATTCTGGCTATTTTTATGCTGAGAAAAAGCAGGATAATCCCGGTTTTAACAGTCTCTGCCTTTTCTGTATTCCTCGGATTTCTCTTCTTCTACTACCTGTTTCCAAAGATTGATAAAAGAAACCCTGTTTACCAGATGATGCCCCTGATAGAAAAAGATAGGGATATCAGATACTACAAAAATTTCAATCCGGCGTTTGTTTTTTATCTGAAAAAAGAGATAAAACCTCTTAAAAAAGATGAGATACAGGGATTTTTACACTCGGATGAGAAGGTATACATACTGACAAGGAAAAGATATCTAAATGAGTTAAAGGGTATAAAAGATCTTGTTATTTTAAAGCAGGTAAAGGATCTTTTTGAGAGAAAGATATCCGTTCTTATAACGAACAGAAAGGATTAGATCCTCTTCTTTTTATCCTTATACCTTTCCTTAAGGTAAAAGTAAGCCTTTTTTGCCGCTTCCGTTTCCGCTTCTTTTTTTGATTTACCTGTTCCAAACGTTCTTACAACATTGTCCACTGAACATTCCATTGTAAAAATCTTCTCGTGTTCAGGACCTTCAGCAGAAACCATACTGTACTTCGGTACAACCCCAAAAAGTCTCTGTGTCATTATCTGGAGTATAGATTTGTAGTCTCTCGGGATATTACCTTTTTTTATACTTTCTATAAGGTAGTCCTTAAAAAATCTGTTGAATATCTCCCTCGGGATCTTAATATCATAATCACAATCAACATAAACAGCACCAAATACAGACTCAAAAACATCACAGAGGAGAGACTCCCTTTCCATACCTTTCTGTGCTATCTCACCTCTGCTGAGTAAAACAAGCTCATTAAGACCGAGAATCCTTGCAAGTCTTGAGAGATAAGCCTCACTTATAACAGCTGATCTTGTCTGTGAAAGTTCGCCTTCAGAGGCTTCAGGGAATGTTTTTATCAGTATCTCACTTACTATAAGTGAAAGAACAGCATCACCTAAAAACTCAAGAACCTCATAATCCTTTATCTCTTTATGATACTCCGCTGCAAATGAGCTGTGTGTGAGGGCTGTTAAAGGGAGATTTTTGTCTTTAAATACATACCCTAACTTCTGTTCAAGCTTTTTTATTCTCTCTAAAAACTCTCTGTCTAAATTACTGCTCATAAGCTTTGAATACTAATGATGCGTTTGTTCCACCAAAACCAAATGAGTTGGAAACAGCGATCTTAACAGGGTACTCAACAGCCTTATTAGGAACGTAATCAAGATCACAGTCAGGATCAGGATTCTCAAGATTTATAGTAGGTGGAATTATCCCTGTCTCTATTGTCTTTACTGTGGCAACAGCCTCAACAGCACCAGCTGCTCCAAGAAGATGACCTATCATTGATTTTATAGAGCTGAGTTTGAGCTTATAAGCATGATCCTTAAAAACATGCTTTACAGCAAGTGTTTCCACTTTATCGTTTAATGGTGTGGATGTTCCGTGGGCGTTTATATAATCAACCTCGTCCGGGTTAACCCTCGCATCATTAAGGGCCATCTCCATAACCCTTATAGCCCCATCAGCATCAGCACACGGAGCTGTTATATGGTATGCATCACCTGTCATACCGTATCCAACAACCTCAGCGTATATCTTTGCCCCTCTCTTAAGGGCGTGTTCAAGCTCCTCAAGTATAAGGACTCCTGCTCCTTCTCCCATAACAAAACCATCTCTCTCAGCATCAAAAGGTCTTGATGCCTTCTGTGGTTCGTCATTCCTTGTTGATAAAGCTTTCATATTTGCAAATCCAGCAATACCAAGAGGTGTAACAGCTGACTCTGTTCCGCCAGCTATCATAATATCAGCGTCACCTCTCTGTATTATCTTGAAGGCATCACCTATGGCATGTGTTCCAGTGGCACAGGCTGTAACAACACATGTGTTAGGCCCTTTAAACCCGAACTCTATTGAGATATAGCCTGAAGCCATATTGGATATGCCAGAAGGGATGAAAAATGGAGATACCCTTCTGGCTCCTTTCTCAAGTAAAAGAGTTTGCTGATCTTCTATATCCCTTAAGCCGCCGATACCGGTTCCCACTATAACCCCTGCTCTTGTAAGATCAATACTGTTCAGATCAAGGCCGGAGTCGGCTACAGCTTCCTTAGCTGCAACCATAGCAAACTTAACAAAGTCGCTCATCCTTTTTGCATCTTTAGGGTTTATATACTTTTTAGGGTCAAAATCCTTTATCTCTCCGGCAATAACAACAGGCAGATTATAGGAAAAAGGATCAAAACGTTTTATAACGTCTATACCGCTTTTCCCGTTTATAAGGGCTTCCCATGTATCTTTTACATTATGCCCAACAGGTGTTATTGCTCCTATACCGGTAACGACGACCCTTCTCATTCTTTATTATTCTCCTTTCTTTTCTTTGATGTAGTTGATCACATCACCAACAGTCTGTATCTTTTCAGCATCCTCATCAGGAATTTCAACATCAAACTCCTCTTCAAATGCCATAATCAGCTCAACAACATCAAGGGAGTCAGCACCTAAATCATCAACAAATTTTGATTCAGGCTTTATCTGCTCAACATCAATTCCGAGCTGATCAGCAATAATCTCCTTAATTCTTTCTTCCATTCCTTTACAACCTCCAAATGATTTTATTTATTTCAGAATTAATACATTCCACCGTTTACATGAATGGTCTCACCTGTTATGTATGATGCGTAATCTGACGCTAAGAAAAGGACAGTATTTGCAACATCTTCTGCTTTTCCAAATCTTCCAAGAGGTATCTGCTCAAGATACTTTTCTTTTAGCTCGGCAGGTAACTCAGCTGTCATATCCGTCTCTATAAAACCTGGTGCAACAGCATTTACAGTTATATTCCTTGAGGCAAGCTCTTTTGCAAGTGATTTTGTAAATCCTATAAGTCCCGCTTTTGTTGTTGAGTAGTTAACCTGACCTGGATTCCCTATAAATCCAATAATTGAAGATATATTTATTATCCTTCCCCATCTCTTTTTCATCATACCTTTTACAGCAAGCTGTGTAACCTTAAATGTACCTGTCAGATTTGCGTTTATAACCTCGTTCCAGTCCTCATCTTTCATTCTAATAAAAAGTGTATCCCTTGTAAGACCTGCGTTGTTAACAAGTATATCAACATGACCTATCTTATCTATCTCCTTCCACTGCTCTTTTATATCCTTAGAAAAATCAAGCTCAACACCGTAGGCATTAACACCAAACTCATTTGATATATTCTGGGCTACAAGCTCTGCGTTTGCCTTATTCCTTCCTGTTACTATAACGTCAGCCCCTTTCTGGGCGAAAGCTGTAGCTATGGCCTTACCTATTCCCCTTGTTGATCCAGTAACGAGAACTAATTTACCTTTAAAATCCAAAGATTTACCCCTCTAAAAATTTAAAACATCAGATATTATATCATAAATCCATATTAATTTCCTTAATTCCCTACTGTGCTATATTTACAGGCTTTCCCTCTGTAAGAAAATGTTTTATCTCATCAACAGCTATATCAAGTATCCTCTCTGATGCATCCTTCGTGTAGTAAGCAAGGTGTGGAGAAACTATAACATTATCCTCATGGAGGACGTAGTATGCTTCCATAGCTTTTTTTAGCTTTATAGCAGGTATATCATCCCTCCTTAAGAACTCCTCCTCAATCAGTACCTCTTCTGCCTCAAATGTGTCTAAAGCAACACCACCAGCGAGCCTTCCCTCTTTAAGTGCCTCAACCACTGCATCAATCTCAACAACAGCTCCCCTTGATGTGTTTATAAGCATAGCGTTAAGCTTCATAAGTTTTATATTGAACCTGTTTATCAGGTAATGTGTTGATTTTGTGTACGGTAGATGTATCGTAACTATATCAGACCTCATTAAAAGCTCCTCAAGGCCAACATACTCTACACCGTATTTCTCAATAATCTCCTTCTTTTTTGTCCTGTCATAAGCAAGTATCTTCATACCAAAACCGTGTGCCAGTCTCGCAACATAACAGCCTATCCTTCCTGTTCCTATAATACCTATCGTTTTACCAAGAAGATCTATACCCATAAGACCTTCCCTTGAGAAAACACCCCTTGCAGTTCTGTCAATCATAGGTTTGAACTTTCTTGAGAGGGCAAGTA
>Ga0256835_1001398_pt1 | contig 14591 bp, 12 predicted proteins | sample PIR30metaG_FD_185972 | JGI IMG/M metagenome (GOLD analysis project Ga0256835, IMG submission 185972) | Hydrothermal vent microbial communities from East Pacific Rise, Pacific Ocean - PIR-30 | ecosystem: Environmental > Aquatic > Marine > Hydrothermal vents | place: Pacific Ocean: East Pacific...
AGAGGAGATAGAGCTGGAAAACTTTATCCCCGAAGTGCCAGCCATCTCGGCCGACACCACAAAACCCCAGACGATAAAGATGGCCGGCATACACCACAAAAACTGCAAGGCGGTGGTTGTGCTTTTTGAAGACGATATAAAAAACGCCAAGATAGCATTGATGTGTAAACTGCTTAACAAAAAGGTGGACGTCATAGTCAAGTCCACCACCAAAGAGAACACCGAACACCTGAGAAATATCGGTATCCGGCACATAGAAGACCCTTTCAAAATCATCTCCGACAGGCTCTATTTCGAGATAACCGCCCCATATATCTGGCTTTTGGAGATGTGGGTTTTTGGACATATTTTAAGGATTAGAAAGAGGGAGTTTCTGCCAAAGGGCAAATACATCATCTGCGGATACGGCCGGATGGGGCACGCCCTGGCTAACGCCCTTGAGCGGGCGGGGATAGACTATGTCTCTATCGATATAAAATCGAGCGACTACAAAAAAAGAAAGCAGAGCGCCATATACGGAGACGGCGAGGATATAGAGACGCTTATAAAAGCGGGAATCAAGGAGGCCAGCTGTATCATAGCCGCTACAAGCGACGATATGATAAACCTGACTATCCTCTCCACAGCAAAAAAACTGAACCCCAACATCTACACCATAGCCCGTGAGAACTCCATAGAGGATCTGAGTATTTTCAAATCTGCCAGGATAGACAAGATATACATACTTGAGAGGATTTTAGCCAAATATACATACAACTTCATCGCAAAACCACTGGCTAACAAATTTATAAGGCTCATTCACAAAAAAGATAATGTATGGGCTATGAATCTGGTTGGAAAACTAAGCTCCCATATCGGGCAAAACCCGCTGCTTTTTGAGATAACCATAGACGAAGAGCACGCATATGCCCTATATAATGAGCTAAAAAAAGGCAGAAAAATCCCTTTGGAGGTTCTAAAACGCTCAAGAGCCGACTACAGGAAAAAAAACCGGATAGAGTTTTTGCTATATGAGTATATATCACCAGAAAAAAGAGTTACAAAACTGCTGCCCGAAGACGATCTCGTGATAGAACCCGGATGCAAACTGCTGGTGGCTTGCGACGAGGAGGGTAAAACCGATTTTGAGTATATCATCAACAACTACTATGAGCTATACTACGTTTTAACGGGAAAAGAGCTCCACACCGGCATATTAAGCCGGTTTTTCAAATAACTCCAGATAGTTTTTTGCCACCTGCCTTCCCACCTCTATCACCTCATAGGCCTTATGAAAATCGTAAGTTCCGCATACATCCTTTGGTATCTCGATAAGCAGATCCGGCGGATATCCGGCAAGGCGGTATCGTATCAGGGTGTTTTGCATCGCATCAAAGCTCATATCGATTATGTCGAACATGGAGTAGTCCTCTTCTTCCACCACTTTTTTAAAGCTCTTTTTGGCGATCTCTTTGATCTGTTCCAGTTTTTTCTGCCTCATCTCGATCTCTTTTGGGATCTTGACTTCCACTTTGGGTATATTTCCATAGAGGTTTACGGCAACTATTTTATCACTGTGATCGCTCATAACAGGAGCCACCGGCAGAGGGTTCAGCACCCCTCCATCCACCAGCAGCATCCCGTTTAATTCCAACGGGGTAAAAAAAGAGGGTATCGCTATGGAGGCCCGGATGGCGGTTAGCAGATCGCCCTCTTGAAACCAGATCTCTTTGTTCCTTTTTAGATCCGTAGCCACTGCGGTAAATTTTACCGGCAACTCCTCTATCCGGATATCTCCCACAAACTCTCTTAGCTTTTTAAAGATCTTCTCACCCTTTATAAACCCCTTCTTCTCGAAACTTATATCGAGCAAAGCCGCCACGTCGAGCACGTCCAGGCCCAGCACCCACTCTTTATACGCCTCAAGAGCACCAGCGCAGTATAGCCCGCCTATAAGCGCTCCCATGGATGAGCCGCTGATGGAGACTATCTCATACCCCCTGGCCTCAAGCTCCTCTATAACTCCTATATGGGCATATCCTCTGGCCCCACCACTGCCTAAAACCAGAGATATTTTCATCTTATGACTCTTTTGAAAGTTTTAAGCGAGCTTATGAGAAGTATCTTGCACTTTTGCGAAAATATCTTCGCCTCCACATCTCTTAGCCTCGCCTGCGCCTCGGCCAAAGAGGCTATGGAGCGGCTAAGCTCGTCCGCACTTGCAAGCTGGTGAATATATCTGCCTAAAGTCAGTTTGTAGTAACTTCTGGCCGCTTCCACCCCCTTTGCCGCCGCCTCTTTTTTGGCCTTAAGCGCATTTAGTATCTTTTGGTTTGACAAAAGGTTGGTATTTGCCTTATGCAGGTAGTCTTTTATATAACTTCTCTTTGCGAGCACTTTAAACCTTGCGGCCTCTACCTTGCATCTGTCGCCAAAGCCGTTGAAAAGGTTGTATTTCACCACGGCTCCCACATAACTCTCATCCGCGTTTTTGTATCCGTCACCATCGAGTTCGAGAGAGTCGCCAAACCTTTTCAAAGCCCCTTTTGCAACCAAAGAGGGGTAAAAGGCCGACTTCGCCAAATCCACATCCTTCCTATCGGCCAAAAGCTCTCTTTTAAGTGCCAAAATATCCTCTCTTTGCTCGATATCGAGGCTCTTTGGCAGTGTAACGGGAAAGATATCCGCCTCTTTTACATCCAGTCCGGATATATATCTCAAATATGCCCTCACCTCCTCCTCTTTCGCCCTGATCTCTTCAATCTTCGCCTCTGTCTCGAACTTTTTCGCCTCGATGTTATACAGATCGCTTACTGGTATAAGCCCCTGTTCGTAAAAGCCCTTTGCCTTTTTATAGCTCATATCCAGAGCCTTTTTCGCCTCTTTTAAAGCTTTTTCATAAGCTTTTAGTGAGTATATGGAGCCGTAAAGCTCACTGCTCTTTAGGTAAAGTTCCCTTTTTAGATTCTTTTTCCATAAAATGGCGGCCAGCCTCTTTATTTTTCGTTTCTCTATCAGATTCGTCACGGCATATCCGGTAAAGATGGGATAACTTATCCCGATCTCTCCTTCAAACCTGCTGCGTTTTCCCATAGGAAAAGGGGTAGTTCCCGTTGGCAGATGCATATATATTGTTGGCTGCTCTTTTAACCTGACCGCACTCAGCATCGCATCCACGGAGGGAAGGTTTTTGGCTTTGGCCTCGCCCAAAAGGGCCTCTTTCGCCTTTATCTCATAACTTTTGGATTTTAAAAGCCTGTTTTTATCCACGCCTTTTAACAAAGTGGCAAAATCTATGGCAAAACCGGACCAAACCAAAGAGACCAGCACTAAAACGACTCTTCTCATAACTTATCCTTTTTAAAGTTTATAAACAGCGCCAACACAAAAAGCGAACCAAAAAGCGCCCAGTATGCAGCATGCATAAAGGTGTTGTAAAAGCCGTAGTTGTAGCTCATAAAAAGCTCGTAATTTCTAAATATCTCCTTTACTATATCATATGGCAGTTTTAAAATCTCTTCAATTTTTCTCAAAAAATACTCCACATACTCCCTGTTTTGAATCTCAACCATCCTGTCGAAATTGAGGTTTTTGAAATACTCCATATTGTTCGTAGCCAAAGCGGTCCCGAAACTTCCACCCACAAACCTCACATAGTCCATCAAAACTATGGCAAGCTCACTCTTGTTAGGCGGAGCGCTTTTTAAAATAAGCACGGTTACTGGGGCGAAAAACATCCCCATACCTATGCCAAAAGGTATCGTCATCAGTATCGCCTTTTGCAAAGGGGTGTAGTAGTTTAGATGGGGCAGAAAGAAAAAAGAGGTTACAAGATATATGGCGGTGGCAATGGCTACCGTGGCCTTGGGGCCAATCTTATCGCTAAGAATTCCTGCGATGGGAGAGAAAATCCCTATAAACAGCGCGAAGGCAAATACCGCTATCCCGGCGTCCAAAGTAGGCAGGCCCTTGATATGCTCGTAATATATTGGCAGAAGATAGAAATACTGATACATCGAAAATCCCAAAATAATAAAATATATCAGTATCCCGTTGGTAAAATCCATATTTTTAAAAAGGCTGAAATCTATCAGCGGATATTTTGAGTGCAGCTCGCTTAATATATAGAGCAGATATCCAACCACGCTTATATATAGCAGAACTCCTATGTAGATGGAGTTGAACCAGCCCAGCTGCTGCCCTTTGCTAAGCATTATAAGCAGTGCTATGGTTGCGATTGAGAGCAGCGCGAAACTTAAAAAATTGAACTTCATCTTCTCAAAAAAACGCTCTTTTGGCAGATAGAGCATTCCCGCAACCACCAGTAAAATACCGATGGGGACATTGATGAAAAAGACCATTCTCCAGCCATAATACTCGGTAAGATACCCTCCCACCGTAGGACCAAGAGCAGGGGCGAAACTGACGCCAAGGGCGAAAATCCCCATAGCCAGGCCCTTTTTTTCGGGAGGAAAGTAGCTAAAGACCATCACGTGGCTTGTTACCATTATAAAGGCCTCGGCAAGACCTTGAAAGACCCTCGCCACCACTATCTGCTCCAAAGATGTGGAAAGAGCGCAGGCCAAAGAGGCCAGGGAAAAGACCAGCACGCCGGTTAGATAGACCCATTTGCTGCCAAAACGCTTTATAAGGTATTCACACAGCAAAAGCCCGATGGCTGCGGCTATCATATATGAGGTTATTATCCACTGGACCCCATACATATCCGTAGCAAGCGGGCCGGTCAGCTTTGGGACGATCACGTCCACCACCGTGGTATCCAAAATCGCCATAAAGGCCCCGACCATTACGATAAAGGTATATAAAAACCGCTCTTTGGGGCTTATCTCCCAGCTCTTAATCTCTTCTGATAGCAACGCTGGCTCCCATTCCCACCCTCAAATCATCAGTGGGGTTCAACAAGGTTATCCTAACAGGAAAACGCTGGTCCAGTTTGGTAAACTCCCCGCTGGATATATCACGGGGCACCAGGGCGAAGGTAGCGGCGGAGGCGGGCAGTATCTTTTCCACTACTCCCTTATACTCCCTGTCCGGATAGGCGTCGACCGTGATTTTTACGCTGTTGCCGGGCTTGACCCCTTTTAATTTCTTCTCGCTCAAAAGCACCTCAACGTGCAGATCCTTTGGATTTACCACCGAATAGACGGGCTCTCCCTCTGAAACGACGCGTTCTACGTTTACAAACTTTTTTGCCACCGATCCAGTGATTGGCGAGTATAAATAGCAGTAAGATATCTTGTTTTTTATCTCCTCATACCTTTTTTGAAGACTTTGTGAGCGTTTTTGCAAGGAGGCTATCTTTAGGCCAAGCTCTTTTATCCTTTTTTGGTCTATATCCACCAGCTTTATCGCCAAAAGGGCCTTTTTTACCTCTGTTTCCAATGCCTTTAGGCGCGCCTTCTGGGCTAAAAGACTCTTATACAGATAGCTTTTTTGGCTCTTTATATCCTCATACCGGCTTTTAGGTATTAACTTGCTTTTAAAGAGAGCCTTATAGCGTCTTTCATCCTTTGAAACCTTCTCGTATTTTGCCTCCATAGCCTCGATCTCTCTTTTCAACGCCTCGATTTTTGCCAAGAGCATCTCTTTGTCGGCTCCTTTTATACCTCTGTTGGTCTCAAGGGAGTTTTTAAGCCTCTCTTTTTCCACTTTTAAACGCTTTACTTCGTAATTTATAGCTTCGATCTCCTTTTTTACCCGTGCAGCGGCCGTTTTAAAGTCCCTCTCATCCAGCTTTGCCAGCAGCTCCCCCTCTTTTACGCTCTCTCCCTCCTTTTTTGCCATATAAAGAACCTTTCCACCCACCTTAAATCCCAGCGTAAGCAGGGAGTCTGTTTTTATAAAGGCCGCGTCGCTTACGGCGTTTTTGGTTCTGTATTGTATAAAGTTGTAGGCTATGTAGGTAAAAACGGCTATTAACAAAAGTATAAAAACGGTTCCTATCTTTTTCATCGCAACCTCTGTCCGGATATAGTGAATTATATTCACATTTTTATTAATTAATTCTTATTTAAGAAAAACTATTTTATTATAGTTTTAAAAAAGAGGTTTGTTGATTAAAGACAGGATCAAAGAGTATAAAAAAGAGCTTATACTGCAAAAGATCAGCTCTTTCTTGGAAAAAGAGGGTTTTGAGAAGGCGAAAATGGCCGATATCGCAGCTTACTGCGGTATAAGCGTGGGGGCCCTTTACAAACTCTTCTCTTCCAAAGAGGAGCTCTTTTACTCATATATAAAGTATCAGATCGATCTTTTTTACGAAAACCTTGAAAAGGGGTTCGCAAAGATAGAAGATCCAAAAAAGAGAATCTGTTTTTTCGTAGCCCAGAAGTTCAAAACCTTCAAAGAGAAAAAAAAGGTTCTTATAGACACGGTGGCTGCGGATCCGCTCTTTTTAGCCAAACTAAACACCGCCAAACAAAACCCGGCGAAAAAGGTTTACGAGCTTTTGGCAAGGGAGCTGAAAAAGGCCAAAATCGCCAAACCTTTGAAGATGGCCTACCTTATAAATGGCCTTACCCTTGGCTACGTGGAGCTTTGGCTAACTACCGGGGATGAAAGAGTGCTGGATGTGGATGAGGCCTGCGGGTTTATTTTAAAAATGATAAAGGACTGATTTTGAACGCTTTAAAAAAATATGGCCTGGGAATTTTCCTGTTAACCCTTGTGGCCGGTGCCGGATATTTGATATATGTTAAACTCCACCCCAAAAAACTCCCTCCCAACCTTATCGAAGCCGTAGGGCGTTTTGACGGGGACATTATACATCTTAACAGCAAATATCCGGGCCGGATAGTAAAACAAAACGCCGAAGATGGAAAAAAAATTGCAAAAAACCAGCTAATCACCCAAATTGATTCCAAAGAGTTCAACGCCAAAAAAGAGGCTATAAAAAACCAGATAGAGGCCAAAAAAAGGGAGTTGGAGATCGCTAAAAACTCCCTTCCCCAAAACGTGAAAAAGGCCCAGGCCTCCCTAAAAGCCTCGTTGGCCGCCAAAAAAGAGCTTTTAAACAGCATCGAGGCCCTAAAGGCGGTGGTGGAGCAAAACCGCAGGGACTACAGACGCCTTCTATCCCTTTACAAACAGAAGCTGATTCAAAAACATGAGGTTGAGGTTGCGGCCTTGAAACTAAAGACCAACAAAAAAAAGCTGGACTCCCTGATGGCGAAACTAAAAGAGGTGGAAGCCAAGATCGAGGCGGCTAAAAGCACGCTGGCCCAGGCCAAATCCTCCCTAAAAAAGATAGAGGCTCTAAAGTTTGCCATAGAAGCGTTAAATTCCAAATTAAAAGAGATAGAGGCCATCTTGGAGGAGTTGAAATTGAGATCTCCCATAGACGGGTTTGTGCTGGAGAAGGTGGCGAATGTGGGAGAGGTGGTTGGTGCTGGGGCTGTAAGCGCTACTCTTTTGGACCCGGCCTCTTTATATCTGAAAATTTTTATCGACACCATAAATGTGGGAAAGGTAAAAATCGGCGACAAAGGGGTTATATTTTTGGACGCCTATCCAAATAGACCCTTTGAGGCAAGAGTGGTCCGCATAGCCAAAAAAGCGGAGTTCACACCAAAAGAGGTGGCTGTCAGGCATGACAGGATACAGCGTGTTTACGCGGTTCACCTAAAGCCTATAAAACCAAACCCGCTCTTTAAGATAGGACTGCCGGCAATCGGCGTCATCTCTATAGACGGCAAAGGCCTGCCAAAATCGATGGAAGAGATACCGCCGCTTTGAATAAAAACGTAATATACCTGGGTCTGGTAAGCTTCTTTACCGATTTCGCCACGGCACTTATAAATCCGCTGCTGCCGATTTTCATCGTTGTTTACTTAAACGAGGGAGTGGATAAGCTGGGCTTTGTAGTGGCGCTTTCCACTTTTTTCTCCTACGCCCTTAGAGTGGTATCCGGATATATCAGTGACAGATACGGCATACACAAACCCCTTCTTGTTGCCGGATACGGCTTGAGTGCTGTAAGCAAACCTCTTCTTGGGTTTAGCCAAAGCTACAAAAGCGTGGCTATCTTACGCTCTTTGGAGAGAATCGGAAAGGCGATAAGAACCGCTCCAAAAGACAGTATGCTGGCATTTTACGGGGAAAAAAAGATGGGCAGGACCTTTGGCTTGCACCAAACCCTGGATATTGCCGGGGAGTTTGGCGGCACAGTAGCCCTTTTTCTGGTTTTGCTCTATTTGGGAACGGCTGAAAAAACCGTTAGGGAGGTGTTCTTTTTTACGGCAATTCCAGGGGCGATAGCCCTTTTTATACTTATCTTTTTTGTGGAGGATATTAAAAAGGGTCCAAAAAAGGTCAGCTTTTTTTTAGAGAGGGATGACTTAAACATTATCGCAAAGCTTTTTTTCTATTTTCTGTTTCTATTTTTCTTTTTCAACGAGGCCTTTTTCACCGTAGCCGCAAAAAACAGAGGTATAGATACACTCTATATCCCGATCCTTTTCCTGCTCTCCACCTTTACCCAAACCCTTACCAGCTATCTGTCGGGGGTTTTGATAGACAGATACGGGGCCCAAAAGATTTTGGCCCTTTCGCTTTTTTTTGGCACGGCGGCCCAGGGGGTGCTTTTGATAGAGCAAAAGTGGGCCGTAGCAGCCGCGTTTATCCTCTTTGGGCTTTTTAACGTCTTTTCGCTAAATTCAGCCAGAAGTTACATAGCCCGTGGAAAATCCAGAGGCACTCTTTATGGCCTTTTTTATGCGGCTATGGCGCTCTTTGGAGCGGCCGGAGCCTACATAATAGGACTTTTGTGGCAAAAGATTGGCGAGGGATTTACCGTAAAGCTGTCTTTTGCCTTTACCTTTTTGGCCGCCACACTCTTTTGCATAAGGAGCTGTTTTGGATCTGATAGTAAATAGAGTCAGCGTCTATTACGGCGACAAAGTGGGTATAAAAGATGCCTGCGTGGAGGCCAAAAAAGAGGAGATTATAGGCTTCATCGGTGCCGACGGGGCCGGTAAAAGCTCTTTGATGTTCGCCATAGCCGGCGTAAAGAGGTTCAAAGGGGAGATAATATATGAAAACTACGCCTACCACTCCCCCAAAGAGGCTGAAAAGATAAAGGACAAGCTGGGATTTATGCCCCAGGGCATCGGCCTTGTGCTCTATCCGGATTTAACCGTTGACGAACATCTCGATTTTTTCAGCGACATCAGGGAGCTAAAAAGGGACGAAGAGTACTGGAGATACAGGCAAAGACTGCTTAAAATGGCCGGCCTGGCCGAGTTTACCGACAGACTGGCAAAAAATCTAAGTGGCGGTATGAAACAGAAACTCTCCCTTATATGCACCCTTATACACAGGCCAAAACTTCTGCTTTTAGATGAGCCAACCACAGGGGTAGATCCTATTAGCCGCCAGGAGCTTTGGGAGATACTGGACGAAAATAGAAAAAAAGAGAAATCCATCTCACTTGTAAGCACCGCATATATGAGCGAGGCCTCGAAAATGGACAGGCTCTACCTCTTTGACGACCAGGAGATCATAGCAAGCGGCACGGAAAAAGAGCTTATAGATATGGCCAGGGACTACACCTATGAGGAGACCGAGTGTGAGGAGGGGTGTATCACCTTCAACAAAAGGACCTACTCCCTGCGTCCTCTAAACGCAAAAAAGGCGGAACCAACCCTTGAGAGCCTCTTTTTCGTAAACGCTTTGAAAAAGAACAAAATCCCCCCTCCGATACAGATAGAGCCAAGAGAGCAAAAGATAGAGATTCCCCCCATCGTCATGGAGGCCAGAGGGCTTACCAAAAGGTTTGGGGATTTCGTGGCTGACGACCATATAGATATGGTTTTAAGACGGCGGGAGATTGTGGGGCTTTTGGGTGCCAACGGAGCTGGAAAGACCACATTTATAAAGATGCTTTTGGGCCTTTATCCCATAGACGAGGGGGAGCTCTATCTGCTTGGCAAAAAGATATCCTCACCCGAAGACAGACAGGAGCTTAAAAGCAAGATAGGATATATGAGCCAGCTTTTCGCCCTCTACAAAGACCTTACCATCTATGAGAACCTGGTCTATTTTGCCAAGATGCACGGCCTTGGTATGGAAAAAGCTCTGCATAGAATAGAGAAACTCTCAAAAGGGCTCGGTTTTGACAAATATATAAACGAGTTTCCAAAAGACGTTCCCCTTGGCATCAAACAGCGTTTCTCACTGGCCGCGGCCATCTTGCACGAACCGGTGGTGCTCTTTTTGGACGAACCCACAAGCGGGGTGGATACGGTAGCCAGGGCGCAGTTTTGGAAGCTGCTGCATCAGCTGAAAGAGAAATGGGACATCTCCATTCTAATCACCACCCACTATATGAGCGAGGCTGAATACTGCGACAGGGTGGTGGTGCTAAAAAGAGGTAGAAAAATCGCCGACGACACTCCGCAAAACCTGTTAAAAAGGTTTCCAAACGCCAAAAGCTTTGAAGAGGTCTTTTTGGAGCTTTACAAGGAATCAGAATGAAAATAGGTGTCATCAAAGCGTATATGCTAAAAGAGTTCAAAGATTTAATCAGAAGCAGGATGATATTTCTCGTATACATTATGCCTACACTGATTTTGGTAATGTTTGGATACGGCATAAAACTTGAGGTAAAACACTCAAGGCTCATCATACTCGATCACGACAAAAGCGAACTCTCATACACTCTTATAAATCGATTCGAGCACTCGAAATATTTTAATACCAAAGTGTTGGATATTACGGAAAATGAAGCCCTAAGAATGATAAAAGCCGCAAAGGCGGATATCATACTTATAATACCCCAATCATTTGAAAAGAGAATTTTCCATAAAGACAAAACCGAGATAGGAGCTTTTATAGATGGGGCCTTTCCCTTGCGGGCTATGACGATGCAAAGCTACGTCCAGGGGGTAGTATACTCGATGATTAGGGATCTGATGGAGCGTTACCATATCCGGATAAAAAAGATTGAGATAAATTACAGAAACCTTTTTAACCAGTCTTTGCGTGACGAGAACGCCATAGTTCCTGGCCTTATCGGGTTGGTTTTGCTTGTGGCGCCGGCAATACTTGCGGCCCTTTTGATAGTAAAGGAGAAAGAGAAAGGAACCATTTTCAACTTCTACTCCTCACCCGTAAAAAAGAGCGATTTTTTGATAGCCAAACTCACACCGGTCTTTTTACTCCATTCCGTAAATATCTTTATCCTGCTTTTATGGGCTCTATATCTGTTTAAAGTCCCTTTTAGAGGGGAGTTTTGGATATATTGGCTAACCAGCGAGATATATATACTTATAAGCCTATCCATTGGCCTTTTGGTATCTATAGTCACAAACAGACAGATAGTGGCCGTAATTTTAACGGTTATCATCACGGTAATTCCCGGATTTTTATATTCGGGGATTTTGATGCCGATATCTTCGATGAGTAAGGAGGCCTATATCGAGGCACATCTCTTTCCCGTGATGTATTACAACCATATCATTTACGACACTTTCTTGATAGGCCAGGGCTTTGAGGCGCAAAAAAACCTGCTCTATCTGTTGATTTTGATATTTTACGCAGCCCTCTTGTTTATCATAGGAAGCGCTTTATTGAAAAAGGAGCTTAAATGAGGATATTTGGCACGGTATTTTTTAAAGAGCTTCTTATCTTTTTACGCTCCATAGGCCTTGTGGCCGTAGTTTTATACTCCTTTACCATAGACGTCTATATAGCCGGCGAGGGGATAGAGGTAAAGCCTAAAAACGTCTCCGTTGGATATGTAGACTACTCAAACTCCATTTTGCCGCAAAAGATCCTCTCTCACCTCCATCCGCCAGAGTTTAAAAAACCAAAACCATTCACTTCCCAAAAGGAGCTAAGTCAAGCCATATTCAACAAAGAGATTCTTGTAGGGCTTGTATTTGAGAGTGATTTTGAAAAGAGCCTTTTAACGGATGGCAAAACGAAATTGAATATTCTTCTTGACTCCACAGCCGCGGCCCAAAGCTACATAACCCTTTACTACCTTCAAAACATCGTGATGCGGTTTGTGCCCCAAAAGGAGGGGTTTGAACTGAAAACCCACAAGCTTTTCAACCAAAACGCCGATACCCATATGTTTATCTCTTTTAGCGAGTTTATATCGGTTTTAACTCTTATAGGCGTCATTCTATCGGCCGCCGTCTTTGTGAAAGAGAAGGAGGAGGGAACATGGGATATAATGCTGCTTATGCCGGTAGACTCCAAAATCATCATTTTGGCGAAGGCCTTCTCTCAGGTCTTTATCATCATCTGCGCTTCCATCTTGTCTATGGGCTATGTGGTTTTGACTATTTTCAACACCCCTTTTAACGGCTCATTTTTGGACTTTTTTATGCTTACACTGCTCTACTCTTTGACGCTGGCGGGTATCGGGCTTTTTATAGCCTCAGTATCCAAAGATATTATGCAAGTAGCCCAGATATCCATACTTATTATGATGCCTTTAATCTTTTTAAGTGGGGCCTGGACGCCTATTTACTCCATGCACCCCCTACTGCAAAAACTCTCCCTTCTATCCCCGCTTAGATACTATATAGAAGGAAGCGAGAGCGTGGTGTTTAGAGGGACCGCCACGGTGGATCTGCTCCAATACTATATCCCTTTGGCGATCATTGGAACAGCACTCTTTATCTTTGGATTTAAAAAAATAGGGAGGCTCTTTTGAAAAAGTTTTTACTACTGATTGTTTGCACGCTTTTGGTGGCCCGTGACACCGACCCGATACCCACCACGATAATTCACCCTTTCAGGCAGATGTTTTACGCCTTTTATGGTGACTTGGCAAAGCTGAGTAGTGAGGAAGAAGCAAAATTTACACTATCACTTATGGAGACCAACGACTACGACTCAAGTCCGCCCTACTTTTTCGACTACGAGGTAACATCCTTGGTGCTTTTGGCCACCCAGAGGATAGAGAGGGTCCAGTTTCGCCTCATAGTCCCGATGCATTATGTCTACGGCGGTTTTTTAGACCCCTTTTTGGACGCTTTTCACGACATAACCAACACCTTGAAATCCAAACACAACATATATGGGAAAAACCGCGTAAAGATAGATTTTTACTCCATTCACGAGGATAGCCCATTTTTCTCCTTCGGAAACATCGAGCTTGAGGCAAAAACCCCCATCCCCAATCCCTATCTGGATGCGGCCGTGAGTGTTGGAGTAAAATTCCCAACGGGTACGAAAAAGCTTTTTAGCAGCAAAAAACCGGACTATATGGCCGGACTATACCTATACAAAGAGATAGGTGGAGTGGCTCTGAATTTCAATTTCAACATGGCCTGTCTCTCAAAGGTAGAGTTCGATGATGTAAAAAGCGAGAGGATGCTCTACTCCTATCTGCTCTCACTGGTGTATGAGGAGTATGTGCTGGAGTTTAGACATATAACCTCTCCCTTTATTTCGCCCCACAGGAGCTTAAGCAGTAACTCTAATGTGATAAACTTGGGATACAGGTTTAAAAATTTCGAGTTTTTCCTAAGCGAGAACATTGCGCCTTTTTACGGCAGTCCGGATATAACGTTTGGAATAAATTACAGATTTTAAAGGAGTTTGGTGTGAGATGGAACTATAAAGACATAGACTACTCAAAGGCGAACAAAGAGGTAAAGGATATCGATTTTCTTTTTTATCTGATTACCAGCGCTTCGTTTATCGAGATAACCTCCAATATCTATGCCAAAAACCTCATAGAGTTTTACAAAGAGCATCCCCAAATCACCAGATGGCTGGAGGAGGTTTGGGAGCCGGAGGAGGTTCAGCACGGAAAAGCTTTGAGGGAGTATGTAAAGAGCGTATGGAGCGATTTTGACTGGGATGGTGCGTATGAGAGGTTCAAAGGGGAGTATATCCCACTTTGTACCCTGGATGAGTTTCAGCCCACAAAGGCTAAAGAGATGCTTGCAAGAATGGTGGTGGAAACAGGAACCAGCACGTTTTACAGAGCTCTTGAGCGTTTTATGGAGGATAAAAAGGAGCCTGTGTTAAAAGAGCTCTCACACAACATCAGCAAAGATGAGGTATACCACTATGAGAAGTTTTACGAGGCCTTCGAGATGTTCAACGAAGAGGAGAAACTTAAAAGAAACGATATTATAAAAGTGATTTACGACAGACTCAAACTCATAGATGCCGAGGATGCGAAAATCGCTTTTAAAGCTATTTACGAGACCAGGACGGGGAAACCTTTCAAAGAGGAGCTGTATGAGGAGCATAAGAAAAACGTCTCCAAATTCGCCAAAAAGTACTACCCTTACAATATGGCTATAAAAATGCTTTTAAAACCTCTTAAACTCAACAAAAACTTGGAAAAACTAACCGTGCCGGTTATAAGGGGCGGGCTGAAGATTTTAGGAATCTAAGCCCAGCCCGAAAGTGTTTGAGAGAGTGTTTATGTAGTTGAAATATCCGGTTATCGCCACCGCTTCCAAAATCTCCTCGTCGCTCCAACCCATATCTTTTAGCCTCTTTATCTCCTCTTTCGTTATCTTGTAGTTCTCTTTGCCGCTTGCTTTTATACAAAACCTCAGCAGCTCCTTCGTCCTCTCATCGGCCTCTATATGCTCCACGCCCTTTAATATATGTTCTAT
>Ga0256835_1001399_pt1 | contig 14589 bp, 9 predicted proteins | sample PIR30metaG_FD_185972 | JGI IMG/M metagenome (GOLD analysis project Ga0256835, IMG submission 185972) | Hydrothermal vent microbial communities from East Pacific Rise, Pacific Ocean - PIR-30 | ecosystem: Environmental > Aquatic > Marine > Hydrothermal vents | place: Pacific Ocean: East Pacific...
GTGTGCATCGGGCAGGCCGCCAGCATGGGAGCCATCCTGCTGGCCGCGGGCACCAAGGGCAAACGCTACTCTTTACCGAATTCACGGATAATGATACATCAACCCATGGGCGGATCCCAGGGCCAGGCGGCGGATATCGCCATCCAGGCCGAGGAAATTCTGCGCCTGCGGGACACGCTGAACAAGATCCTGGCTCACCATACGGGCCAGAAGCTTAAAAAAATACAGAAAGATACGGACCGGGACTTTTTCATGTCAGGAGAGGAATCCAAGGCTTACGGAATTGTAGACCACGTGATCAAGAACCGGGACGATCTGGATCATCTCGATAAAACGGAGGAATAAGGTGGCCAAGAAAAATGACAAGAACGACGATCTGTTTTGTTCCTTCTGCGGCAAAAGCCAGAAAGAAGTGACCAAACTGATTGCCGGACCTGCGGTTTACATCTGCGACGAGTGCATCCAGCTCTGCAGCGAGATCATCGAAGAGGAAAGCGAGCAGGCCGGGACGCAGCCCGAACGCCACCTGACACCCAAAGAAATCAAGGCGATGCTCGACGAATACGTCATCGAGCAGGACTTGGCCAAGAAGATACTGGCCGTGGCGGTCCACAACCACTACAAACGCCTGGACTCCACGGTGGCTACCGGGGACGTGGAAATCCAAAAGAGCAACATTCTGCTCATCGGCCCCACGGGGTGCGGCAAGACCCTGCTGGCCCAGACGCTGGCGCGGTTTCTCAACGTGCCTTTCACCATCGCCGATGCCACCAGCCTGACCGAGGCCGGCTACGTGGGCGAGGATGTCGAGAACATCATTCTGTCGCTGTTGCAGAACGCCGACTATGACGTGGAAAAGGCCAAACGCGGCATCGTCTACATCGACGAGATCGACAAAATCGCCAGCAAGTCCGACAACCCCTCCATCACCCGGGACGTGTCGGGCGAAGGGGTGCAGCAGGCCCTGCTTAAGATCATTGAGGGCACCACGGCCAGCGTGCCGCCCAAGGGGGGCCGCAAACACCCCCAGCAGGATTTCGTCAAGGTGGACACCTCCAACATCCTGTTCATCTGCGGCGGCACCTTCACCGGACTGGAACAGATCATTAAACAGCGCCTGGGGTCCAAGATGATGGGCTTCGGCGCCAAGATTGTGGAAGAGAACAAGCAGAGCATCGGCGAAATCCTCAAGCTGGTGAGGCCCGAAGACCTGATCAAGTTCGGGCTGATCCCCGAATTCCTGGGCCGTCTGCCGGTTATCGCCACCCTCGACGAGCTCAACGAGGAAACCCTCATCCGGATCCTCAAGGAACCCAAGAACGCACTGGTCAAGCAGTTCCAGAAACTTTTTGAGATGGAGGGCGTAAACCTCAGATTCACCGACAGCGCCTATGCCGCCATCGCCAAAGAGGCCTTGAAGCGCAAATCGGGCGCCCGCGGACTGCGTGCCATCCTGGAGGCCAGCATGATCGACATCATGTATGAACTGCCCTCCATCGAGAACGTCAAAGAATGCGTCATCGGCGAAGACGTGATCCTGCATGGGGAAGACCCCATTTTGCTCTACGAACCCCAGAAAAAACAGGCCTGAACAGCAAAGGGCGCTGCCCGGCGCCGGCAAGTTTTCTCACTCCCTTGAACCGGCGGCGCGGCGCCCGCAGGAACAATGATGGTGTGCCCTCCGACGGGCGCACCTGCCGCGAGGTTAGGTGAAAATGATCAACTTTTCCCTGAAATCCAAAAAATTTCCCAGCGCGTCCGGCAGGGTGGTGCTGCCTCTGCTCCCCCTGCGGGACATCGTGGTTTTCCCGCACATGGTGGCCCCGCTCTTTGTGGGGCGCGAAAAATCGGTAAAGGCGCTGTCCGAGGCCATGGCCAACGACAAGAGCATCTTCCTGGCGACCCAGAAGAACGCCGGCATCGACGAACCCACCGAAAAGGACATCGCCGCCGTCGGCACCATCAGCAAGGTGCTGCAGCTGCTGCGGCTGCCAGACGGCACGGTCAAAGCCCTGGTGGAGGGCAAGCAGCGCGCCTCCATCGTTCGCTACCTGGAGTCCGAGGAGTTTTTCCAGGTGGAAGTGGAGCCTTTTGCCGGGGAGGAGATCTCCACCGCCGAGGGCGAGGCCCTCATGCGGGCCATCCTGGAGAGCTTTGAAGAGTACGCCAAGATCAACAAGAGCATCTCCAAGGACCTGAAGTCCAGCGTGGCGTCGCTCAAGGACCCCGAAAAGCTGGCCGACACCCTTGCGGCCCATTTCTCCTTCAAACTGGAGGACAAGCAGCGCCTGCTGGAAACCCGTCCCCTCAGCGAACGCTTGGCCGTTCTGCTGGAGCTTATCCGGCTGGAGATCGACATCTACGAGATGGATCAGCGCATCAAGAACCGCGTCAAGGAACAGATGGAAAAGACGCAGAAGAGCTACTATCTCAATGAGCAGATGCGCGCCATCCGCAAGGAAATGGGGGCCGAGGACGATCTTACCGACGATCTGAAGGAACTGGAAAAGCAGATCGAAGAGAAAAAGATGTCCAAGGAGGCTACAGAAAAGGCTAAGCAGGAGTTTCGCAAGCTTAAAATGATGGCGCCCATGTCGGCCGAATCGACGGTGGTGCGCAACTACATCGAGTGGATACTTAGCCTGCCCTGGTACGAGACCAGTGAAGTTCAGGAAGACCTGGAAGAGGCCGAAAAGATCCTCAACGAGGACCACTACGGCCTGGAAAAGCCCAAAGAACGCATTCTGGAATACCTTGCCGTTCAGGCCTTGGTCAAGAAAGTGCGCGGTCCCATCCTGTGCCTCGTGGGACCTCCCGGCGTGGGCAAGACCTCGCTGGCCAAGTCCGTGGCACGCGCCACGGGGCGCAAGTTCGTGCGCATCTCCCTGGGCGGTGTGCGCGACGAGGCCGAGATCCGCGGACACCGCCGCACCTACATCGGCGCCATGCCCGGCAAGATCATCCAGTCTCTCAAGAAGGCCGGCGTCAACAACCCCGTCTTCTGTTTGGACGAGGTGGACAAGATGAGTATGGACTTTCGCGGGGACCCGTCGGCGGCCCTGCTGGAGGTGCTGGATCCGGAGCAGAACTTCAGTTTCAACGACCACTACCTGGATGTGGACTACGATCTATCCGATATCCTGTTCATCACCACGGCCAACACGCTGCCAGATATCCCGCTGCCGTTGCAGGACCGTATGGAGATCATCCGCTTGCCCGGCTATACCGAATACGAAAAATACCACATCGCGCGGGATTTCCTGCTGGCCAAGCAAATCAAGCTAAACGGCCTGGAGGGCAAGAACGTGGTGTTCTCCAAGAACGCCATCCTGACCATCATCCGCCGCTACACGCGGGAGGCCGGTGTGCGCAACCTGGAGCGTGAGATCGCCTCTATCTGCCGCAAAATCGCCCGTGAGGTGGTCAAGGACGGCAGCAGGGAAAAGTTCGCGGTCACGTCCAAGTCCATTGCCAAGTACCTCGGCCCGCCGCCCTTCCGCATGGGCCAGATCGAGGAGCAGGACCAAGTGGGCATCGTCACCGGCCTGGCCTGGACCCAGGTGGGCGGTGAACTGCTGTGCATTGAGGTGCTGATCATGCCGGGCAAGGGCGAACTGACCGTCACCGGCAAACTGGGAGACGTGATGAAGGAGTCCGCCCAGGCCGCTGTGAGTTACGTACGCACCCGGGCCAGCCGGCTGGGGATCGACGCCGAGTTCTACAAAAAATTCGACATCCACATCCACATCCCCGAGGGGGCTATCCCCAAGGACGGGCCTTCGGCCGGCATCACCATGTGCACGGCCCTGGTTTCGGCCCTTTCCAAGAAACCGGTCTACCGGGACCTGGCCATGACCGGCGAGATCACCCTGCGCGGAAGGGTGCTGCCCATCGGCGGGCTAAAAGAAAAAATCCTGGCGGCCCACCGGGCGGGCATCAAGAAGGTCATCATCCCGGCGGAGAATCAGAAAGACATGCGCGACATTCCCAAGAGCATCTCCAAGCAGATGGAGTTCGTCTACGTGGAGCACATGGACGAAGTGCTCTCCCACGCCCTGATCGTGGGCCAAGGGGAGCGCCTCTTCAAGTCCGACGACGCCGACGTCACCATGTCCGCCGACACCGGGCAGCAGACCAGCACGCCGTCGATGAACTGAAGCGCCGGGGAGGCAACTCGGTGGAAAATAAGCTTGACACGATTCAACAAACTTGTTAGCAGTAGTTCCGCTGTCGAAACGGGTAGCGGAACAGCAGATTCCGGGGGCGGGTAGCTCAGTTGGGAGAGCATCGGCCTTACAAGCCGGGGGTCACAGGTTCAAGCCCTGTTCCGCCCACCACATTCAGCAGCACCCTTTTGCGGGGGCGTAGTTCAGCTTTGGTTAGAACGCCGGCCTGTCACGCCGGAGGTCGCGAGTTCGAGTCTCGTCGTCCCCGCCACAGCAAAATCAAAGGGTTAGCCAAATTCGGCTAACCCTTTTTTTGTTCCTGTGATCGACGTTGGGAGAGCTTTTCCAGCGGCTTGAGAACTACCCGTGCGCCGGTCTCCCTCCATAATGATGTACGGCGCCCCGGGGGGCCCACTTTGTCCTATTCATAAATCTCGGGCGATAGTAATCCAAAGATATAAGAATAGAAACGGTATGGACCCGATACTGATTCTCATCGCATTTCTCTTCGGTTTCGCGGTTTACCGAATCGGTCTGCCCCCGCTGGTAGGGTACCTCATAGCCGGATTCGTGCTCCAAGCCTACGGCGTCCGGGGCGGAGCCAACCTTGAGGGGATCGCTGACCTGGGTGTCCTGCTGCTGTTGTTCACCATCGGTCTGAAACTGAAACTCAAGACGCTCGCCACCCCCGAAATCTGGGCCGGCGCTTCGCTGCACATGCTTGCAATGGTAGTGGTCCTCGGCGCCGTTATTTTTTCGCTGAGTCTGGCCGGTTTTTCGGCTTTCGCGGCCCTTGGCCTCAGGTTTTCACTGCTGGTGGCTTTCGCCCTGAGTTTTTCCAGCACCGTCTTCGCCGTCAAGGTACTGGAGGAAAGAGGAGAGATAGGCGCTCTGCACGGCAGCGTCTCCATCGGCATCCTGGTCATGCAGGATATCTATGCCGTTCTTTTCCTGACTTTTTCAACCGGCAAAATCCCCTCGCCCTGGGCCATCGCACTGCTTGGAGGCCTGATCGTCGCAAGGCCGTTGATACTGGCCATGCTCGACCGCGTCGGCCATCGTGAATTGATTCTGCTCTTTGGGATCAGCATGGCCCTGGGCCTGGGGGCGGGTGGCTTTGAGCTGGTCAAGCTGAAGCCGGACCTGGGCGCGCTGTTCATGGGCGTTCTGATGGCAGGCCACCCCAAGGCAGAAGAAATGTCCGATGCCCTGCTGAGCATCAAGGACCTGTTCCTGGTCGGTTTTTTTCTGAAAATCGGCCTGTCCGGCGCTCCGACTTTCCAGGCTTTGGGAATCGCCGGCCTCCTGACCCTGGCGGTGGTTTTCAAGGTCGCCCTGTTTTTCCGGCTGTTATCGTTTTTCAGACTGCGGGCACGCACCGCCCTGCTGGCCTCGCTGGCCCTGGCCAATTACAGTGAATTCGGGCTGCTCGTCGCCTCACTGGCGGTGAAAAACGGCTGGATCGGGCCCGAGTGGCTGGTTACGATCGCCATCGCCCTGTCCTTTACGTTTATCCTGGCATCGCCGCTGAACGCAGCCGCCCATCGCATTTACGACCGCTGGTCCGAACCCTTGAAGCGTTTCGAATCCGGGGTCCGGCGGACGGATGACGTGCCCATCGATCCGGGGGATGCGGAAATCGCTGTTTTCGGTCTAGGAAGGATCGGGACGGCGGTTTACGATGATCTGAACCGCAAGTACGGGAAAACGGTGATCGGAATCGATTTCGACGCGGAGGTCGTCAGAAAACACCGCCAGGCCGGACGCAACGTCATTTTGGGAGACTGCACGGATATTGATTTCTGGGAGAGGGCTTTTGCGGGGGGCCAGGGCGACATTCACATGGTAATTCTCACCATGCCGGAGCACACCACCAACATGAATGCCATCAATGAGCTGAATCAGAGAGGTTTTAAGGGCAGAATCGCCGCCATTGCCAGGTTTGAAGATGAGGTCGAGGCGCTGAAGAACGCCGGCGCCCATGCGGCTTACAATATCTATGCAGCAGCCGGCTTCGGTTTTGCGGAGCACATCTGCCAGTCGGCGGATGGCGGCCTCTGCGACACACCGCAATCCCGTTGATGAGACCGAATTTACGTGTTAAACTTGCATTCGAATAACCACAGAATCCTTCACACCGGGGAGGCCTATTGCCTGACAACACCTTCGTGCACAAGTGCATCTTTGATACCCTGGCCGGGCTGAGCGAGGGGCTCTCCCATTTTTCGGGCCCCAGCCGTGTCGCTGTGATTTTCAAGGCACGTGCAGATGAGCCTTTTTCCCTCTACGATCCCCAGAACCTGCTGCGCGGGCACGAACCCCGGCTCAAGGAACTTTACCTGGACCGCTGGGTGGAGCGGGCCCCCCGGCGCATTTTCAACGGCAAGCAGGAATTCCTGCACGTCTTTCCGGAAGAGAACCTGCAGCTGGCCGGACTCATCTCCTACGGCGGCAGCTCCCGAGCCTTCCATTACCAGATGTGGTTCACCGAACACCACCCCGACATGTGCGCCGTTGGCCCCACGGAGCGTTGGCTGGAACACGCCGCCTGGCGGGTTTCCCACGACGTGGCCGACGAAAAGGATCTTTACACCGGCATTTCGGGCAATTTCCTAAAAGAATACGCCACCCACGCCGTACGTGACCACATCGTCGACGAGATGAACCGGGAGCTCGGCTGGGACACTCAGCTGCGCGTTTTTCCCATTCTGGACGCTGTGCTGGGCATCTCCCGGACCCGCGAAGAGGGGGCCTGGCCCCGGGGCGACCTGATCTTCGTGGAACCCACCGGCACGTCCGGGATCGGCTTCCTCGCCAAGTTCCCGCACCTGGAACGCCCCGGCCTGGGCAACTTCAAGCACGTGCGCAAACTGCTGCAGGCCGTGGAGGACTCACGCCGCAAGCTGATCTCCGACGGCGTCAGCATCGTAGGCATCGCCGGCGACACGCTGCCCGGCTTTTTCATCGGCGCCGATTTCCGGGTGCGGCACGGTTTCCTGAACCTGGCCAGCGGGCCGGTGTGCAGCTTTTCAGACGGCCGGTTTCATTCCACCACCCACAAGGCCAAGCTGGTTCAGGTGGAAGAAGTACTGCTGGAGTCAGATGTCAGCCCCGAAGACCAGAGCACCCTGTTTCGGATCGTTGCCGACCTCGTCCACAGTGCCGAAGCGCTCAAGCACGGGTGCACCCTGGTGCTCGACCTCAACCGGCGGCCGGTGGCCATTTCGGGCCAGGCAGTGGAAAAGCCGCTGGACCTGCGGCAGGAGGGCACCCTGGAACTGGCCAAGTCACTGGCCAAGGTGGACGGCGCCCTGCACATCGGAAGGGACCTGCAGCTGCACGGCTTCGCCTGCCTGCTGGACGGCCGGGCCATCGCCGGCGAAGACCGCTCCCGCGGCGCACGCTTCAACTCCGCGCTGCGCTTCACCGCCGAACGCGACAATATCGTGGTGGTGGTGGTGTCCGCCGACCGCCCGGTGTCGGTCATTGAGCAGGGGGTGGAACTCAATGCCCAGTGCCAGTGGAAGCCGGTCTCCGGCGGCACGATCCGTCCGCCAAGGCTTCAGGAATGGCTCAACGAATAGCCGCGGGATACTTTTTCGCCAGCGTTATGGCTCGTTCATTTTCCACTAGACTTGCAAGCACATACCAACAAAGCAGGGTTTCCATGAACGACGTCCGATCCGTGTGTGTCTTCTGTGCCGCCAGTCCCAACATTCATCCTTCCTATTGCCGCACGGCCAGGCGCCTTGGGCAAATACTGGCATCACACGGCATCGCCATCAAATATGGAGGCGGAACGAAAGGCCTGATGGGATGCCTGGCCGAGGGGGCCTTGCGCTGTCACGGAAGTGTAACCGGCATTATTCCCGATTACATGCAGCCACGTGAATCCCCCCAGCGGGGCAAAGGGGGCCTAATCGTGGTGTCATCGATGCAGGAACGAAAAGCGATGATGAGGGAAAACACCGACGCAGTGATCGCACTGCCGGGGGGGACAGGAACATTGGAAGAATTGCTGGAAATAATCACCCTCAAACGCCTGGGTTTTTATTCAAAGCCCATCGTCATCCTCAATTCCAATGACTATTATGCCGGTTTCCTGCTGTTTTTTGAAAAAATGATTGCGGAACAGTTTCTGGGGCCTCATTGTCGGGAAATCTTTTCGGTGGTGGACAGCCCGGAAGCGGTTATCCCGGCGGTGCGAAATGCCCCCTGCTGGGTGGCCGGCAATGACTGCCAAAGTTAGCAGAACGAATCGTCGAGGATTTCTTCTGTCACCTCCGGCAAACGCCACTATCGGATCTGTTTACCGTCTCTCCATTCTTCAGGCTGGCTCTGTCCGTCAGCCCAGATATAAACGGCCGGGCCATCCTTCTTGCCGTTGCGGTAGCGTCCTTCCCAGCGGTCACCGTTGGAGAAATAAAAAATCCCCTTCCCGTCTCTGCGACCGGCCTTGAAGTTCCCCTCGTAACGGCTTCCGCTCTTATAGTAGTAGACCCCCTGGCCATTTATGCGATCGTTGCGCCACTGGCCTTCGTATCGGTCTCCGTTGGCATAGTAATAGGTTCCGAAGCCGTCCTTCATGCCATTTTTCCATTCCCCGACATACTTGTCGCCATTGTCGAAAACCAGCGTGCCGGTCCCCCATCTCCGACCATTTCTGATCTCGCCTTCGTATCGGAAATTGGATCCCGTAATGACGCCCTGTTCGCTTTTGGAAGACCGCGCAGGGGTATCTTCCGCCTGAATCTCCGTGGGCGCCGCGGGAAGGCTTCGGGAAATGACGGCCGTCGAATGGTTTATTTGAGAACCATCCGGTGAAGAAGGCGCCGGTTTTCCGGCCGGCATTTCCTGGTTGATATCCTTGGCCTTGCCGGAAACCGATTTCGGTTTCCGGCTGTCAGCGCTTGCAGAAAGGCCTGTGGCCTCTTGTCTTCCGGATGATCCGTCCGGGACGGCCTGCAAGGCCAGGTGCGCCGGCTCCTGAATGCCATCCGTACCGGCCGCTGCCGCCACCGCCTTGGCTTGGGTAACGGCACCGGCGTTCGCCTTCGAAGCCGAAAAAGACGTTTCCTCGGATGTCGCCGCCAAAACCGGGCCGGAAGATTCCAGGCCTGTCTCTTCGATGGTGTCCCCGGGGGCATCGACGGCAGCCTGATGTGCTGCAGCGACTTCCCCTTGCCCGCTATCCGCGACGACGGGCGCAGGCGCCTCTTCCCTCGGGATCTCTTTTCCCGCCGGCGTTTCAGCGGGCGCTGTTGACCGTGCTATCACCGCACCGGAAATGATATCCACCAGTTCAGAATGGATCGAAAGGTGCTGGCCGTCGCCCTTAACACTCCCGGTAATCAAAACCCCGCAGCCGAATTTCTGGAGCATTCGGGCCTGAGCCGGCAGCGTATAGCCACCGGATGACGGCGCTTCTTTCGCAAGGGGCGCCGGGTAACGTAAACGGAAAAGGGGCCGATTCGGATGGGAAGAATAACGCCGCAGCATGGCGTTAAAAAATTGCTTCTCGACCCGGGCGGATGCTTTGTTTTTTCCCCGCGTCCTCGCATCGAAAAAAGACCCCACCACCACAGCGCATTTTTTCCCGCCATTTTCGGCTTCTATGCGCTCGACAAAGCGATCGCACGTTCGGTTGATCTTTTCTTGCAAACCAGAGGTCCCTGCAGCGGCATTCCGGGTCTGAAACCCCAAAAACAAAACACCGCAGACAGACAAACACAAGAAAGGGACACAAACGCTATCTCTGTAAAGTGCATAAAATCGTTTCATAGGAACCTGTCAATGCGGTTTCAGGGGTTTGTGTGGGTCATAGATTCCGCCCGGGCTCAAAGGGTTTGCAGGATTATACCGATTGAGCGGGTTTAACGGGTTGCTTGGATCGTATCGCCGCGCCGGATTGAGTGGATTTTGCGGATCATACTTATTCGCCGGGTTCAGTGGACTGCCGGGCGAGTAACGGTTTTGGGGCCTCCAGGGGTTTGCCGGATCGTATTTGTTGGCCGGATTAAAGGGATTTTTGGGGTATTGGAAATACGTTGATGCGCACAGCCCCGTTGATGCCCAGGAAATCGCCATCGCGGACAAAACAACGATCAGCAAATCCCATAACCAGTTTTTGGTGCCCCCTGTTCCCAAAGCAGAATACATCCTCCCCCTCAACTGGCAAACATTGTCAAATGCAGGAATACGATGTCCTCAATAGGCGGGTGCTTGCAACCCCTGGGTGTTTGCCGTGCCGGTACCGGGGTTTGTAACGCTGTTGGCAACCGCCTGCCCCGCGGCACTGCCAAGATTGGTAACCGCCACACGGGTGGCGGACGTCGTCGCCGCCCTGGCCGCCAGGTTAGCCGTGTTGACGGAAGGGAAAAGCGAACTGACAGCCCGATTGGCAAGGCTGGTTGCAACCGGAGTTAAGAACGCCGTAGAAAAAGAGCCGATGGCGGTCTGCAAAACGGTCCCTAAAAAACGGGTGGCATAAGCGCCGAAACTGTGTTCCTGTTCCCATTGGGCCGCGGCTTTCGCCGACTGTGAGGCTTGTTTATCCAGCTCCGCCTGCCACTTGGTGGCCTGGGCCTGCAGCTGTTGTCTGCGCTGGCGCATTTGGATCAACTCATTTTCGGCCTGCCTGCGTTCGGCCAGGACGGCTGCCATATCCGCCTCGGCGGCCTTGTCCTGCTGAAGCAGTTTGTTGGCGTGTGCCTTGCGGTAATCCTGATACACATCATAATTGACCGCCACATGGCCCTTGTTTTGGGGGGATGCCGCAGCCGTTTGTTTCTCGGCATAGCGCATGGCGGCAATCGGATCATCCGAAGGCACGGGCGGAGGGGTGGCCCTGCTCCGGTGGCTGGCCTTCCGGTGTGCGGCGGCATTGTGGTGTTTTTGATGACCGGCAGCCTTGTGATGTCCGGCGAGCTTGTGGCGGTATCTCACGAGCTTGTCATGAACACCAAAGGCCGTTTGCAGGTCAGCGTCAAACCGTTCGGCACTGAACGACAGCTTGTCTTTGGGAGTAATCTGGACCACATAGGGATGGCCCGGATGAAGCTTTCCGGCTTTTTTCATCTCGGTTGCATGAAGTATCGCCTTTTGAATGCGATCGATAATCTGATCCAGACGGGCGATACGCGTATCCACTGCTCCGGAGGCGCCTGCAGGCACTGCCAGACAGCAACAGCAGACCAGAATGACCATCCATCGGTTACTCATCACGCTTGTCTCCCTTTGCATTCTTTTTGGATCTCTTTTTATTATCTGTTTTTTTCTGCTGAAGCCCTGAATCGTAGGCCAGCCTGTAAAGGTGTTCCTCCGCTCTTTGCAGATAGACCTTTTCCCTGGTTTTGCTCTTTAAGCGCATCCAGGCCAACCTGGCTTGGGCCTTCTGGCCTTCTCGCTCATACAGCAGGGCCAAGTTGTTCAAAGCAGCGGCGTCATCGGAAAACTTTTCCAGATAGCGCTGGAAATGCGTTATGGCTTCCTTGGCATCGCCACTTTCCCCGAGGCAGGTTCCCAGGGCAAAATGCACCCGGTACATCTTCGGATCTTGCACCAGGGCTTTCTTGAAAGCGGCTATCGCTTTTTCTGTCTCACCCAGTTTCCAGTAAGCTTCCCCCATGGCGGCATGGGTATTGGGGGCCTTGTCGACGCGCGCAACAACCTGCCGGTAATAGAACAACGCATCTTTGTATGCGCCGGCCTCGAAAAACAAATCCCCGAAATATTTCAGTGGAGCCGGATCAGCGCCATATCCTCTCAGCCACTCGTCTGCCAGTTGCCGGGCCTCGCTCCTGCGTTCGGTCGATAGCAGATATTGCAAATAAAGTACCTGTGCTTTTAAAAAACGGGCCTTCAGCGCTATCGCCTTTTTCAAATCGGTTTCCGCCTTTGACGGCTTTTCCAGGTTAAAATAGACGATGGCCCGCTTAAAATAATACTGCGCCGTCCCGGGAGCCTTGTCAACAGCGGCATTCAAATAGCGCAGCGCCTCTTGCATCCATTGTTTCTTCCGGTTTTTTGAAAACTCGTACTTCACCAGCAGCGCGTCTGCTGCGCTGACATAGGCTTTCGTAAAACCGGGATTGTCCCGGATTATGCGTTCGAAGCTCGCCAGGGCCTTGTCTATGCCGGAAAAGCCCTCTTTCCGAAGCTGTGCCACGGTACGGGCGTACTGCTGTGCGCAGTCCTGCGAAAAGGCATCCCCGCTGAAGGGCAACAACATGACAAACAAACAGAAAAAAACGGTCCGTTTGCAAATACGAATATTCATCATCTTCATCTCTTCCGGGGACTGCCGATGAGCCCGTTGTATTCAGTTGTTGGCTGCGATTCGTATCTGCGGTGCCGGAATGTAAAATCCCCTGGCAATAAAAAAGTAGGCATATCCCCGGGGGATATCGATAGCACCGCCATCGAATACCATAACAGCTTCCTTGGATGGCGACAAATGCATGGATTTGCCATCGGAATGCAGAAGTGCGCCACGTACATCCCTGGTATTGCCTATACGGGCCGATTTCAGTGGCAATGAAATCGGATGAGCTGCACGGGATGCGACCCGCCCCCACATAACGTTTATCAGACTGTGGAATTTGCTCGGAAGGCAACTGGAGACCTTGAAACGAACCCGCCCGCTCCGGTCCCAACCGATGCGTTGGGGCAGCCGGAAATAGCTCCATGTAATTTCATCACGCGGATAGTCCCACGCCACCGTCTCCCAGACTCCATCGTCATTTTGGCGCTGCAACATCAGCCGTGGCCGTTCTTTGGAAGAGGAATGATTCATGGAGACGCCATCCAGAAACCCCTGCCATTGAACGGCCAGTACGCCCTGCTTGAAAGCTTCCGGCGGAAGGGTAAAAGCGATCGATTGGCCGTCATAGAGGCCTATCGAAGTCTTTGTATTCGGCTGACCGTCGGCATTTCCCTTGAGTGTTGAAAACGATTCCAGGGGTCTCAGCGGGCTGTGATAGTAGAAATATTGCCCCTCCCGGCTGACCGCCGCCTGAAGGCCACTGTCAAGGGCCAGCGCCTGCAGTTTGACAAAATCCGTAAAGGAGTGTTCTCCGGCACGCTCCACCAGCTTGAGCACAAAATTGCCCTCATCGTTTTTGACTGGACGGTGTGCGATACGGTAGTAGTCGGTATAGCTTTTCTGACGAACGAGTCGGTCCGGTATCGCCTTTAGGCCGAGGTTGTGCACACGTAACGAGGCCAAAACCTTTCCTTTTGGTTTGAGCGTGGCGAAAAGCTCCGCGGGACGAAGCCTGGCCGTAGAATAAACGTCATTTTCCCTGAAAAAAGCATCCCCCGTCCAAACGTAAAGATAAGGGCATGACCCCTTGAGGACAATACTGATCGCTTTGCCAGGAGGAGCGGTTAAGCTGGCACTGGTCATTCCGTAGTCCCAGCCGACCACCGAAATCGTGTAATCTCCTGCGGGGACAGCAGGAAAACTGAACGACCCGCCGCCCGAACTGACCGTGGAGCGTGAAACCGGCCCGTTGAGCGTGACGGTCATGCCGGAGATGCGTTTGGGATAACCGGCCACCGGCACCAGTTGCCCGGCCACAATCTTGCACTGACCCGGCGGAGCCGTACCCACCACCCGCACATCAAGCCCGGCACTGTTGGCTGTCTGCCCGGTATCCGCCGGGCTCTCCTCCTGCGGAGGGGTCTCTTCCTGGCCCGATCCGTCGCCTGTTGCTGTAGAAGTACCCGTATCTGTGTCCGTATTTGTTGGCCTGATCTGATCCGCAACCTTTACGCCGGCACCGGCACCGATCACCCCGGCGGCGGCATCGACGCCCGCAGCCACGCCGGAGGTCAGCCCACCGATGATCGAGTCAGCGATCACAGCACTCTGTGTCCGCTGTGTTTGCGCCGCCGCGTTGGCACTGGCACTCTGGTTTGCCGTACTGGCGATGTTCTGATCAACCAGCTGACCCTGTCCCGCTATCTGCACCTGGGCGTTGGCGTTGGCCGCCTCCGCGCTGCCGCTTCGCTCCGACAGCGTGGCGTTGGGATTCGTCGGAGACCAGTTGCCCGCACCGCCGTCCGGTACGGACACATTGGTTCCGGGAATGCCGGCGGCAGTATCGTCCGCAGCATTGGAACTCTGCTCCTCACTGTTTCTCAGGTCATCGACGTCGCTGGTGTCGTCGCCCTCCTGTTTTGGACAGTTCTCCTCCTCGGGCCGGCCGCATCCACATTCCCCCGGGCTGGTCTTGTTCGGATCTTTCGGGCACTGATCGACACAATCCGGCTTGCCGTCTTCGTCGCTGTCGTATTCGCTTTTGCCGCAGCCGCATTTCCCCGGCTTTACCTTCTCCGGATCATCCGGGCACTTGTCCACGCAGTCTGGACTGCCGTCTTCGTCGCTGTCGTCCTCGGCCTTGCCGCAGCCGCACTGGCC
>Ga0256835_1001400_pt1 | contig 14585 bp, 20 predicted proteins | sample PIR30metaG_FD_185972 | JGI IMG/M metagenome (GOLD analysis project Ga0256835, IMG submission 185972) | Hydrothermal vent microbial communities from East Pacific Rise, Pacific Ocean - PIR-30 | ecosystem: Environmental > Aquatic > Marine > Hydrothermal vents | place: Pacific Ocean: East Pacific...
CACGCCTGCTTCTGGAGTCAACTACGTACAAAATCTGTTTTAAGGTTTCCTCATCAATAATCCTAGTTAACTGTCCTGACAAAGCTAAGTTTACTATGTATTCCTCGACAGCATTGGCAAGCTCGGGTTTCACTAACTTCACATTAGTCAAGCGCGCTCTGGCCTCTGGGGTCATCACTCTCCTCAAGATCTCCTGCTTCTGTGCCTCCCGCGCTAGTTCCTCCTGCCTTCTTTTCTCTTCAGCTTGCTTCCTCAGTAAGGCTTCTAGCCTTCTCCTTTTAAGTTCCTCTAACTCGGCGTCATAGTACTCGTCACTCACTTCTTGGAACCTCCGTATTTACTTAGCTCTGGTATCTCCTTAATTACCTCTTGGAATACTTCACCAGCTATTTTATCCATTATTGACCTGCCCTTAGGTGTAAGGACTCTGCCCTTATTGCCTTTCTTAGCAACTAACCCTGCGCGTTCAAGTTGCTGAAGTATCTTCCTAATGTGTGAGCCACCTGCTTTCCTAAAGTGGGGTGGGGCTGACCCCCTATCCTTTAACCCGCCGTAAATGGTCCTGAACCTCTCTATTCCCAAAGGCCTTCCGGCTATGTACAGTTTCCGCATAATGCTTGCTGCCCTCATATACCACCAATCAGGATCCTCCGGCACCTTTTCCTTATGCGAGCCAGTCTTAGCAAATAATGCCCACTCCGGAGGCTCTACCGCACGTACATTTTCCTTTAGGTACTGGGCCAGTGCCCTGATGAACCTATCAGCTGGCACTTCCTTCACATTCACCATTGCACTCTCCCCGCTCCTCAGAAACTACCCCTGAAGTTTTATTAAGCTTTACACTTAGTTCTCAATCCCAGTAGCCCCACAGCAAGGTAAGTACTTATCAACAAATATTATGAACATCAATACTAGAACTAAGTAGGGGACACACTTGGGAATATTTGATAAGATCAATAAGTCCAAGATGAAAGATGCCTTAAAACGCCTAGCCCCTAAAGTAGGCAAGCCAACCCAGCTTAAGTCAGTTGATATAATGGTCAAAAGGTTGCTGGACAAATGGAGCGTCATTCAAAGTGAAGGTATACCCTTAAGTATGTTATTCGATGACGCGGAAACGCCCTACTTATGCCAGATAACTACGGTTGAGCGTACTAAAGGCCTCTTCGGCGGTATCATTAAGGTCGTATGTCGCTATAACCCCGAGGACGCGTATCAGTATAGCTATTACAATAGCTTCTATGGCGATGAGGAATACCAAGACAGTTACTACGAGGACGACTACATGCCAAGATATAAGAGCATGACCTTCAGTGATAAGGATATAATCAAGGTATACATTGACCCTGAATTGTACGAGAAACTCATGATAATTCTAACAACTTGATAAGCAACTCTGAGTCTAGTAAATAGCCTTATTTTTACTCCATAATATCTATCGGACCGGATGAGTAATGTTGAGTAGCAATAACGATGTAAAAAATAAGGAAGGAAGGACAATGCTTGATGACCTAGCATCTGGATTTCTTTACTTCTCTTTCGCTTTCTTTATTGCCGTGTTAACGTCCTACATGATACTTTCATCTACGCAAGGACCATACATAGGGTATAGGGTACCTCACTACTTAATAGTGTTTGTATTAACGGCATTCCTCACAACACTAGTTTTTGTTGTTGCTTCCGTAATTAAGTATGCCAGGAAAATTATCTACGCACTGATATGCTCCCTAATTTCAGTAACTGTAAGCTTCTATCTTTATGAGCACTACATAATAATATCCAGGCACCTCAGTGCATTGCCATTACCCCTCATAATTATCCTAAGCAACGGGAGTCACTCAACCTACGTCATAGACATAGGACAATTATCTTTAATCATAGCAGTCATACTTCTCTACGTTACCCGTAACCCTGACAAGAACGCATCTCCTAAAAACATTTCTAAATAATGTTATGTAAAACCAACTAGTGCTACACAATGAGAATAAACGTGATGTTTTTAAGTCTCTGAAAATCCTCGTTATTGGTGCCGCGGTAGTATAGCCCGGCCAAGTATGCGGGCCTCTCGAGTAAGGGCTTGAGCCGGCCCTGCGTGGACAGCCCGTGACCCGGGTTCAAATCCCGGCCGCGGCACCACATAATAATTCCACACTACGATTATACTGGGAGCGCTTCTCCTTAGGCCCCTCTACCTAGGTAGTATACCCAGCAACTCCTCGCATGTGTGCGTAATACGGGATGCAACAACCCAAGTTTCAAGGGGCTTAGGGTATATTGCGTAAACGCTTCTTGCTAATGCCTTTGTCTCTTCTTCGAAGTCACCGTGGGGGAAGGCGCCTATGACTATGGGAGCACCATGCTTAAGTGACTCGGAGCAAATTACTGTCGGGTTTCGAAGCTCTCCCCACTCGCTCAATAGGATTATGTTATCGAAGCCCAGCATTTTCAAGAGTGAACTTAATGTCGCCGGCTTCACCATTATTAATGGTTTATCGGCCTGAGGCGGTATTTGTCCCTCGATAAATAATTGCTCCATTAAACCGACGAACCTATTGTAGTTCCTGGGTATTCTAGTCGTAGGATCTATGAATAGTACGTAATCATTCAGAGTATGCACATAAACCCTTAGCCTTCCCTCTAAGTTAAGCGGTGATGAGAGAAGTTCCAGCAATGTGACGTGAACTATATCCGGCCTACCTCTCTTCTCCCTCTTACTAAGCCGTTTCATGGCATGATAATGTAATGAAACATCAAGAAGAGTCTCCGTGGGTTTTCTCCCACGCCTTCGTGCGTTCTTAACTACCGCAGGGTGCCCAGCTATTTGCTGAGGCACTAACTCGAGGCTTGCTTCAGCAAGTATTATCGTGACATACTCGGCAGTCATTATTCATCCCAATTAGATGGGGTTTAAGTCCTCTATAAAGCAGAGTGCCTTAATTTACAAGTCCCGACGTAGTTTACAGGGAGGGTTATTGCGGAGAAAGTTAAGGAATGCTATGCGGGACCTAGCGTATCAGCGGGCACTAATATTGTATGGTGAAGCCGTTAAAGCTCTCAAGCAGGGGATGACGGACCTCTCACGCAGGTACATATCATTAGGTCTAAGGCTACTGAGCAAAGCCGACGTAAGAAAGCCAGTTAAGTACAGGAGGTGGGTCTGCAAGAACTGCTTAGTACCCTTAGTGCCAGGGGTTTCGTGCCGTGTTAGGATACGGAGGAACAGGAAACAAATTATAGTGACGAAGACCTGCTTACACTGTGGGTACGTGGTGAGGACGCCGTGCCTAAGGGAAAAATTAAGAAATCAGAGAAAGTCAAGCGCGTAATCGCCGGGGAGCCACACGTGCGGATAGGCAAGAACGGAGTGACGCCTGGCGTAATCGAGGAGATACGCACCTGGTTAAAACGCGAAGGCGTAATAAAGATAAGGGTGATGAAGTCCCTAAAGCGAGCAGGGGTGGACATCAAAGAAATCGCTCACGAGGTTGCCTCTAAGGTTAACGCTGACGTAATCGATGTTAGAGGTAATGTTTTCGTCATAGCCAAAAAGCAAACCAAACACTAGACATAGATACGTGTCCCGTCAAAGGAGTTTCTACTATGGAGCCTCATAGACAGAGATACTGTTAACTAAGCGCCGAAAACATGTGTATTCCGACGCCAAGCTTCACATATCATGAATGACTTTGATGGAGAAATCAACTGGGATTGGTGCCGCCGCGGGGATTTGAACCCCGGACACCCCGGTCTTCAGCCGGGTGCTCTCCCGGGCTGAGCTACGGCGGCTCCGAGGATTGATTGTTTGAGTGACTATTTAAGTTTTACAACGCGTAATTGCGAGTTGTTCAAGACTTAAAGGTATGCATCACAGGTCGAACACCACTCTAAGTACCCAGCAACCGTTAATTTTCTTTACCTCCATTAGTGAGTACGTCACCGCCTTTACCTCCGTACGTACCTCATGCCTAGACGGGTCGAAGACCTCACCCCATGCGCTTGCCTTGTATGTATATTCATCGCCGGTTTTCTTGACCTCGTAGACTTTAAATTTAGAGAAAACCAAGCCTTCAGCATCATGCAATATTAGTAAGTCCTCTAACCACCTATACAGTACACCCTCTAAGTCAATCCCAATTCCACTTAAGTCTTTCTTGATAAGCGGGCGAACTCTGCTTGTATCCGTCATTATCTCGAACATCCCTTTCGCCATCCATTCGAACGCTTCCTCGAGAGTTTTCCCCGTTGCTTCAACGTAAGCGTCTGCCGTGTGTTCGAGGAATCTGAAGTAACCACACCTCATGATACTGCCCTGCCTTCTTGATAGTATGAGGCACTAAAAGCTTAAACCCCCCACGTCCCTAAATTGTATGGCGGCGGTCGTCTAGCCTGGTCTAGGACGCCGGCCTTCCAAGCCGGAGGTCCCGGGTTCAAATCCCGGCCGCCGCACCAATGATACTTCTTGTTAATTTGCTAGAATGAATTATGAATTAGTAGTAAGTAGCTTGTTGGCAATAATGCATTTAAATTTGAGGGAGGCGGTCTTCAGCATTTCCGGCTCGCATCATCCGTTACGTCACAAGACCCTCTTCTCATCATGAGACCGCTTCAATTAAATGTTCTGAGGATTAAGGTTTTAATCAATGTGCTTCTGATTTAGTTTTATGTTGTTAGGCAAAAACTTCCTGCGAATTCAGGCGGACTTTTATATGGCTTATGCATAGGCCTTTAAGAGAAGTTCGCCAGCCTCGGTTATGCCAGTCCGCCCTAGCAGGCCGTAAGCCCGCAGTTGTTGTAGGGTTTTCTTGATTTCTTCAAGCGTTATGCTTGTAACTTTTTTGATGTTGTTGTATATTATCTTAACTTCTTCATTTATCAGAGTTCTTATATCTTTTTGTGCGTATATTTTCTTAAGCGTACCTATGTTTTCCTTAATGATTAATAGCACGTTGTAATGAGTTGGTGTTATGGATATTCTTGATTTCAGTAACTCATCGGTTGACGCCATTGATATTACGTCTTTTATTGTTTTTCCGAGTGACGTAAGTATCACTACATCATTGGGTAAGACATCAACTAATCCTTTTGACTCAGCCTCAGATATTGCTTTAATCACACCGCTTTCATCAGTGTTTAGTGCTTGAGCTATGCTCCTAGCTAGTTCATATATTTTCATTCCTTTTGCAGGAACTTTATGAACTATGTTTGTGTCATACACAGTTAAGAAGGGTTTTTTGTGTATTCTTTTTGCTATGTTTATGAGGAACCAACCTCGCTCAGTTATGTCGTTAAATACTATGCCAAGTTCCCTGCCCTCCTTGACCCACTCGGCTTTCGGAGGACGCCCGACTAATGCATACGTAGCTGACTTAACAGCTGATGATGTGATGTCTTTGCTAAGTTCTCTAAATTTAGAAAGAACCTCTAGACCAATATCTGTTAATTCGTACGTGTCTTTTCGACGTTTTTCAACTCTTTTTATGAGTTCCTTTGCCTCTAGGAGATGAAGTATCTCGCCTAAGTTGACTTCAGGGACTTTATCCTTTAGGTCGCTGTACGTAGGTACAGGTTCTTCGGGTGGGTACTTCTTAGCGAATTCTTCGATTACTTTCATTACCTTAAGTTCTTCAACAGATATGGAAAAGGGCACTACGATTTCTTCTGTTTTTGTTTGTTCTTTGTAACTTTCAACAAGTTCCTCACCCATACTGGTTGTTTTCATTCCCGATTTGAGGTGCATACGCTCTAGCTCACTTACCTCTGCTTCGCTTAGGCTCTCTCTTTGCATTAGGTCCACTATCCTCTCATCTATTAGAATCACGGAGTCGTAGATCGGTGTTCTTAGTAAAGCTCGACGGACTTTTCTGCCTACTGGCGTCAGAATATACGTACTTCCGCCAGGCGTGGGTGGTGATATTTTAAGGAGTCTCGTTGCCTCCAGCGCATTTACTACATTACGTCCGTAACCTCCAGAGTCCCTGAATGCTATGAGTTCGTCAAGCGGGGCTGGCCCGGGTGGTAGACCTATGAGGAATTCCGCTATCTCTGGGGTTATGTATATCAGCGGGCGCGCGTTTCTGTAGGCTTCCAGCACTTTGACCGCTGCTTTAGTTATTCCCTTATCCCATAATCCTCTGGCCTCGAGCATATCCTCCCATAGCTTAGGTACGTACCCTGTCATCTCGGCTAGCTCGAGGGCATAGATTACCGCTGAATTTATCCAGGGATCCGGTATCTTGTCCTCTGGTATGTTGATAGCTTCGTAGGCCTCCACTATACGTTCGCCAGCAGGCGTTATTATGATGTCGTTCCCGCTTATCTTGACTAACCCCATTATGTGTAACTCCATTATGGTTCTAGAGAATTCTTTCCTAGCAATAACGTTTGATGCTGATAACTTGTCTGCGTTCTTTTCTTCTTTCAATTTCCCTAGTATTTTCGCGTGGCTTATTCTTACGAACAATTCGCTTATTCACCTCCTGCCTCTTACTTGGCGCCTTCAGTCAAAAAGTTACCTCAGAAATCCTTAAGAACCCTCCAGAATCCCTTTGAAACTACCGACACATGGCTTTAGGTTATATAGTATGTGGTGCTTATGAGTTAAAGCAGAAGTTATTATCTCAATACGTCAGTCTACGTTGGGCTTAAGTGATGGTTAGGGTGCTAATAACTGCTAGTGGAGGCGGGCACACAGGTTACGCTGTGGCTGTTGCTCAGAGACTCTACAATCGTGCTGAGTTGACATTCATAATTCCTAAGGGAGATCAATGGACAGAAAGTAAAGTATCCAAGTATGGAAGAGTTGTTGAGGTATCTAAGCCTCGTGGGCCTAGGGATTCCACAGCAAAACTACTGGCACGTATGCCTGGGGCCTTCATTGAAAGCCTTAGAAAAATTAAGGGTTCGTACGACGTGCTTGTTAGCACTGGCAGTAATCATAGCGTACCTCCAGCAATAATAGCTTGGATGAAGGGGCTCAAGGTCTACAATATTGAAAGCTCCGTTAGATTCACGAGGCCTAGCCTAAGCGCTAAATGGTTAAGGCCATTCAGCCACGTAACCGTACTTCAGTGGGAGGAACAACTTAAGATCCACCCTAAGGGAAAGGTTTATGGGCCGCTCTACGAATTCCCAGAATATGAACCCGAGGATAAGGGTTACATACTGGTCACTGGCGGGACGTACGGTCACAAGATATTATTTGATGCTTTCTCCAAGCTAGACCTCAAGAACGTAGTTCTACAAACAGGGCGTGTTGACCCCGAACCCTACAGGAAGGCACACCCGGACTGGGAGGTATTTCAGTTTGATCCGGACTTTGGCCGCTGGATTGCTGGGGCGAAAGTCGTCGTTAGTCATTTAGGGAAGACTGTCATAGACGCTGCATTAACGTATGGTAAGCCAGTCATAATAGTCCCCAACCCCGAGTGGACTCTTACTGCCGGGTGGGAGGACGCCAGAATTCTCGCAAAGAAACTTAACGCTGTAGTTGTTGAGGATATAACACCTGAAAACCTCTTGAGGGCCCTCGAGAAGTCCGAATCGCGTAAACCCCCCTCATACCCCGATGGGGCAAAGCGTCTAGCGCAAGAGATACTTGCAATGACATGAAGGTTTCCTAAGTCAGCTGTTAAGTTGTGGCGCCGGGGGCGGGATTTGAACCCGCGCGGACGTTCGTCCACCGGCTCTCAAGGCCGGCCCCTTGGGCCGCTCGGGCACCCCGGCTCCGTTTTAGGTGTTATTGAGGGATAAATTAAGCTTACTGGCTCTTTCGGCGCCCCCATAACCTCGGGTACGTGTCTTTATCCATTATAACACGTTTCGTTTTGACGGCTATTCCTTTCGTAGACTGAATTATTTGCTCGGTACTCATCTTAGCTATACCCGTAGCTACTAGCTCGCCCTTTAGTGTGAATATCCCTACGGAATCGCCTGGTCTGATCCCTTCGTGAAGCATCGCTATTCCTGGGACGGCTAGGTCCGCGCCGTGAGTTATTGCAGATACGGCGCCGTCCATTATTATTACTTTAGGTAGGTGAGAGACACCGAATTCTGCGGGAAGGATTATATCGCTTAGGGGCTTATCGTCATTCATCTGTTTCCACATGTAGGTGGCCTCAGATAACTTATGCATGGTGACTAAGGTTTCGTCCTCCTTAAAGGGACCTGTACGTGTTCTCCTGAGTTCCCTCATGTGCGCCCCCACTCCTAGGATGTCCCCTATATCGTGAATTAATTTCCTCACGTACGTTCCATGTTCGCATTCAATGCGCATAAGTACGAAGGGATACTGTATTTCCAGGATCTCTATGTTATAGACTTCCTTTATTCTAAGGGCTCTCTTTACCGATGACCTAACGGGTGGTTTCTGATATATGCGCCCAACGAAGCTCTTGATAACTTCCTTCAATCGCTCCTCACTCACATGTCCGTGTAGCTGCATCACTGCTACGTACTCTTTAGTTGAAAGCATCAAGTAACCTATGATTTTCGATGCAGACTCTAACGCCACGGGCAGGACGCCGGACACTTTGGGATGTCCCTTCCCCGGCGTTCACCGGGGAACTAGGGTCCCTCCATGCCCGGCCTTCGTTAGGCCCAGCATTTTCTTGATCCACGCCACTACTTCATGGCTTGTTGGTCCAGGGGGTTTATCGAGGTTTATGATGCCTAGCCTAAGTTTCTCGCTTAACGTTCTCTCGCTTGGCACCTTCCCATAAGCTGGGTTCGTAGTGACCTCACGCTTCACTAACACAAGCCTGCGTTTTAGCCCTGCATACTCATCCAATTTTCTTATGAAGTCCAAACCCCTCTCTACTAACTCCTCACCTACAGACGACATGCAACCATACCCTTACTTCGATGCGTGTGTTAGTTTAAAAAGGAATTACTGTGATGCCTGCTAGGTGAAGAAAAAGACTTACGCGCTCACTGAGGGCTTGAGGGCCTTCGTCTCTAGGAACACCCTGCGCGATATCTTAATCTTCTGCTTCATGAAGTCCTCGAGACCAGCTTCCTTGATCGCATTAAGCACGGCTTCATCGTCAGCGCCCTTCTCTATATTCACTTTCTTATCGAGCGGCTCTATGTGGTTAATGTTCACCCTCCTTCTCTTGACGCCTGTGAGGGACTTAGGCCCTGTTATGAGTACGAAATTCTCGTCTATAATATCGACTATAACACACTTGCGTCCCGCTTCACGACCTAGTACCTTAACACAGATCCTTCCTACCTCGATCGCCGGCATTCCTTAACACCTACCCTTGTTTATGGGCTCGGTCTTTAAGCTTTTTTCTTGCAACTCCCTTTACAGCCTCAAGAGCTATGCGTAACGTCTCCTCAATACCGAACGTTGCTGTGTTTATGCAGACATCAAAAACTGTTAAGTCATTAACATCAATCCCATATATTTCCTTAAAACGCTTGGACTCTGACCTATCACGCTCTACTACTTCCCTCAACGCATCCTCTAGTGACTTACCGTCCCGCGCGGCTATTCTAGAGGCCCTAACCTCTCTTGGTGCGTAGAGATATACTTTAACGTGGGCTAGGTCCTTTAGGATCCACCCCGCTATATGACCGTCCACCACTACACAACCTTTCATGGCCTCCTTCCTTGCTTCATTATCAATCATCCGATCTATGCTGTAGTCCTTCTCAGCAAGTTTCGTGAACTCCAGCAAGGTCATGCCTCTTTCCTTAGCTAACCTCCTAAAGAGGGCGCCTGATGAAACATACCTTAACCGCAGTTCCTTAGCTAGGAGTTTAGCTAGCGTTGACTTCCCAGAGCCTGGCAACCCGCTGACTGCAATAACAAACTTTTCTTCACAGTATTCTGATGTACTGTTGTCTGTCAAAAATTACCGCCTCGTTACTTAACCGCTCCTTACGGCTATTCTATAAGCACGCGCCAAACAGTCTGGACATATTACGCCGCCGTAAGGTCTTTCCGGTCTCTTCAGGGTTTTCGCCCCTCTCCTAATGGTATCGGTGTCCGCTGGTATTCCGCCCAGCAACCTGCCACATATGGCGCACCGTGCTTTGTAGTGCTTCCTCCTAATGTAAAACACTTTAGTCCCGCCGCCAGGCAGCCTTCTGGCCACCCTCTTCTTGGCGTGAGACCTTAGCCCTGGCCGAACCATCGTCGACCCCATTGAGGGGTGGTATGAGCAAGCTAAAAATCTTTACCACTTACTACATACGCTATTGTTTAAGTTTACTCAATTTACTCACACCAGTTATCTCATTATGTATGTACTGGTACCCCAGTATGACCGCTAAGTAGAGTATCAGGTCATTCAATTGACCATTTATGGATATCCCCGGAAGGTTCAGTGGGGACGGCGGAAGCGGAAGTCCATACACTACTGACGCGTAATAAAGCACAGCCCGCGCAGCGATTAAGGACGTAAAGATCCCTGCCCATAGACCCATCAAGTTGAATAGAAAGAACCTGCTAACGCGACCACGAAGCGCTTTGTACCTTGATTGAAGCAATCTGAGTTTCTTCTCCTTCCGCGGTGGTGTTTTAGATAGCCTGTCAGCAACTTCCTTGAGTTCCTTAACTACCTTATCAATATCTACTTTCTGCGCGTAGGTTTTCACTAGGAAAGTCCACGGTAAAAAAGCCACTACTGCTGCGGCTACGTAGAGCAGAACCAACATTTCATAGGTTCCTCACAATGCTAACTACATGATCCGCAGCTACGTCGGGTTTTCCTTCCTCGTTAATTATGAAGTTCACTGATGCACCTACTAAGGTTGCTGCTGATATCGCGTAGACCCTCATTAAGTCCATTAACTCCTTGACTAGCTTCACATCAGCGTAGTCTTTCCTGAACCTTGTTTTGTCCCTTAACTGCCTGGCCACTATCTGTTCGGGCGGCGCCTCAACGAGTAGTATACTTGCTGGCTTTAATTCGCTTATCACATGAAGCGGTAGTCCAGGCCAGAGGCCTGTGGGTGTCTTTATTAGGACGTGCGTGTCGACGAAGCCCACGAATTCTTTCTCGCACTTACTTGCTCTTTCGTTGAAGTGCTCTCTAATCATTCTCCCTGCAGCTGCTTGAGCTTCTTGCTGGATGCGCAGGGGTAAATTCCTTATTTCGTCTCTGTCCTTGACTAGGCCCTTATCTAGGAGGTACTTGAGCATGTAGTCACCGAAGTTTACTACTTCGACTTCAATTCCCTCACTCTCTAGCTTCTTACGCGCTATGCCTAGGACCGTGGATTTACCTACTCCGGGTAAGCCAGCTATTACGATTATTTTTGCCTCTTTCCCTTCACTCATTGTTTTATCCCTCACCTATTAGTCTCTTCAGTAGCGGATATGTTTCTAGCGCCCTCTCATACGCTATCTGCGTGTACAGCTGATACACTATGCCGACAGCCAGTAATATTCCCATTCCCGAGCCGTAAACATTGAATATATAACCTACGAGAGCTATCACAGCAACTATCAATGAGCTAAGGATTGTCAGTGGGTAAATGTACTTAGCTAACACATTCTGCAGTAGCTTAGGACTTCTCCTGTGCCCAGGCATTTGCAGACCTGATTTAACTAGGTTCTCCGCCTGAGCCTCCGGTCCTAGACCTGCTACCTCGATCCACATTAGACCGAATAGTAGTGATAACCCTATTAGCAGTGCTGAATAAACAGCTATCCTTACGGGAGCGTAGATTAATTCTAACATAGTTCGCGGCGGTGCCATGTAGTAAACCATGGTCCTCAACGCGTTTGCTAACCATGGCGCCTTATCCATGAGGTAAGCTGAAGCAAGGTTGTTGAACAGTATCAGGTCTGAGAACACTATACCGACTAGCAAGATAGGGATGTTAGTCACGTAGAGGAACTGTAGGGGAACCCTACTCTTTATCCCCGGTAACCTCTGCATCGTAACAGGTATGTTCACCTTCATTTGCTGCAGGTAGACAAGGATGGAAACGAGCATTATGAACGCTATTAACCCTGTAAGCGAGGGCAAAGTTCCGGCACCAGGCAGGTACTTGCCATATAGGATCCTTTCTATGTCCAGCGTCCCATTCTGAATTGCTTGAATTATGTATGGAAAGAATCCGAAGTACTCGTTAGTTCCTTGTACCTTAAGTGGGCTGAACATGTCGACGATTATTCGCCTAGCAACACCTCCTAGGATGAAGAGGCTTACACCAGAGCCTATGCCGTACCCTTTCTGTATGGCTTCGTCAAGTATTATCAGTATGAATGCCCCGATCATAAACTGAAGGAAGAGGGCTAGGGTAATGAATATGTTAAGCCTATAGTACATGGCGAAGCCAAATCCCTCGACTGCCGCTATGATTACTGCCATACCCTTCTCGGCTTGAGTGAATAATTTTCTGTCGTTAGGATCCGTTAAGTCTAAATCAATGATCTTGGCGCCAGCAAGTATCTGGATTATTAGGCCTGACGTCACTAAGGGACCTATGCCTAGCTGTGCTATGGATCCCCTAGTTGACGCGAATATTATGTTGACTATTTGCGGTAGGTTCAAGCCCGGGACGTTTGGGAACTTAACTAACGGGAAAGCCAGGGTTGATGCGAGCATGTAATAAACAACTAACGCGAGCGCAGTATATATTAATCGTTTCTTGAGGTCGGGTTTCCTCGCCGGCTTAGGCGGCGAAGGGAAATAGTCACCCAGCTTTGCGAACGCTTCAAGCCATCCCATCGTCCAATCCCGTATCGGTTAAGAGGAGGTAATTAAAAGCTTATTTTCTGGAGGTGATGCTGGCTTACTCCTCATTACCGAGTAGAATTACTTCTCCACCAGCTTCCTTTATCTTGCTTATCGCTGCTTCGCTAGCGTACGCTACCTTAACCCTTATCTTCTTATTCACCTTACCTCCGCCGAGTAATTTGTTTATTCCTAAAGCTGAGAGATCGACCTCGTAGACGCCGTCAACTGGCTCTATTTCCCCACGTAATATCATCTCATCGATTAGCTCGTTAAGTCGGCCTACGTTGATAGCTTTGATCCCCGTCCTTATCACAGGAGGTCTAGTGAATCCGTGTTTCCCGTACCAGTCGGGAAAGTACTTCACTGCCCACGTCCATTTATGCTTGCAGTAACCGACAGCGCCCACACCGCCTCTACTGCCGGATTTCCTGTGCTGGCCGATCGAACCCCATCCATGGGTTCGGGATCCGCGTTGCTTGCGGCTTTTCTTCCTTCTCCTAACTACCATTGTCTCTCACCACCTCTCTAAATCATCCTGCGAATCAAGTCGTTTATATCCGTGCCGCGGTACCCTAACTCACCGCCGGCTTTCACGGGTTTCTTTATGCTCTTCTTGAAGCCTCCTCGCGGCGGGTGCAGCCTGAACACTGGCTTCACTTTGCTGTCTAATTTATGCCACTTTACTTTCTCGTCGAGTAAGGCATCAACAAGTTCGTCTACGCCCATCCCAATTGCTTCCTTCAGTGAATCCTCTGTTATTGGTTTATTTCCTATGAGTCTCCCTCGCCTTATTATTAGCTCCTTGAGTGTTTCCCTGTCTATCTCTCCCCACGTGACCCAGTCCTTAACCACCTTTAGCATACCGTCTATTGTAGGGTCTTTCGGGTAAATTACTGCTGTGAATTTCCTCGTTAACCTGAGCATCCTTAAAGTTGCTTCAACGTCTGGCGGTACGTCCGCCGTTCCCCGTATCCTGATGATGGCGTATAGTGCCACTGCTTTGCTCACCTCCTAGTCCAGTCGTATACCGTGACGAACTTATAGGTGTTCTTGAGGGCGTCGTAGACAGCGCCGACGAAGTTTATGGTTGTTCTCGTCTCGCCGCGGCTCCATGTCCAGACATCCTTTATTCCTGCATACCTTAGCACGACCTTAGCTGCGTCACCCGCGACTAAACCCGTACCCTTAGGTGCTGGTATTAGTTTAATCCTAACACTTCCACACTTACCCATTACTGTGAAGGGCACGCTATGTGGCTCTGTACATGAGCATGCCCAGCTACCGCATCCTCGCCTCACGGGTATTATGTTTAGCTTCGCGTTTCTTATTGCCTTACCTATTGCCTGCCTTACCTGCCTTGCTTTACCGAGTCCTATACCAACGTACCCGTTAAAGTTACCCACTACCACGAGTACGCGGAAGCGCGTCATCTCACCTGCGTCGGTTTGCTTCTGGACGATGTTAACGTCTACGACCTCATGTTGTAGGTCGGGCAGCAAGTAATCAACTATCTCTGGCTCCTGTATGACTAGGTTCATGTCGAAGATTTCCTTGATGCTGCTAATCTTGCCTTCCTTAACCATCCAGCCTAAACGAGTTCTGGGAACCCATTCCTCAAGCGAGGTAATCGCGCGCGACATTCTTAATCACCTGCCTGGAAGTAACCTATTATGATGTCACGTATTTTGAGGAAGTGATCAGGTAATTCGCGCGGGTCTAAGCCCCTGGAGAGTAGTTGAGAGAATCTTCTCTGGAACTCCTCCGGATTCTCCTCAGCTAATTTCTTTGCGTATTCCGCTATGTGCTTACCTTGTATCCTGTCTTCGCTTGGAAGCACATCCTCGGAAGCAGGTACCTCAACACCAGCATCTCTTAGACCCTTGATCGCGG
>Ga0256835_1001401_pt1 | contig 14579 bp, 10 predicted proteins | sample PIR30metaG_FD_185972 | JGI IMG/M metagenome (GOLD analysis project Ga0256835, IMG submission 185972) | Hydrothermal vent microbial communities from East Pacific Rise, Pacific Ocean - PIR-30 | ecosystem: Environmental > Aquatic > Marine > Hydrothermal vents | place: Pacific Ocean: East Pacific...
TGTTATGCCGAAACTATGGCTATTCGCTTGCAAGCCATGGGAGTAAGAGGATACGAAAACGGTTTTCATTTTAATATCGTCCCCGAAAGATTACACGAACCCTTAAAAAGAAAAAAAGCTACGGTATATTTTGTCAATTCGATGAGTGATTTGTTTCATAAAGATATGCCTTTGGAATATTTGAATAAAATTTTTGATATCATCAAACAAACACCGCAACACACCTATCAAATTTTGACCAAACGTGCCGATAGAATGTATGAATATTTTAAGGACAAAAGAATACCCGAAAACGTATGGCTGGGGGTAACGGTGGAAAACCGCAAAGAAGGCTTGCCTAGAATAGATTATTTGAGAAAATTGAAAGCACAAGTATTGTTTTTATCCGTAGAACCTTTACTGGAAGATTTAGGCGAAATAAACCTGCAAAACATCGACTGGGTAATTGTAGGTGGAGAAAGCGGCCCGAAAGCCCGCCCCATGGATAAAGAATGGGTGTTAAATATTAAGAAACAATGTGAAGTCAACAATATTGCATTTTTCTTTAAACAATGGGGAACTTGGGGAGCCGATAAAGTCAAACGCAATAAAAAATTAAACGGTAAAGAGCTCGAAGGAAAAATCTGGCAGGAATATCCCGAAAGCATTAAAAGACAATTTGCCTTATGAACGAAGCCGAAACCAGAGCGGAATTAATAGACCCGAAACTACAAGAAGCCGGTTGGGGTGTAGTGGAAAATTCCAAGATACTCCGTGAACGCAAAATCACCGCCGGACGCATACAAGCCGGAGGCGGACGCAAAAAGAAATTGATCGCTGATTATATCTTGCAATACAAAGGCGTCAATTTGGCTGTGGTGGAAGCTAAAAGTGACGAATTACCGGTAGGCGAAGGCGTGGCACAAGCTAAATTATACGCCCAAAAACTCAATTTGGATTTTACTTATGCTACCAATGGTAGAGAAATCTATCAAATCAACATGAAAACTGGTGAGGAAAAACCGGTTGACAGATTTCTTTCGCCCCAAGAATTATGGGAATCCTCTTTGAAACCTGACAGTATTGTGCAACCGGATTGGTTTGAAAAGTTTATGACCATTCCCTTTCACGATAAATCCGGAACTTGGCAACCGCGTTATTATCAGGAAATTGCCGTAAAAAACACTCTACAAGCCGTGTCCAACCGGCAAAACCGCATTTTATTAACCTTGGCTACGGGTACCGGAAAAACCGCCATTGCTTTCCAAATCGCATGGAAAATGTTTCAAACCCGTTGGAATCTTTCGGCTTTAACGGATAACTACACGCCTCGGCGTCCTCGTATTTTGTTTTTAGCAGACCGTAACATATTGGCTGACCAAGCCTTTAACTCTTTTTCGGCTTTTCCCGAAGACGCCATGATTCGTATCAAACCCGGAGAAATAAGAAAAAAAGGAAAAGTGCCCACTAACGGAAGTATTTTCTTTACCATTTTTCAAACTTTTATGTCGGGCACGGATGAAAACGGAGAACCTGAACCATACTTCGGTGAATATCCCAAAGATTTTTTCGATTTAATCATCGTAGATGAATGTCACCGGGGAGGTGCCAATGACGAAAGTTCATGGCGTGCCGTTTTAGAATATTTTAGCCCTGCTGTTCAGTTGGGCTTAACAGCCACTCCGAAAAGAGATGTCAATGTTGACACCTATCGATATTTTGGACAACCGGTTTATACTTATTCGCTAAAAGAAGGAATTAATGACGGATTTTTAACCCCCTTTAAAGTCAAAAGAGTACAAACCACCATCGACGAATATATTTACACACCGGATGACGAAATTTTGGAAGGAGAAATCGAAGAAGGAAAAGTTTATAAAGAAAAGGATTTTAACCGTAGGATTGAAATCAAAGCCCGTGAAAAAAAACGGGTGGAAATATTTATGAATGATATCAACCCACAAGACAAAACTTTGGTTTTTTGTGCCAATCAATCTCATGCAGCTTTGATACGCGATATCATCAATCAAGTTAAACCTGTCCCCGATCCCAATTATTGTGTGCGGGTAACGGCAAATGACGGAGCCATAGGAGAACAATTTTTACGCGATTTTCAAGACAATGAAAAAAGTATCCCTACTATCCTGACTACCTCCCAAAAATTATCAACCGGCGTAGATGCCCGCAATATTAGAAATATCGTTCTGTTACGCCCTGTCAATTCCATGGTAGAATTCAAACAAATCGTAGGACGGGGAACCCGTTTATATGACGGAAAAGAATTTTTTACCATTTACGATTATGTCAATGCCTATCATCATTTTGCCGACCCCGAATGGGACGGGGAACCTATGGAACCTGAAATCGTTATATCCGAACCCAAAGGTGAAAAACCGGAAAAACCCGCTATAATTGAAGAACCTGAGCCTGTTTTTGAACCCCGCTTGCCACAACCTGAAAAAATTAAAATAAAACTGGCTGACGGTAAAGAAAGAGAAATTCAACACATGATTTCCACTTCATTTTGGAGTGCGGATGGTAAACCCATAAGTGCCCGTGAATTTTTGGAAAATCTATTTGGCGAACTTCCCAAACTATTTAAAAATGAAGAAGAATTACGAAAAATTTGGAGTAATCCGCAAACCCGTAAAAAATTGTTGGAAAAATTAGATGAAGCCGGATTCGGTCAAGCAGAATTGCAAACCCTAAAAAAAATGATTAATGCCGAAAATAGCGATTTATTCGATGTATTGGAATATGTATTTGACAGCAATATCAAACCTATTCCCCGCCGGATAAGAGCGGAAAAAGCCAAAGAAGTTTTGTTTGAGATTTTAAGTGCTCAGCAAAAAGAATTTATCGAATTTGTATTGAATAAATACATAGAAGTTGGTATCAGCGAATTGGATAGGGAAAAATTACCTATTTTACTAAAATCCAAATATGATTCGCTAAATGACGCCATTAATAAATTAGGTGATGTCAATAAAATAAGTAAATTATTTATTGAATTTCAGAAATATTTATATAATGAAGTAGCATAAATATGGTTAATTTTCCTCCTCACTCAACAACACCACTCCAAAGATAAGTTCATAGCCCAAATAGGCAAAATAAGTGATTACCAGAACAAAGACAAAGTTATCGGATAGACGGATATCTTCTAGAAGTACAAAAAGGATAAAAAAGCCCATTACCAGCATTATTTTTATCATGGTCCATGCCATAAAGGTCATTCCTGTATATTGAGGTTTGAAATAGTGTATTAAAACCAAATTAGTAAGCATTACAAGGGCGGAAATACTCAATAATAAAAAAAGATTGTTTAACAACTCCGGATGTTTGACAGGAAGATTTTCAGAAAGAAATTCGTAAAAAAGAAAAATCAGAAAAAAAGCCGGGAAGACACTTACTAAAAGCAAGGAAAGTTTTTTGCTCATCAAGAGTCGAATTTTTTTATACGGGTGATAATATAATACATTGATGCAAAAACACCTGCCAAAATAAACCCTAATGTAAACAGATTGTTTTCATTAGGATATTTCCCATCAAGGAAGTCTCCTATTTTATAAAATACGAATATTATAAAAAACATCTCGAACGGTATCGAAGTGAACCGCACGAATTTAGTGATATTGTTGGGGTCTTTACGGGGCAAAACCGTGTATTATTTCTTTTTGAATGTTTCTGCTTTGGCAGTTCCTTTCATTTGGCAAGTGGCATTGAAGGCTGCTCCTGCTTCTATGGATAATTTTCCTGTTACCACATCTCCTTCTATATTGGCAGTGGATTTTACACTCAGTAAATTATCTACGGTTAAGGTTCCGGATACTTTACCCAAAATCTCCGCATTGCTACATTTGATTATTCCTTTTAGGCTCCCTTTCTCTCCCAAAACGATCTTTCCCGTAGTTGTTAAATTCCCTTCAAAAGTTCCGTCGATTCGAAAATCTTCTTCGGAAACTATGTCTCCTTTTACTTTAGAAGTAGTGCTTATGTGGTTAGGTAATTTAGAAAACTCACTTCCTGATTTCTTTTTTTCTGCAAACATTTCTATTGTTTTTTATTATTGTTTATGTATGTGTGATATCCGTCCAAGTCTTTGGTTAATTGTAATCTTTTGTAATTACTTGACGAAATTACAAAATAATTTTCGGGCTTGCAACTTCTTGCTTTTTTCTGAAGAAGTTGTGCCGTTTCTTCTGCTGCCGTGGGAGTCAGAAAACCGTGGATTACTATAAATGCCTTTTTCCGTGTAAAAGGATCTTTTGAAAATGTGTAATAATATAGCCTGTTTTTATAAAGGTTTTTTTTCAAACATTCAATAAATTGATCTGCTTTTTCGTCCAAAACCGGATAGGGAATAAGTATTTTATAAGAGTATTTTTCTCCCTCTTTATAAGCCAAATCTTGATAGTTTTTATTGACAAATTGCAACCTTTTCTGAGCTTCTTTTTCATATTCCGTCTTAGGATAGTTAAGAATGATATTTTTTAATATTTTTTTGTATTTTTTCAAACCGTCTACGCGGGCAATCGCATCTGCTCTGAGAAGTTCCATTTTACCCACTTCCGGATGAAAATTATATTTAATCAAAAGCGGATTGATTTTGTTCAACATCGAATCATATAGCCGGTTCTTGTATAATGCATACAGAGATAGATAATCTTTACGGAAAGCTTCGTTAGAACGTTCGGATATTTTTCCCGGATTTTTGATTAATTCGGCATAGGTGGATTGCGGATAATTATTTAGAATTTCATTGGCATATTGATTGGCCAAAAGGGATTCTCCCGTCTCTTTATAAATTTTATACAAAGTATATTGTGCCGGAGGAATCAGATCCTTTCTAGGCTTTGAATCCAGCATTTTTTTAAGGTGTTCCTTGGCTTTTTCATATTCCAAAAATTTATCATAATATATTAATCCCGCTTGATAATGAGCATAGGCGGTAGTGCGGCTCAAACTGTCAATAATTTTGGGGTCATCCGGGATTTGATTGTAATAATAAGCCACTTGATATTTTTCGGGAATTTCTTTTTTCGCTTCCGTTTGTGCAGTATTACTTTGATCTTCGGAGGTGATTTCGTCTTCCTCTTCGATTTCGGTGTTGTTAGAAAAACGCCAAAGGTCTTTCAGCGGGATATTTCCCCATTTTCTAATAAAGTTTTCTTTCCCGCGGTTGACAAGTTTCGGATTATAAAAATAGAAATGTGCATATCCCGTTTTGACTTGTGTATAGTCTTTTTGGTTCTCTGTTTGTTCTTCTTTTTGTTTCAGCGATTCTATATAAGCTTCAATTTTTTTGACACGTGTAAGGCTGTCGGCTTTCACCATATTGAGAATGCTGTCGTTATAAGAGATAAGTTTTTCCAAATGCACAATATCTTCAATATTTCTTCTTTTGTGAGAGGTTTTGAGATGTTTCAGCGTATTGGGAGGAATAACTGCCAGGAGACTGTCCAGATAGTCGCCTGCCATTACATAATCTTTTTTGTAAAAACCGATGTTTGCCATTTTTTCATAGGCATGCTCTTTGAGAATTTTATCTTGCGATTGAGCAGCAAGTGTATATTCGTTTACCGCTTTTTTCAAACTGTCTTCCGCGTGATAAATTTCGGCAATTCCATAATGTATATAGGGCCATAGTTTATGATAATCATAACGTTTGAGCTTTGTGTACAAAGATTGAAGCATCTCGGGATGAAGCTCGGGTTTGTCCAGAGAAAGCCTGTAACGATATAGTTCGGCCTGTACTTTATATTGACGCGGTTTTTTCTCATTTTCAATTTGTTGTAAAAGTACAATAGCCGAATCCTTTCGGTTTGTTTTTTCCAATAATTGGGCGGCAATAAACCGGTAACGTGCCTTTTTTTCTTTGTCTTTGGCGAGTTCTGCGGCTTTTTCCAGCGTTTCAATAGCTTGATCAAGACTGTCTGTTTTTATCTGGGCTTGAGCCAAATAGGCATAAGCTTCGGAGCGAACTTTTTGAGGAACCAATTTTTGTGAAGTAAGGTATTTAAGATTCCGGATGGCTTCTTTATCATTATCCATTCGTATATTGGCTTTTTCTCGCCATAAACTTACAGTGGGATGAATATTTGATTTCAAGTCATTATCCAATACGTAATTAAAGGCTTCTTTAGCGGCAAGAAAACGTTTCTGATAGTAACGGCTTTTACCCAATAGTAAATATGCTTCGTCTATCTGGTTGTTCTCTTCAATATCATTGATATTCATCGAGTGTTTTTGAATGGCTTTTACGGCTTTTTCTTCGGCACGTTCGAGATTGGCATTTTTTTGCCGGCTTCCGGGAAGGAAGATTTCATATTCGGCCTTAAATTTTTCTACAGGAAGTAATTGAAAAAAATTATCGAGATAATTTTCATCCATTTTTTTCAATTCGGCTTCCAAAGATTGTTGACCGTTAAAAAGAGTATTGTATTTTGTAGAAACTTGATGTAAATTCCTGTTTATAAAAGTATTTTTTCGCGTAGAGCAATTGAATAGAATACCGGCAAATAGCAGGAGGACAAAAAAGCGAAAATGTTTTCTATTTTGAGGCATAAAACGAAATAATAATCTAAAACGCTAATTTAAGCAAAAAAGTATAAGCATTTTTCAAAAGGAAAAGAAGTGTTCTTATAGAAGTTCTTCAATAATTTTCTCAACGGTGATTCCTTCGGCTTCTCCTTTATAATTTAATAATACACGGTGTCTGAGAATGGCTTTTGCCACTGCCTGTACATCTTCTATATCGGGTGAAAATTTTCCATTGAGCAATGCATTGGCTTTAGCACCCAAAATCAGATACTGAGAAGCCCTAGGTCCTGCACCCCAGTCGAGGTAATCTTTAACAATTGCCGGTGCAGAAGGATTATCCGGACGCGTTTTAGCGACTAATCTTACGGCATATTTTACCACATTATCTGCCACGGGAACCTTACGTAATAAATTTTGATAATCGAGGATTTGCTCTTTTGTCACCACTTTGTTAAGCTGAATTTCTTTTTGGACAGTTGTGTTTTTTACGATTTCCACCTCTTCTTCAAAACTGGGATAGTCTAATTTCAAGGCAAACATAAAACGGTCGAGTTGTGCTTCGGGAAGCGGGTAAGTTCCTTCTTGCTCGATAGGATTTTGGGTGGCTAAAACAAAAAAGGGTTTATCCAGTTCAAAATGCCGGTTGGCAATACTTACACTTTTTTCCTGCATGGCTTCGAGCAGGGCAGCTTGAGTTTTAGGTGGTGTTCTATTGATCTCGTCTGCCAAGATAATATTAGAAAAAACCGGTCCTTTGATAAAGGTAAAATTCCGGTTTTCATCGAGAATTTCCGTTCCTAAAATATCTGACGGCATGAGATCCGGAGTGAATTGAATGCGTTTAAAATCCAATCCCAGGCTTTGAGCAATGGTATGAATCATCAAGGTTTTTGCCAAGCCGGGAACACCGATAAGCAATGCGTGGCTGCCACTGAGAATGGCAAGTATAATATGATGAATGACCTCATTTTGTCCGACAATTACTTTGCCGATTTCCGCCTTAAGGGCATCCATATTGGTTTTGAGTTCCTTGGCCAATTGCACATCGCTCATAATATAATACTATTTAACCCATTTACTTTTAAATTCGCAAGAAGTATAAGGAGGATTGACTTTGATATAGTTGTTTTTGATTTTGTCATTAATCCAATCTACCAACACTTTTTCTTTTTTTTCTTCCAAAGCCATTTGCTTGATTTGTTCATAGTCTTTATTAAAATCCATCGGATGGGCTTCGATACGTTTTTTAACGCTAATGATTTTATAAATGGTGCCACCGGTGCGATCTTTTTCTTCCATCACTTCGGTGATTTCTCCTTCTTTCATATTTTGTACAATCTGATGTAGGGCCGGGTCAAGCAAGGTTAAATCCAAAAGAGATTCACCGGATTGCGGATTGACAATTTTTCCGCCCAATTTCTTTGTTTCTTCGTCATCGGAAAACTCTTTGGCGGCTTCTTCAAAACTCAATTCCTTATCCAAAATTCTCTTGCGAATAGTATCGAGCTTTTTCTCGGCAGCCCGTTGCTCCAAGAAACCTATTTCGGGTTTCAATAGAATATGGCGGACAACTCTTTCTTGTCCGTTAACCTCTTCTACATAAAGGATATGCCAGCCGAATTCCGTTTTAAAAGGCTCGGAAACTTGCCCTTGATCCAAACTGAAAGCGACATCTTTGAATTCTTGTACAAAGGGGGAATTTCTTTTGATGACATATTTCCCGCCGTTTTCACGTGAGCCGGGATCTTCGGAATATAAAATGGCTTGGGCACGGAAACTCGAACCGTTTTCTACATCTTTTTTGATTTCATTCAAACGGTCAATCACTTTTTTTTCAGCCTCTTCGGAAGGTTTGGGTTTAATAATGATTTGATAGATCTCTACTTTTGTTCCTACTTCGGGAATTTTGTCTTTCGGGATTTTTTCAAAAAACTCTTTGACTTCTTCGGGGCTTACATCTACATCTTTGATCACTTTGTTTCGCATCAATTGCGAATACTTTTTGTTTTTATTGATCTTTTCCAACTCGTTTTTTAATTCGTTGAGCGTTTTTTTGTTATAAAACTCCAAGACTTTTTCAATAGACCCGAGTTGAGCTTTCATATATTCCAATTGCTGATTTACAGTGCTTTCCACTTCGGCATCGGTAACGATAATGGTCGTATCTTTTTTTGCTTCGAGTAGAAGGATTTTATCCTGCATCAAGGTTTCCAAAATATTGCAGTCATTGAAATCTTGGTTTTTCATCCCTTGTTGCTGCAATTGCTGTTTGAGTTGCTTTACCTCCGAGTCCAATACGATTTGATTTCCTATTACTGCGGCAATGCCGTCAACTTTTTGACGATTTTCTTGTGCCGTGAGGCTCATTATACTTACAATAAGCAGTAATAAATTTAATCCGGTTTGTTTCATTCTCTTTCTAATTTTCTTTGTTTGAAGAATAAATTACGAAATGCTTCTTTTTAATGGCATCTTCTTTCATTTCGTTGATTATTCTTTTTTCTATTTCTTGTTTTCTTTTGCTTAAAATCAATTGTTTGATGTCTTGCTTGATGAAATCCATTGGTAATGATTCTCCTTTGTAGACGACATCATTAATAAACATCAAATATAAACTTAAACTGTCAGTTGTAATAATTTTTTTGCGTTTTTTTATGATTTGTTTCCGGTTGTATTTTTTTAGTATGGGAAATTCTTCATATAACTGAGAGACAGGATACCATTTTTGCTCAGATAAATCCATTTTTTTAAATTCTCCCGTATGTTTGAAAAGACTGTCTTGGTATTCGATTTTTTGATCAAAAAACCATTTTTGATATTTGTATTTTTTTTTACTTTTTTTATCAAAAACCAAATACGAAATCCTGACAAGGGGTTCATTGGCCGTAAAAACCGATTTTAAATTTTGATAATGAACTTTTAAAGTGTCTTCCGGAATGATAGTATCCAAATATTTATTAGTCAACTGATTTAAATATTTTTCTTTTAACAAATCGTTTTTATAGCGATTCACCAATTGGTTGATTTTTCCGGTGTCCACATTTTTTTTGGCTTCTTCCATAAATAATTGTCCATTGGCCCATTCTTCGATATAATTTCTTATCGAGCGTAAACTGTCTTCTTTTGTTTTTTGCTTATACAGGGAGGAAGGGATATCTTCCAAATACAATGTTTTTTGATAAATTCTGGCAACGGGAGTTTTGTTGGCATTTTCTTTTTGACAAGAAAATGCCAAAAATGCCAAGAGGAATAATATGCTATTTTTTATATTTTTCACGTAGTTTTTGCCAGTTTCTTTCTTCAATTTTAACAGGAAATTCTTTTTTAAGTTTTTCAACCCATTGTTTTTCCAGGTAATTTTGATAATCGTTTATTACTTTTCCTCTGATTTCTTCCAGTGCGGGAATTCTGCTTCTTTCTTCTTTTTTGAGGTGATAGATTAGGTATTGATTTTCTTTTTTTATTCTAACTGTTTTTTTTGTTTTTAATTGTGCATAAGGAGATTCCTTCGGTTGTTCTATTTCTATTTCCTTGAAAACCACTCCTTTTCCTTCAAAATCTTTTTTGAGTTGTTCCAAATCCTTTTCTTTTTTAAATTCTTTTTGGATTTTTTTTGCGGTTTTTTTGGATTTGGTTTGGGCTACATAAATAATATATCTCGCCGGAATACGGTATTTTTCCTTGTTTTGTTCATAAAATTTTCGGAGTCCCGTAGTGTCTCGCACCGCTTTGTTCCATACTTCATTCGACTTGATGTTGAACAATAATAATCCCTCTTTATATTCCTTTACAATTTGTGCGAATTCAGGATATAATTCTTCAAGATGTGCATCATAATATTCTTTTAATTTCCTGTTTTTATACTCCTCGTATTTTTGCTTAATGATTTCCTTCTTGTTCTTATATTCTTTGGAGTTTTTTTGTTGATGCTTATATAAATATTTATAAAAATCACCTACTTTAATTACTTTATCATTATTGATTGTAAATAAAGTCTTATCGTTTAAATTGGTTTGCGGTATTTCCCAACGGTTTTCAAAGAAAGACTTGTCAATTTTTGAATATAGAGAAGAAAGAGGAGTGACTTCTTTCACGGGAAATGTATTTTTAATTTTTTTCAAAAGTTTCTCTTCACCCATTTTTGCTCTTTCATCCCTTGAAACGCGGATTTTGAGGTCTTCTTTAATTGAATCATATTCCGGAACCGGGTATTTTTTTATAAGTTTTATAATGTGCCATCCATAACGGCTTTTGAAAGGTTTTGAAACTTCACCTTCTTTTTTTAGCGAGAAAGCTTTTTCTTCAAATTCGGGAATCATTTCTCTGATGCCAAAACGACGTAATCTTCCTCCCATACGTGCAGAAGATTTGTCTTCGGAATATTTTTTAGCCAGTTTTTCAAAACTTTCTTCGTTATCAATTACTTTTTGATAAATTTCATCTATCTTATTTTTGGCCGCCAGCAAATCGCCGTTTTTCTCACGGATAAAAATATGAGCCACTTCAATTTCTCCGCGTGCTTTTCGTTTGTCTTCCACTTTGATTATATGGTAGCCGAACTTGGTCCGAACAGGTTTTGATATTTCTCCCACGGGAGTGTTATAAGCAGCGGTTTCGAATGGATAAACCGTATGAAAAATATTGATATAACCCAGCTCCCCTTCATTTACACGGGCAGATGGATCTTGTGAATACTGTTTGGCCAGACGATTAAAATCTTCACCGGACTTGGCTTTTTTGTAAATTTCCATTATCCGTTTGTAGGCTTTTAAAGTGTCTTTTGCACTTGCATTCGACGGCAGTTTAATCAGGATATGGGCTACTTTTATGTCTTCTTTCATCCGGTTATATGCCTCTTGGGTAAGGCTGTCAATAATCTCCTCATCGGTTAAATACTTCTTAGCCAACTCGTCACGATATTGTTTGAGTTCCCTTTTAAAACTGCTAATAGTGTCATATTTTTTACGGTAAGCATCTTCGAGTTCCAGCTTAAAATCGATAAACAAATCCCTGTAATTGTCAATGTCTTTTTGTGTAGAATCCTGTACCAATTCCAGATTTTTTGTGTAGAGATTTTCAAATTCGGAAGTATAAATATCTTTGCCGTTTATATTCATCAGTTTTTCTCCGTTTTGTGAGAAAATGATTTGTGTAAAAAAGAATAAAAAGACAAAATTATAGAAGCGGAAATATTTCATTTCTATGGTTTTACTGGTTATTTAAGCAAAAGCAAAATTAAGGTTTTTTGCCGAATTTATAAAAAAACCCGACTTCGGTCATTTAATATAGTTAAATTCAATACTGTAAATAACAAAAATTGATTGGTTATAAGTAATAAAAGTTTCTATAATCTTTTATATTTGTATTTTGAAAAACCTAAATAATTATGTGGAAAAAAGATTTGGATAAATCCCAAAAAAAGAGCCATTATGTAGCAGTGGTTGGGAGTGCCGTTTCAGGCTCCGAGGCAGCCAATTTATTGGCCGAAAAAGGCGTGCGCGTAGTGGTTTTCGATCAAAATACATTGCCCTACGGAAAACTCGAAGACGGTTTGCCCAAATGGCATGAAAAATTGCGCGACAAACAAGAAGCGGAAATCGACCGCAAACTCGATAACGATAAAATCCGTTTTATTCCCAATATCAAAGTGGGAAAAGACATTTCCTTTCAAGATCTGGTGGATATGGGTTTCTCGGCCGTAATTTTGGCAAACGGTGCCTGGAAAGACCGCCCTTTGCCCGTGCCGGGAATAGATAAATTTAAAGATAAACAGCTTATTTACCAAAACGATTTGCTCAAATGGTACAACCATTATCACGAACCGGATTATAAAGGGAAAAATTACAAAATCGAAGACGGAGTAGTGGTGATAGGCGGCGGATTGGCTTCCTTGGATGTGATTAAATTGGCCATGATGGAATTGGTCGAGAGAAAACTCAAAGAAAAATTCGGCGAGGATATCGTGGTGGACCAATTTGAAATGGAAAAGAAAGGGATCGATAAATACTTGGAACAATTCGGAGTGAAATATGATGATTTGGGCTTGAAAGGAGCCACATTGGTTTACAGGCGTCAAGCCAAGCATATGCCGCTCAAACAACCTCAGGGTGGCGACCCGGAATCCAAAGAAAAGGCCCAAAAAGTTTCCGAAAGAATCTTGGAAAATTATAAGAAAAAATTTCATTTCCATTTCATCCCCGAAGCCACTCCCGTGGAATATATCGAGGAAGACGGAAAATTGAAAGGCTTGGTAATGCAAAAATACCATACCGACGAGAATGGAAAACTTTATTATATCGCCGGAGAGCGGTTCCCGGTTTATACAAACCAGGTGATTTCTTCCATAGGAAGCATCCCCGAGCCTATCGAGGGAATTCCTTATGAAGGAGATCGTCTAAAAACGGTAAACGACGAAACCTCGCAAATCTACGGTTATGATAATGTTTTTGCCATCGGGAATGCGGTTACGGGAAAAGGAAATATTAAGACGGCCAAAGAACACGGTTCGGCGGTTACCCAAAAATTGCTCGATGAATATTTGCAAAAGAACACCCAGGCATTGGATTTGGAATTGGAAGCCTATAATAAAGAAGTGCGAAAGAAAACCGATAAAAAAATAGGCGGATTGCTCAGTGAGATTCTCAATAAGGAAGTTCCGGATGATTTAACCGTGGAACACATTTGGGATTTGACAAAGGAATATCAGGACAAAGTGGGATATAAAGATTATAAATCCTGGATTGAACAACACAAACCCGTGCGGTATGAGCAATTGATAGAAGAAAAGAAAAAAGCTTTGGAAGAAAAAAAAGCATAAAATAAAAAAGCGGGAGTTATTCCCGCTTTTAATTTTTTAGTAAAGCCTTCAAAATAAAGATTATAATTTATATAAAATCCCTACCATAAAACGTGGCATTAATTGAGGTTGTTTGATAGCGTCGTCGGCGTCATCATAGGTAAATGGAGTATTGTCGTTTTGATTGTCGGTACGCGGGTTGATATTATCTCCGTCGGGGCTGTAACTCGTGTCATGTCCGGTAAGAGTGCTGTCAAAGAAATAGTCCAAGCCCAAACCAAAGAAAATATCCCATTTTTTATTCATTTTAAAATAATTATCCAAACCCACTCCGATTCCCCATTGTTGGGTGGTAACATCAAAGTTTTCGTTTCCGCCTACAAAATTGAAATTCGCTTTAAAACTCGAATAACGAGGGCCGAAAATCCAGTAGGAGTTCTTAAAATTAAATATAGAGGTAGGCATCATATAATCCACTCTGAAATCGTATGATTTTCCACTTTCTTCCAGCGTTCCGTTGGTATTGTTGTTGATGAAAATACGCCGGGCTTCCAATCCGTTTCCGGGATCCAGCCAGCTCATTTCCGCACTAAAACGGAGATTTCCCGGCAAGCCTTCGGCCAAATTATGAATGGTGTAGCTCAGCATTAATCCATATCCTCGATTATATCCCGTTTGAAAGGAAACGGAAGTTTTGGCACTGCTTTTTGTTTGTGCCTGCAAGCCGAGGCTTAATAAAAATAAAAGTAAAAATAGATTTTTTTTCATGTGGATAAGGTATCTGTTTGTTTTTCACTTTAACGCTTGCATTTTGCTATTAGTATATCGGGTAATGTTTTATTGTTTGCTGTTGAATTCTAAGATTTCTCCCCTCGCAAAAGCGGGGTTCGAAAAGACAACCTCATTTATAATAAAAATAAAGTTATGAAACGAAATGTCATCCCGACAGAGCGCAGCGACGAGGGATCTCTCTATTAAATGAAATCTGAGTTTTATCAATTAAATTTTTATTTTTTTACTTTTTTTCATCGTCAAAAAAAGTAACAAAAAAGACTAGCCTGATGAGAGTTTTGCTAAATTTATCTTATTTCTCCGCTAAACTATCTGCACTTGCTCTTCACTATCGTTTCAAGCAACAGATAGTTTTACGCTCCTAAACAAGTAAATTTCACGCAAAACTCTCATAGGGCAGTGGGGACTAACATATCGATTTAACAAATATTAATTGGCGTATGGAAACGATTTGTCATCCCGACAGAGC
>Ga0256835_1001402_pt1 | contig 14579 bp, 11 predicted proteins | sample PIR30metaG_FD_185972 | JGI IMG/M metagenome (GOLD analysis project Ga0256835, IMG submission 185972) | Hydrothermal vent microbial communities from East Pacific Rise, Pacific Ocean - PIR-30 | ecosystem: Environmental > Aquatic > Marine > Hydrothermal vents | place: Pacific Ocean: East Pacific...
CGCCATATCCACGGCGGCGGCCATCGTCATGACCCCGCTGAACCTAGCCCTGTGGGGCGGTCTCAATCCCCGCACCGCCGAGATTCTGCGCGAGGTGCACCTTAGCCCCACCGACGTATTCTTCACCATCTTCATGATCCTGGGCATACCCCTGGCCGCCGGCATCACCGCCGGCCGCCTGTGGCCCCGTCTGGTGGAAAAGGTGCGCCGGCCCTTCAAGATCGTGGCGGTGATCGTCTTCATGCTCTTCGTGGCCGGGGCCCTGGCGGCCAACTGGTCCATCTTCCTCAAGGTCATCGGCCTGGTGATCCTGGTGGTGATGCTGCACAACGCCGTGGCCCTGGGTCTGGGCTACGGCTCGGGCCGTCTGCTTAGCCTGGAGCCGCGCGACGTGCGGGCGGTGACCATCGAGGTGGGCATCCAGAACTCGGCCCTGGGGCTTATCCTTATATTCAACTTCTTCGACGGCCTCGGCGGCATGGCCATCATCGCCTCCTGGTGGGGGGTGTGGCACATCATCGCCGGACTCCTGCTGGCCTGGTTCTGGTCGCGCCGGCCCCTGGCGGTCGCCGAGGCGGCGGAGGTCTGCGAGCTATGACCACCGTCGATTCACCGGTCACCTCGGTGCTGATCACCGGGGCCCTGGGCTATATCGGCCGTCTCACGGTGGCCGCCCTGGCCGCCGAGCGGCGGAGCCTGGAGCACATCGTGGCCGTGGACATTCGCGAGCCGGGGCCCGGCGAGCGCACCGCCGGGGTGGAGTATGTGCAGGCCGACATCCGCGACCCCGACCTGGCCCGGGTGATGCGGCGCTTCGGGGTGCAGGTGGTGGTGCACCTGGCGGCGGTGGTGAACCCGGGCAAGGACGCCGACCGCGACTTCCTGCACGACGTGGAGGTGGGCGGCACCGAGAACCTGCTTGACTGCTGCCTGGCCGCCGGGGTGGACAAGATCATCGTGGCCTCCAGCGGCGCGGCCTACGGCTACTGGCCCGACAACCCCGAGTGGCTTAGCGAAGACGATCCCCTGCGCGGCAACCGCGAGTTCGCCTACAGCGACCACAAGCGCCAGGTGGAAGAGATGCTGGCCCGCTGGCGCCAAGACCATCCCGAGCTGACCCAGCTCATCCTGCGCCCGGGGACCATCCTCGGCCGCAACGCCCGCAACCAGATCACCGACCTGTTTGACCGGCCGGTGGTGATGGGCCTGGCCGGCTGCCGTATCCCCTTTGTGCTCATCTGGGACCAGGACGTGGTGGGGGTGATCGTCCGGGGAATCTTCCGGCCCGGCGGCGGCATCTACAACCTGGCCGGCGACGGGGTGATCACCATGCGCCAGATGGCCGCCGCCCTGGGCAAGCCCTACCTACCCCTGCCGGTGGGGCTGGTAAAGGCCGTCCTGTGGCTGATGAAAAAACTGGGGGTGACCCAGTACGGTCCGGAGCAGGTGGGCTTTTTGCGCTACCGGCCGGTGCTGAGCAACCGGCGGCTCAAGGAGGAATTCGGCTACCGGCCCCGCAAGAGCACCCGCGAGGTGTTCCAGTTGTTCGTGGAGGCCCGTCGTGGGGGCTAGGCGCGACTTTGCCGGGAAGGTGGTGGTGATCACCGGGGCGGCCGGCGGCCTGGGCCGGGCCCTGGCCGGGCGTTGGGCCGCCGCCGGTAGCCGCCTGGCCCTGGTGGACCAGGACGCCGGCGGGGTGGTGAGCCTGGCCGCCGAGCTGCGGCGGCAGGAGGTCGACTGCCTGGGCCTGGGCTGCGACATCACCGACCCGGACCAGGTCCACGCGGCCATGGGCCAGGTGACCAGCCGCTGGGGCGGGGTGGACCTGCTGATCAACAACGCCGGCATCACCCAGCGCAGCGCCTTTGCCGCCACCGGGGCGGCGGTGTTTCGCCGGGTGATGGAGGTGAACTTCTTCGGCTCGCTCTACTGCACCCAGGCCGCCCTGGAGAGCCTGGTGCAGCGCCGGGGGGTCATCGTGGTCATCAGCTCGGTGGCCGGCTTCGCCCCGCTGCTGGGACGCAGCGGCTACTGCGCCTCCAAGCACGCCCTACACGGCCTGTTTGACAGCCTGCGGGCCGAGCTGGCCGGTAGCGGGGTGGACGTGTGCCTGGTGTGCCCCTCTTTCGTGGACACCGGCATCGCCCACCGCGCCTTAGACGGCGACGGCTCGCTCACCGAGCATCCCCAGTCCACCACCGGGCCGGTGGCCTCGCCGCGGGAGGCGGCCGAGCGGATTTTCGCCGCCGCCACGCGCCGCCGGCGCCTGTTGGTCATGGGCTGGGTGGGCAAGACCACCCACCTGCTAACCAAGCTCTGGCCCGCCCTGTACCAGCGGCTCATGGTGCGCTCTTTGGCCGGCGAGCTGCAACGATGATTCGGCCGGGCCGTGGCCGCCTTGGACGGCGGACCGGCCTGGAATTTACGCCCTAAGACCGGGAGTAGACAGCATGCCTAAAATGACCCCCTCCGAAGCCCTGGTGGAAACCTTGGCGGCCGAGGGCGTGGACACCGTCTTCGGCATAGTGGGCAGCGCCTACATGGACGCCCTGGACCTCTTTCCCACCGCGGGCATACGCTTCGTCTCGGTGGCCCACGAGCAGGCGGCGGCCCACGCGGCCGACGGCATGGCCCGGGTCACCGGCCGGCCGGCGGTGTGCATCGCCCAAAACGGCCCCGGCGCGGCCAACTTCGTCTCGGCCATAACCGCCGCCTTTTGGGCCCACAGCCCGGTGGTGGCCGTCACCCCGGAGACCGGCTCGTTGGGCATCGGCACCGGTGGGTTCCAGGAGCTGGACCAGATGCCCTGGTTCGCGGCCTGCACCAAGTACCAGGTGCGGGTGAACCGGCCCCAGCGCATGGCCGAGTTGGCCCGCCGCTGTTTCTACCTGGCCAAGACCCTCTGCGGCCCCACCCAGCTCAACATCCCGCGCGACTATTTCTACGGCGATATCGACTGCGAGATTTACCCCACCGGCGAGGTGAAGCGCGGCCCCGGCTCGGCCGAGGACCTCAGGCGGGCGGCCGAGCTGCTGGCCGGGGCCAAGCGCCCGGTGATCCTGGCCGGCGGCGGGGTGAGCTGGTCCCGGGCCGAGGCGGCCACCGCCGCCCTGGCCGAGTATCTCAGCGCGCCGGTGGCCAACACCTACCTGCACAACGACTCCTTCGACTGGACCCACCCCCTGGCGGTGGGGCCCATCGGCTACTGCGGGTCCAAGGCGGCCATGCACACCCTGGCCCAAGCCGACGTGGTGCTGGCCCTGGGCACCCGTCTGGGACCCTTCGGCACCCTGGCCCAGTACGACATCGACTACTGGCCCGATAAGGCCAAGGTGATCCAGGTGGACGTGGACCCGGCCGTGCTGGGCCTGGCCAAGCGGGTGGAGCTGGCCATCGCCGGCGACGCCGGCGAGTTCGCCGTTCGGGTGCTGGAGCTGGTGAAAAAGCTAAAGCCCGGCCAGGAGCCGATCGAGGAGCGCCTGGCCGAGGTGAAGCGCCGCCGGCGGGAGTGGCAAGAGGAGCTGGACGCCTGGGCCGCGGCCCCGTCTTCGCTGATGCACCCCCGGGCCCTGCTCAAGGAGTTGGCCGCCTGCCTGCCGGCCGAGGCCATCGTCACCACCGACGTGGGCAACACCTGCTCCATGTGCAACGCCTACTTCGGCGGCCGGGGTCCCCGCAGCTTCCTGGCCGCCCTTAGCTGGGGTAACTGCGGTATCGCCTACGGCGTGGCCATGGGGGCCCAGTTGGCCGCGCCGGGACGGCCGGTGGTGGCCCTGCAGGGCGACGGCGCCTGGGGCATCAGCGGCCTGGCCGAGGTGATGACCGCGGTGCGCGAGGAGATACCGGTGATCGCGGTGGTTTTCAACAACAACCAGTGGGGGGCCGAGAAGAAAAACCAGATCGACTACTACGACAACCGCTTCGTGGGCACCAACCTGGCCAACCCCGACTTCGCCCAGATCGCCCGCGACATGGGCGCGGCCGGCTATCGCATCGACGCGCCGGACCAGGTGGGCGACGCGGTGGCCCAGGCCCTGGCCACCGGCGGTCCGGCGGTGATCGACGCGGTGATCGACGGCGCGGCCGAGGTGCTGGCCGAGCCCTTTAGGCGCGACGCCCTGCAGATGCCGGTGCGCCACCTGGAGAAGTACCGGGCCACCGCCCACCGGCCCTGAGCCCGGCCGGGGCCTCCGGCCCCTACTCGGCGGCCAGTTCCTGGAAGATGGCGCGGTAGGCCTCGGTAATGCGGCCGAGGGAGAAGCGCTCCCGGGCGTGGGCCGCGGCGCTGCGGCCCAGGGCGGCCAGGCGGGGCCGGTCGGCCAACAGGGCGGCGATGGCCTCGGCCTGGGCCACCGCGTCGCCGGCGGGCAGCAGGATGCCGTTTTTGCCCGGGGTCACCGCGTCGGTTATGCCCTCGATGCCGCTGGCGGCCACCGGCACCCCCCGCACCGAGGCCTCCAGGGCCACGATGCCGAATCCCTCCATGTCGCCGGGCACCACGATATTGGGCATGATCAAAAGGTCGGCCGCGTGCAGCAGCAGGTTGCGCAGCTCGTCGTCGATGTCGGTGAGGTAGTGAAATCCCCGGCGGCCGTTGAGGGCCACGAGCTCCTGGTGGCTGGTGTAGAGCCCCAGGGAGACCAGCAGCAGGCGGCGGGTGCGCCGGCCAAGCAGGGAGCCGACCGCCTTGATCACCGGCGGCACGGCCGCGGTGGGGCCGGCCACGATGTACACGCAGTCGCCCGGCAGGCGCGGCAGCACCTGGGAGGCGAAAAAGTCAAAGCCCTTGCGCACCACCGGCCGGCCCAGGCTAAACAGCAGCCGCTTGCCGCTAAGATCGATCCCGGTGCGCCGCCGGATGCGTGCCAGCAGCTCCGGGCCCTTGACCAGGGGCTCGGCCACCTCCTCGGCCGCGTTGGGGATTATCACCACCCGCCCGGGGTCCACCCCCCGCTCGATCACCCTATCGGCCGTGGCCCGGCTGACGCAGACCACCCGGTGCAGCCCCGGCAGGGCCCGGCGCAGGCGGCGCTGGTAGGGGCCAAAGGGCAGCACCACGTCCATGCCGTGCACCGTGGCCACCACCTTCTTGCCCTCCCGCCGAGCCAGGCGCGCCCCCATCAGCCCGGTGAGGGCGTCGTCGCAGTGCACCAGCTTGGCCGGGTGGGCGGCGGCCTTGCGCTGGAAACGGGGCATTAAAAACGGGCTGGCCCACAGGGGACCGGGCCAGAAGAACTGCTCCAGGTCGAAATCGGCGGCCAGGCCGGCGGCCAGGCGCGAGCCGTGGCTCTGCACCCCGCCGATGGAGCCGGCCGCCCGGCGCACCAAAAACAACAGGCCCGGCCGTGCCCCGCCGCCCGTGGTCTCCCCCCCCACGCCTAGACCCCGCTCCGGCGGTGAATGGGCACCAGCAGGGATTCCAACTGGTCGAGGCTGCGCCGCCAGGTGTAGCCCAGGGCGTGGGCCCGGCAGGCGGCCGGGTCCATGGTGAGGGCGCGGGCCACCGCCCGCCCCAGGTCGTGGTCCAGCCAGCCGGTTTTACCGTGCACCACCAGGTCGCGGGGACCCACCGCGTCAAAGGCGGCCACCGGTACCCCGCAGGCCATGGCCTCGAGCATGGAGATGCCAAAGGTGTCGGTGGTGGACGGGAAGACGTAGACATCGGCGGCGCGCAGGTGGGCCGCCAGGTCGGCCCCGGTCTTGCGGCCCAGGAAGATGGCCTCCGGGTAGCGCCGCTTGAGCGCCGGCAGGTCCGGCCCGTCGCCGATGAGCACTTTGGAGCCCGGCAGGTCCAGGTCTAAAAAGGCCTCCAGGTTTTTTTCCACCGCGATGCGCCCCATGTAGAGGTTCACCGGCCGCGGCGCGTCGAGGGCGTCCTTGGGACCGGGCGCAAAGAGCTCGGGGTCCACCCCCCGGGTCCAGTAGACTAGGTTCTTGAAACCGCGGTCGGTGAGCTCGGCCATGAGCGAGGGCACCGCCACCGTGGTGGCCGCGGCCGCGTCGTGGAACCAGCGCTCCCAGCGGTAGACCCAGCTGGCCGGGATCACCTTGGTGCGCAGCTCCACGTCCTCGGGAAAGCGGGTGGTGAAGCTGCTGGTAAAGGGGAGGTGCCGTCGCCGGCAGTAGGCCCGGCCGGCCACCCCCAGGGGACCCTCGATGACGATGTGCACCGCGTCGGGGCGGTAGGCGTCGAGCATGGCCGCCAGCCGGCGGTAGGGCAAGACCGCCAGCCGTATCTCGGGATAGGTGGGCAGGGGCACGGTCTTGAACAGCAGGGGGTTGAAGACCTCGACCTGGTGGCCGCGGGCCGTCAGCCCCGGGACCATGCGGTCCAAGGTGGTGACCACGCCGTTGGTGAGCGGGTGCCAGCTATCGGTTATGATCGCGATCTTCATCTCACGCGCCCTCGCCCGCGGCCGGGGCCTCGGGGGCCGGGTCCGGTCCCGCCCCCCGGGTCCAGCGCCACAACCACCAAAAATACACCCCCAGGCACAACAGGGCCAGCCCCCGGTGCAGGTAGAAATGTTGCTTGAGCCACAGGAACCCGGCGTAGCCGGCGGCCAGGATCAGGGCGCCGATGAGCACCGGCTTGCACCGCGACCACTTAAGCACCCCGAAGCGGCGCTGGGCATAGCCCACCACCAGCACCGACAGGGCCACCCGGCAGGCCAGCAGGTTCAGGGCCGCGCCCTCGGGCCCCAGGCTGGGGATGGTCACCAGGCCCAGGACCACGCTGAGCACCACCGGCACCAGGTAGAAGGCCAGCACCAGTTTTTCGCGTCCCTGGGCCAGCAGGGCGTGGTTGAGCAGGTTGTTGATGAAGCTGAAGAGCACCGCCAGGCCCATGATCTGCAAGGGCACCTCGGCCGGGGCGTACTTGGGGCCGTAGAGCAGGTACATGAGATCGGCGCCCAAGGTGGCGAAAAAAAAGGCCACCGCCAGGCCGTAGGCCACCATCTGCCAGAAGAAGGCCTGGGTGGCCCGGGCCAGGGCCGCGGGACCCCGGGCCACCGCCTGGGTCAGCACCGGGTAGAGCACCCCGCCGATGACCAGGGTGGAGACCAATCCGGCCACCCCTCCGGCCAGCTCGGTGGTCACCCCGTAGTAGGCCACCTCGGTGAGCAGACGAAACTGCTTGAGCAAGAATATCTGCACGTTGTTGAAGGTGGCCCCCAGCAGGCTGATGGCCATGATGGCCAAGAGGCCCCAGACGTGCCCCCGGGGCCAGATGGGCCCGCGGGACCATACCTGGGACAGTCCGCCCCGGGCCTCGGCCGAATACATGGCCAGCCCGATCTTGAGCCCGCTGGCGATGAGCAGAAACAGCACCACCACCACGATGTGCCAGTGCATCCACAGGGCCAGGGCGCCGTAGGCGGCGCCCACCAGGTAGGCCAGCGAGGAGAGGGTGAACTCCTGCACCTGGCGTCCCTGGGTGCGGTGCAGGCTGAAGACGGTGTTGGCCACCGACTCCATGATCTGGTTGAGGCTCACCACCACCACCACCACCATCTGGGTGAAGTCCCATCCCTTGATGAGGCCGAAGGCGGTCAGCCCGCAGAGCATCAGGGTCCCCAGCAGGGTCTTGAAGCGCAGCATCTGGGCCAGGACCGCGCCCTGGCTCCGGTGGTCGGCGGTGAGTTCGCGGACGGTGAACTGGTCCAGGTACAGGGGGGCGCGCATGATGATGGACACCCCCACCGCGAAGATGAACAGGCCGTAGCCCTCCACCATGGTGCGGGCCAGCCACAAAAAGATGACCAGGCGCAGGGCGTCTTGCACCCAGCGGCCGGCCAACAGGGCCGAGGCCCTGGTCATCAGGCTCTTGGTGACGTGCTGGCTCACCGGCGCGCCCCCGCCGCCTGCAGGTACAATTCCTCCTGGGCCTTGATCATCCCCTCGATGGTGTAGAGCCGCTGGACCTTGGCCCGGCCGGCTTGGCCCAAGCGGGCGCGCAGCACCGGGTCCTCCAGCCGCACCAGGGCCTGGTAAAGCTCCCCGGCCGTGCCCCGGGTGAGCAGCAGACCGCAGTCCGCGATGAGCTCGGCGGTGCCGCCGGCGTCAGAGGCGGCCACCGCCCGGCCGCAGGACATGGCCTCCATCAGGGTGAGGGGAAAGCCTTCGCGGTCGCTGGGCAGCACCACCAGGTCGCAGGCGGCGTACACCGCCTCGGTGCGGTGCACAAAGCCGAGCATGCGTACCGCCTCGGCCACCCCCAGCTCGCCGGCCAGGCGCTCCAGCTCGCCGCGCCGGGGACCGTCGCCGGCCAGCACCACCCGCCAGCGGCGTCCCTGGGCCCGTCCCCGGGCCAGGGCGGCCAGCAGCAGGTCGTGGCGCTTGACCGGGGTCATCTGGGCGCACATGCCGATGAGCAGGTCCCCGCCGGCCCAGGCCCGCAGCTCGGCCTCCGGTGCGGCCTCCGGGCCAAAGCGCGCCGGGTCCACCCCGTTGTAGATCACCGACAGCTTGTGCCCGGGGCAGCCGTCTTGCAGCAGGGCCTGGCGGCCGTGCTCGCAGATGGCCACCACCCGGTCGGCGGCGCGCAGGGTGTAGCGGTCCAGCAGCCGCAGGGCCGCCTTTACCGGGGCCGGGTCCTTGAGGTCGGCGATGACCACCGGCCGGGTGATCACCGAGGCCACCCCGGCCCGGCGGGCGGCCGCCACGGTGAGAAAGTCGGCGGCCACCGGGCCGTAGCTGTGCACCACCGCCGCGCCGCTGTCGCGCAGCGCCCCCACCAGGCGGCGAAAGTTTTTCAGCAGCGCGCCGCCGGTAAAGGAGATGTCGTAGTAGCCGGCGGCCGCCCCCACCAGGTGGGCCAGCGGGCCGTGGCTGGAGTAGGCCACCAGGGGGATCACCCGCCGCCGGTCCCACAAATCCAAGGTGTTTAGGCTGCACACCTCGTGGCCGCCCGCACCACGCCGCTGGCCGCGGCCGGCGGCGTGGGCCACCATGATCATGGCCTTGAGCGGTGGCGCGCCGCCGGCCGCGGCTGGGGAAGATGGGGGGGGCATGCTGTCTCCGTGAACCAACTGGGGGATGCTCCGGCAGGAGTCTACCGCGCCGCTGTCGCGCTTAACCAGTATAAAATGGCCGCCGGACCTCAAGAGGCCTAGCGGCGGTCCTCGGCCGCGAAAAAGGCGGCCACCTCGTCCATGCTCTGGGTCAGCGGTATGGGCTTTAGGGCCTTGAGAAAGCGCCGGCCGTAGCCCTTGGTCACCAGCCGGGCGTCCAGCACCGCCAAGAGCCCCCGGTCGGCCGAGGTGCGCAGCAGCCGCCCCAGCCCCTGCTTCAGGTCCAAGATGGCCTCCGGCAGCATGACATGGGCAAAGCCGCTGCCCCCGCCGGCCTCCACCTTGGCGCAGCGGGCCGCCACCAGGGGATCGTCGGGCGGGGCAAAGGGCAGCTTGTCCACGATCACCGCGCTCAGGGCCGGGCCGGGCACGTCCACCCCCTGCCAAAAGCTGGCCGTGGCAAAGAGCACGCTGGGGCTCTCGGCCTTGAAGCGCTCCAACAGCTCCATGCGCGGGGCCTGGCCCTGCACCAGGCAGTGGTAGTCCAACCGGTCGGCCAGGTCCCGGCTCACCGCCTCCAGGTTGCGCCGGCTGGTGAAGAGCACAAAGGCGCGCCCGCCGCTGCGGGCCAAGAGGGCCTCCACCTGGCGGGCCACCGCCTCGGTGAAGTTGGGCGCGCTGGGCAGCGGCATCTTGGGCGGCACGTAGAGCAGGGCCGACGCGGCCAGGTCAAAGGGGCTGTCCACCACCAGGCGGTGGGTGTCTTGCTCCAGGCCCAGGCGGTCGATGAAGGGGGATAGGTCGCCCTCCGGGGCCAGGGTGGCGCTGGTAAAGACCAGGCGGCCCTCGTGCTGGTACAGGGCGTGCTGCAGGTGCGGCCCTACCTCCACCGGCGACAGGTGCAGGATAGCCCCCCGGCCCCGCCCCTCAGCCCAGGCCACGCTCTGGCCGGCCACCGGGCGAGCCACCGCCTGCAGGTCCATGGCCAGGCCCACCGCCCGGGTGGCCAGGGCCTCCTCCTCCTCGTTGTCGCCGAGCCCAGCGGCCAGGGCCTCCAGGGTGTCGGCCAGGGCCCGGCCCGGATCGGTCAGGGCCTCCAGGTGGGCCGGGGTAAGCCCTACCCGGCCGCTATGGCCCAGCAGCCGGCCCACCCGGCCGAAGAAATCCTCGGCCGCCTTTTGGCAGGCCAGGGCGGCCAGGTTGATGGCCTTGGTGTTGGCCGCCTCGCGGGTGAGGTCGCGCAGCAGGGTGCGCAGCCGGCGCGAAGATACCGAGACCCCAAAGGCCTGGGTGGCCACCTCGGGCAACATGTGGGCCTCGTCAAAGACCACCGCCTGGTAGCGCGGCAGGGCCTCGCCGTGACCCTCGGCCTTGAGCCGCAGGTCGGCCATGAACAGGTGGTGGTTCACCACCACCAGGTCGGCCTCGGCCGCCCGCCGCCGCGCCTCGGTCAAAAAACAATCCTGCTTAAGCGGGCAACGACCGGCCAGGCACTGCTCGCCGTTGGCGGTAACCTCCGAGACCAACGCGGCGGTGAGCCCGGCCCCGCGCACCTCGTCCAGGTCGCCGTCGCCGGTGGTCTCGGCCCACCGCCGCAGCCGCTCCAGGGTGCCGGCCGCGCCGGGCAGCTCCAGGTCCGGCTGGGCGGTAAAGGCCTTAAAACGCCGCCGACAAAGGTAGTTGGACCGTCCCTTGAGCACCGCGAAACGAAGCTGGGGGGCCAGCGCCTTTTGCAATAGCGGCAACTCGCCGGTGGCCACCTGGTCCTGCAAGGTCTTGGTGCCGGTGGAGATGATCACCTTGAGGCCGCTGATCAGCGCCGCCCCCAGGTAGGCCAGGGTCTTGCCGGTGCCGGTGGCCGCCTCCACCGCCAGGGGCACCCCCTGGCCAAAGGTGCGGGCGCAGGCCTCGGCCATGGCCAACTGCCCCGGGCGCGGACCAAAACCGTCGATCCACTCGGCCAGCGGGCTCTCCGAACCCAGCAGGTACTGCAACTTTTGACGCTCAGGACTCGTTTTACACCTTCCTTCACAGGGTTAGGCCTGCATCCCCATCTGAAAAAGCTTGCAACCCTCGGGGGTTGATTGTATCGTGCAAAGAGTAGTGTCACAAGCACCGGGTGGAGCCGTCCGTCCGCCGCCTGGGGTTGCGCACCGCGGTGGCCGGGCCACTAACCCTTGGCGATGGCGGGCGCGGTGGTTTTGGCGGCCGTTGCCGATGATTTGGGTTGTCAGGATGGAGGAGGGTATATGCTGGTCAAGGAATGGATGACCACCGAACCGATTACCGTAACCCCCGAGACCTCGGTGATGAAGGCCTCGCAGGTGATGAAGGAAAACAACATCCGCCGCCTGCCGGTGGTCGACGCCGACGGCAAGCCGGTGGGGATCATCAGCGACCGTGACCTCAAGGAAGCCAGCCCCTCCAAAGCCACCACCCTGGACGTGCACGAGCTCTACTACCTGCTGAGCGAACTGCAGGTAAAAGACATCATGACCAAGAACCTCATCACCGTCTCGCCCAACACCACGGTGGAAAAAGTGGCGGTGATCATGCTGGAAAACAAGATCACCGGCCTGCCGGTGGTGGACGAAGGCCGCGTGGTGGGCATGCTGAGCCAGGGCGACGTCTTTAGGGTCCTCACCTCCATCACCGGCATCTACCGCGGCGGTATCCTCTTTGCCTTCAAGCTGGAAGACCGCCCCGGATCTATCAAGGAAGTCGCCGACGTGATCCGCAAACACGGCGGACGCATGGTGAGCATCCTCAGCTCCTACGAGATGGTCGAAGAAGGGGCCCGGCGGGTTTCCATCCGCATCATGGACCTGCCCGAAGAAAAATTTAATGCCCTGCGTAAGGAGCTGGAAGGCGAGTTCACCCTGCTCTACGTGACCCGTAACGAGATCCTCGACGTCTGATCCCCACGGCCGCCGGCACCCCGGTGCGCCAGTCAAACCATTCGGGCGGCTCCTGGCGGGGCCGCCTGTTTTAGTCCCCACGGTCGAGTTGCAAATGCCGCCAACCCGGTCGTCGCGACGGGCCGTTTTTAGGGTACAATAGGATATTCATTCCCAGTTTGCAGGAGAACGGCGTGCGATACCGATACCTTTGGTGGGTTTTGATCATCGGGGCCCTGATAGCCGGATGGGCCACCGGGCTGCTGCCCCTGCCGCTTTGAATCTCCAGCGTGTGTAACGTGCCAGGTTAGGCACACCAAAGCAGCGTGCCGCCGCAGCCATATGGGGCCGCGTGCCGCCGCAGCCATATGGGGCCGCGTGCCGCGGCTGCCATATGGGCCGGGGCGTCGTAGGCGGGGGTCGGCGTCATCATTCAATCATTTGGGTTCCAAGTAAAATCGACTCGACTTAAAAGAACGCGCGAGCAAAGCAGGCCGGTGGACGAGCCCGCGACCGTTGGGACTTGGACCCACTACGGGAGCACAGGCACTGTGCTGCGGCGGCACGCCGCCTAAAAGAGGGTGGGGGTGGTCGGCTCGGGGGTGGGCTCTGATTCGGGTTCGGTGGAGGCTGGGGCGCCGGTCTCGGCGGCGGGCGTGAAGAGGTGGCGCTCCAGCAGGCGGTGGAAGGCGGTCCAGTCCTGGCCCTCGGGCCGGGCGGCCAGGGCTTCCTTTACCATGGCGGTCTTGGCGTCGAGGTCGTCGAGCAGGTGCAGGGCCACCGCTTCGGGCGTCTTGGGCTTGGTGGGGCTGCCGAACTGCTCGAAACCGTGGTGGCTGACGATGAGGTGGCGCAGGTGGTCGGCCGTGGCCGCCGGGAACTTGGGCAGCCTGGCCAGCCGTTTTTCGAGCATGTCGAGCCCCAGCACCAGGTGGCCCATGAGCCGGCCCTGGTCGGTGTAGTCGATGGGCGGGCCGAGGGTTAGCTCCTGGGTCTTGCCGATATCGTGCAGCAGGGCCCCGGCGATGAGTACATCGCGGTCCAGGTGGGTATAGTGGTCGGCGGCGGCGACGGCCATGGTGGCCAGGGACGCGGTATGTTCAAGGAGACCGGCTACATAGGCGTGGTGAGCGGCCTTGGCCGCCGGGGCGCGCCCAAAGGTGTTGCGAAACGCCTGGTCGGCGAAGAAAAGATCGAGTAATTGCTTTAAGTTTCGGTCGTGGACCTGGCGCAGGGCCTTGCCGAGCTGTTGCCAGAGCTCTTCCGGGGCGATGGGGCTGGCCGGCAGGAAGTCGGCCGGCTCGGCGGTGGTGGGCTCGATATGCTCAACGATAACCTGGGCTTGCCCCCGGAAGCTATCGACCCGGCCGCGGATTTTCACCGCGCGTCCGGCCTCCAGGGGCGCTAGTAGTTCCTCGGCCCGGTCCCACAGCCGCCCCGGCACCTGGCCGCTGGGGTCCCCCAGAATTAGCTTGCCAAAGGCCTGGCCATTCTTGGTGGTGCCTAACTCCACGGAATTCAAGAGATAAGTGCCGCTTACCTGGCTGCCGGGGCTAAGCTGGGCCAATGGTGGTCCTTGGGCCATGTCTCACATCTCCTGCGCGGCGGCGCGCACCGCGTTCTGAAAGATAGCCAGTCCGGCGCCGGGGCCGTAGGGGTCCAGCCGGTGTCCCTTGCGGCGGGCCTTTTCCCGCCAGGTGGTCCAACTGGGGTGTTGGCTCACCCGGTAGTAGGCCTCCGGGTGGGGCATCAGCCCGAAGACCCGGCCGGAGGGGTCGCAGATGCCGGCGATATCTCCCAATGATCCGTTGGGGTTATAGGGAAAGCGCCCGCCGGCCGGCTTGCCGTGCTTGGCGTAGCGCAGCACCACCATACCCTGCTCTTCCATGCGCGCCAGGGTATCGGGATCGGTGATCAGCTTGCCCTCGGCGTGGCGCATGGGCATGTCCACCCGCTCGATGCCCCGGGTGAAGAGGCAGCGGGTGTTTGGTTCAACTAAAAGATCCACCCAGCGGTCCTGGAAGTTGCCGCAGTCGTTGTCGGCCAGGGCCACGCTGCGTTTCCAGTCGCCGCCGAGCATGGGCAGCAGCCCCAGGTTCACCAGGGCCTGGAAGCCGTTGCAGATGCCCAGCACCAGCCCGCCGCGCTCGATCATGGCCTTTAGCTGCTGGCCCAGGTGGCGGCGCATGCGGGTGGCCAGCAGCACCCCGGCCCCGTGGTCGTCGGCCCAGGCGAACCCGCCGTCAAAGACCATGATCTGATAGTCCTCCAGGCGGTGGGTGGGCTTTTGGTTTGGCGTACCGGTGAGTTGGCTGATGTGCACCCGGTCGACCTCGGCCCCGGCCAGGCGCAGGGCGTGGGCGGTCTCCACATCGCAGTTGAGGCCGAAGCCGGCCAATACGCAGGCGCGGACCGTCATACCATACTCCCGAAACGCGCCTTGAAGGCCCGGCGCAGCTCGCCCACCGCCAGGTCCACCACCGTGGCGCCGCCGGCGGTGATCACCAGGTGTCGGCGGCGGGTCACCCGCCCCAGGCGGCACCAGGCGATATCTTTGAGTAATTGCTCAAACTCGTCGGACCAGTGGGGGTCCACCGTGAGCACCATGCGGCTGGTGGATTCGGAAAACAGCTTGGTCATGGCCGTGAGCCCGGGTTGCTTCTCCGGTACG
>Ga0256835_1001403_pt1 | contig 14574 bp, 16 predicted proteins | sample PIR30metaG_FD_185972 | JGI IMG/M metagenome (GOLD analysis project Ga0256835, IMG submission 185972) | Hydrothermal vent microbial communities from East Pacific Rise, Pacific Ocean - PIR-30 | ecosystem: Environmental > Aquatic > Marine > Hydrothermal vents | place: Pacific Ocean: East Pacific...
TCGTAGAGCCCGTTAAGCCTGAAGTCCGTAGGAAGAAACAAGCCAGGAAGAAAAAGACAAAATCTGTCAAGAAGAAAAAGAAAAAGCGAACCAAGAAAAAGAGAAAGAAAAGGCGTAAGAAATGAGCGGTCCACCATTCCATATCAAAGCTAAGAAAGGAGACATAGCAGAAAATGTCATAGCAGTAGGTGATCCTGGAAGAACCAAGATGCTGGCTGAGCTACTCGATGACGCTAGACTAGTCAATGAGCACCGTGGATTCCTCATATACACTGGAACATATAAGGGCAAAGAAATAACCATAGCAACCCATGGCATAGGATGTCCTTCCGCAGCTATAGTGTTCGAAGAACTTGGAATGCTGGGTGCTAAACGAATAGTTCGGCTCGGTACAACAGGCGGCATGAAACCAGAGATGGAAATAGGAGACGTGGTCGTTGCAACTGGAGCGGTGTATCCTCCAGGAGGATGTGCTGTCGGAATGTATCTTGAAGGACACTGCGGCCCCACGGCGCCAGACCCTATACTCTCGGCTAGAATAATGGGCGAGCTCGATAAGGAGGGTATAAAATATTATTATGGCCCAGTATTTAGTAGCGACGCCTTCTACGCCGAGGATCCGGGATTCGCTAAGAAATGGTCAGAGAAAGGAGTAATAGCAGTCGAAATGGAAGCAGCGATCCTTTTCACGCTTGGATGGATGAGGGGATGGAGCACCGCGGCAGTACTTATAGTAAGTGATAACCTACTTGCTGAGAAACAGTATCTGGCCACAAGTGAAGAACTACGTGCAAGAATAGAGAAAGTTGCCAAAACAATAATGGAGGTTTACGTTAAACACTATTGATTATAACTAGTAGTCCAACATAGCGTGCTTTTACATCATTTTATTATGTTTAAATGGTGATGAATAATGCTTCCTAAGATAAAGCTATACAATACTCTCACCAGAAAATACGAGGAATTCCAACCTATAGAGCCCGGCATAGTCAAAATGTATGTTTGTGGCCCTACTGTTTATGACTATAATCACATCGGGCATGGAAAACCCTACGTGATATACGATGCTATGAAGAGATATTTCTCTCTACGCGGCTATCACGTCGTTCACGTGATGAACATAACCGATATAGACGATAAGATCATCAGGAGAGCCCGGCGGGAGAATAGGTCATGGAGAGAAATAGCTGACGAGTTCACCAAAGACTACCTTGAAAGCCTCGAAAAACTCAATGTCCGTGTCGATATACATCCCAGAGTAACTGATCATATTAAGGAGATCATTGAATTCATACAAGTACTCATAGACAAAGGATATGCCTACGTAGCGCCAAGTGGTAGCGTATACTTCGAGGTAGATAAGTATCCCGACTACGGTAGATTATCGGGTAGACTTGACCGCTCGCTCTGGAACCAAGAACAGGAATTCCTGGGAGAAAAGAAGAAACCGTACGACTTCGCATTATGGAAAGCAGCAAAACCCGGCGAGCCAAGCTGGGAATCACCATGGGGTCGAGGAAGGCCGGGATGGCATATCGAGTGTAGCGTTATGAGCACACGATATCTCGGAAAACAATTCGATATACATGGCGGCGGCACTGATCTAATATTTCCTCATCATGAGAACGAGAGGGCTCAAAGCGAGGCAGCCCTAGGGGTCAGGCCCTGGGTTAAGTACTGGGTACACGTGGGAATGATTGAGATCTCTGGCGAGAAGATGAGCAAAAGCCTGGGCAACATAATAACACTTAGAGAAGCGTTCAAGAAATGGGGGCCCGAAACCCTTAGATTATGGTATTTAACAGGACATTACCGTAAACCGCTAGTCTTCACTGATGAAGCACTAAGTCAGGCATTAAAACTATACGAACGACTTGTCTCAGCAGTCCAACTTGTCGAAAAACTAGGTAAAGAAACAATTGGCATGCATCGTATGGATGATCATGATATAGAATTGCTTAGAGAAATCCTAGAAACACATACGAGATTCCATGAAGCATTAAGCAATGATTTCAACACACCAGAAGCACTTGTAGCGGTTAGAAAACTCACAAATATAGTGTTCAAAGAACTACAATACAGGCCTAGATACATGCTTGTATGGACAACATATAGGTTGTTCAAGGAGTTCAATACAGTCCTAGGTGTTCTCGACAAATACTTTACGAAAACACCTGAAGAACTAGAATCGTTCGTTGAATCACTAATTAAGATCATAGTTGATGTTAGGGCGAAGCTTAGGGAGAAAAAGGAATATGAGCTCTCCGACTATATACGTGATGAACTAAGTAAAATAGGCGTTGTATTAATGGATAAGGGTAAGGAGACCACGTGGATGATTAAACGATGACCATATCAGCGAAACGTAAATGGAGAAGCAGTGAACGTATAGCTCTTTCTTTCCTAGAAGAGCTAGGATATAGAATCATTGATACACATGTACGTGTAAAGCAACATGGTTTCGAGATAGCCGAGATAGACGCTGTTGTAGAAGATAATAATGGTGTTAAATATGCTGTAGAGATTAAGGCTGGAAGAATAGATGTTAATGGTGTCCGCCAAGCATATGTAAACGCTATCGTGGCTGGATACAAGCCCCTAGTGGTTGCTAAAGGCTATGCCGACGACTCAGCTAGGGAGCTCGCCGAGAGACTCGGTGTTAAAGTAATACAGCTCAGCGACTACTTCCTTATCGAGGCCGAAGAACTTGAGAACATTATTAGGGATACAATAACAAATACTCTCGCAGATTTCTTATCGATCATTGCCGAAGAAAAACAGATATCTCCAGAGGACCTCCGGCTCCTAGAACAAATAGTGTCTTCGCCGACAATGAAAGATCTATCCGAGAAACTGGGTCTTCAAATACGCGATGTGGTAAGAGAGATAAGAAAACTACAGAATAAAGGGATTATTCCTAAGAACGCGAAGAACTATGGCAAAACAAGACTTTATGCCGCAATGTGTCTCATAAGCTATAACCTACAGTTATTTAAGAAACTCATATCTTCTTTACACGGACAATACAGTCGGGAGGAACATACCTAGTTAAGAATATCTTATCAGTAGCCCTGTATACCTCGTATCCGTGTTTCTCGATACACGCAGGATCGACTACGAGGATTACTGGCTTACCATGTCTTCGGCCAGTATCTATGGCTGTTTTCTCATCAATAGTTAGATGAACATATTGGCGTTTCATAGGTTTTATTCCTTCTTTCAAAATACTGTTCAGCGATGAAGTAGATGTGCCGTGATATAGTGGTTTACTCCATGTGATCCGTGGATATTTGATTGAGACCTTGAAGCTATGCCCGTATCTTGCCCGTACTTTGTCGTTTTTTATTTCGAATCTACCCTTAGGGTCTAGTTTGGCTATGGCGATAATGTGTTCGTAGGAAACCCATTGGTAAAGCTCTCTATTTCGCCAGCACTCCCTTATACCCCTTATAAGATCATCTATCCTTACCCATCCTTCACTATCTGGCTCAACACATGCCTCGTGGGGAAAATGCCTGAGAATACCGCTTATCAGCTTACTAAGCTTAACACGTTTTGCTGGATCGATCAATAATATCCATCCACCTCTACACTCGTTTGGATCTTCAACGAATTTCCCATCTGCACATTTGTATATCGGCTTCAATGGCGTCACCTATCACTCTGTACACGATACTATTATAATGCGGAGTGAAATATATGGTAAAATAAGCTATGAAGAGCGCGCCGGAAGCTGGAGCCTCTCCGTAGGCCAGGGCGGAGAGGCTATGAATGAATACTCTTTCTCTGAGCCGCTCAACTATGAGTGTTAGAGTTTATCAATTAATCCTAGCAGGTACTCAATAGTTTTCACAGGCTCGGGTGGAGAGATCTCTGTTCTTAGAGATGCTTGTTTGAACCTATCAATATTATTGAGTACTTCTAGTATCTTAGAAGCCACTGCCTCGGGATCGTCAGACGGGCAATAAACAATGAGTTTGGTGTCTTCATAAACCCAGGCAAGGCCTTGGTTCTTAGATGTTATGACGGGCCTTCTGCTGCCAATGGCTTGTGCGAGAATATTCGTCGCTTTGTAGTCAGTATCTAGAACTACCACAGCGGTGAGTTTTGGCACTATGTTTTCGAACATGTCCCCAACAATACACACCACGCTTGGATCTATATTACATCCTCCACCAGTCTTCTCATTAAGACCGATTATTATGAGCGGCCGTACCTCGACTTCTCTCAATAGGCTGAGGAGCTTCAATACATGTTCTCTATTAATTGTTTTAGCCACCAGAAGTATCTTAGGAGGATCAATGGGTATTTCTTCGATTATCTTTTCTTTCTTCCATGTGTATAGTGGTATATAGATATAATCGTATCTATCCAATATGGGTCCAAATAACATTCTTTCCCTGGGAGTGGTATATCCGATCATGACAAATGTTCCGCCTGCTCTAAGGCGGCTTAAACCAATATTGACTGCCGAGATCAATGCGATGTTTTTCGAACTATTATTATGATGTGGATCCGGAGGAATAACCAATAATAAGAACCGCGGCTTCAATCTTATAATTGTCGACAAGATCATTGGAAGGTGTTTATCGATCCTTGAGATGAGTATTAAACAGGCGTGTTTAGGAATAAGTCTTAATTCATGAATTTTCTCAATATACAGTCTAAGATTCTTTAGCCGTATATCTCTAAGAGGAAAATATCTTGTCTTCACACCTAGTCTGTTGAAGAGCTCTAAGAATCTATTATCAAAATCCGGATCATGCCTACTAATCACAAATATTTCTCTCTGCATTATGCATCATCAAATTAACTAAGGGATAAACGCCAAGATAAATACTTATGGGAGATGCTGGCTTTGCCACGCGATTTACAAGAAATAATGGAGATAAAGCAGGAAATAAGGGATAGACTAAGCCAAAAATTGTCGAAAAGAGAAATGAATGAAGCCCTTCGAGATCATCATGCGCGGAGACGTCCAAGGCCTTGCGGCTTAACTATCCATACAGGTATAGGTTGCCCGTTGCGATGCACGTATTGCTACATATATGATATGGGCTTCGGGATCACTGTGAAGCCCTATCCATTGAAACCCGAGCAGCTAGTCTACGCGCTTGTTTCCAATCCGTATTTCATTCCCGGTCATGATGGAACGTTGATAGCGCTTGGCTCGGTGACAGAGCCCTTTTTACCCCAGACAAAAGAACTTACAATAGGCTATATCGATGCTATAAGTACATATCTCGGAAATCCTATTCAGTTCTCAACTAAAATGTACATGGATAAAAGGAATGCGCGAAGAATAGCAGATCTAGATCCAGGTATAAGCCCCTTAATAACAATAATAACTATAAAACACCGTTCAAAACTAGAACCTTATGCTCCATCACCAGAACTAAGGTTCAAAACGATAGAGAACCTAGCAGAGGCTGGGCTCAAACCAATATTATTCTATAGGCCAATAATACCTGGAATAGCCGATAAAGAACACGTAGATATATTGATGAAGGCAAAACATGCCGGAGCTATAGGGGTAGTCGCAGGTGGGTTGCGAATCACAGAAAACATACTGCGCAGACTTCATGAAAAAGGTATACCTATCGACGAGATCGTGAGAAGAAGCTTACAGCCAATTCGTGGCAGAAAACAGGTCCCTATCAAAACAAGTGATATCAAGAAAAACATAATGAAAACAGCTACATCTCTTGGCATGAAATATTTTCTACAAGCATGTATGGCCAATATATACACTCATGGTGCATATTGTTTCCGCATGGTCAAAGAGCACATAGTGTCTGAACCTTATAGGCTTCCAGCTCCGAGCGAGATCAGAGATATACTAGGCGAAGCAGGCCTAGAACTGCTTGATACCAGGATCGCTGGATATACGCTTATCGTATATGCAAGAGGAGTATGCAGTAAGACGAAGAAATTCTTACTCGAAGAACTTATTAAGTATAAATACAGGATCTGTGTTTCGATCAAGCTCGAGAAAACATGTTTTACTTTGATCTAATCTTAGCAATTATATCATTAGCAAGCTTCGCTAGATCATCCGATGAAACGATATCTCTCGCATGTGTTTTCGAAATATATAGTTCTACCTTACCCGTCAGTTTATCCTTAACCCTGATAATATCCCCGTCTTTTCGATGATATATGTCTAAGAGCTCCACTTGCTCTTTAGATAGTAGATCAGCGAGTATCCTGCTAGGCGTTTTTGGCACGTTGACCACCTTTCAGCCCATATCTTGAGACTCGGTTATTTTGAATCAAAAATGTAGTTAAATACTTTATCTGTCAATCAATGTTCTCTTGACAGGTGCCTGGAAATGATTACAAAGCATATTCGATGGGGAGATGGATACATCATATTAGAGCTGAGGGACACAGAGTACGTGCTTTTATTCGCGAATAACATGATAATATTCAGGCCAAGATCTATATTTGTCGAAAAGAATGTAGCTGAGAAGAAAATAGTTGAATCGAAGAAAAAGAGGTATATCTATATAGTATTTTCAAAGAAACTGATCGCTTACAGCGATCACGGGAAAAAGATCATCGACGAATACGGTGATTACCAAATAGAGGTTCGTTATACGGGGCTGAAGTACGGAAACTATCTAACAATAAATTTCTCAGGAGCGTATCTCTACGATTATGCGATTATAACTGATGAGCAAATATGCATAGTAATATCTGCAAAGAGGAATGCTTATTTTGAAGAAATAGGTGATGGTGTCACAGTATATCTTGTCTAAAATTAACGACAGTTTATCATTGTTCCAATAAAGCTCTGTCCTTTCACTGCCCTGATAGTGTTTTCTACATCGAAACCTGATACGATAAATATAGGCGCATCTATTCTGCATGATAAATCATACATTTTTACGACCTTACCAATTATTCCTCCGGTAGCGTCTCGACTAATATCATGTGATATAACATTTAGAACCTCGCTGTAATTATTTTTGTTAATTATTCTTATGATATTAGCATCAGCATAATGAGTAGGATCGCGATCATAAACCCCCTTAACATCGGTTAAAAGAACAACGCGTGCTGGTCTAATGTGCTTCGCGAGTTCGAGAAAAACGTCTTCCGTAGATAGTACTTTAAACACTGTTTTAGATGAGTGAATGCATTCTCCATAGACCACTGGTATAACGTGATTTTTCATCGCGGTTTTTATCGGCTCAATAAATGTTTCAAGGCCTCGCTCAGATTCATAGATTATAGCAGAGGTCTGGAAAGAAACTGCTGGAATACCATTATCTACAAGATAATCAACCACGATGTGGTTGAGATCTCTTGTTGCTTCCTGGCATTTTACCAGAGTTGATATCGAACCAGATTCTCCACAGAGTATAACAGGATGTGCAAAACTCCCGCCACCATTTCCTAGGAGTAGACTGTACTCGCTCATAACTTCTCTAATTATTCTGACAGTGTTTTTCAGAGCATTATAGTTTATAGAATAGTTTCTGTCCTTAAAAGTAATAAAGCTCCCCCCGAGCTTAATAAACACTATCTCTCTATTCTCAGTCACCGCGCTACCCCCGCTCTTTAAATATTATATAAATTTTTATCAATCATTAAATCTATAGTGAAGAAATGGTGTGGTAGACTAGTGAGGGCACGACGTAGACTTATGTCAAAGTCTAAACTGTTCTTAGGAGTTATTTGGCGTAGACGTGACGTATTGTTTCTTCTGTTGGCTAACATATACATATTTGCTGTTGCACCTTCTAGTTGGAACTATTATGATGTAAGGTACTTTATAGAGTGGAGCCAGATCACCGTTACACATGGTTTGTTCTCCGTATACGCATTAGCTGATAAAGTATCATATCCTCCACTAGCCGTACTCTTATTTGTCCCGTTTTATCTAGTTGCTAGGGCGATAACAAGCAATTTGCTCCTCATCAGGATTATAGTTAAGCTCCCATTGATAGCAATGTTTAACCTGATATACTACGTATTGTTGAAATATTATGGCTGGAAAACAGCAAAGTATTGGCTTATAAACTATGGTGCATATTCAACTATATTCGGCTACCAGTTTGATCTATACACGTCGTTATTCCTATTGCTAAGCATTATAAGTATAGCAAGATACAAGAACCCGGTATTGACTGGTGTTTTTCTAGCGCTTGCCATACTAGTTAAACCGTTAGTTGTGTTTGTAGGCTTTATACCTTTGATCAAATACTATATTGAGAAACGATTAAAGGATCTATTCTACTATATTAGCGCGGGATTATTAACTGGATTAATAATTGTTTCGCCGTTCATGATGTATAATCCCATGGATTTCTTCATGAAAGTAGTGATGTTCCATAGTGATCGTTTACCACAAGATCTTAGTGTTTGGGCTATTCCTCTTTACATTCTAAGATACAATTATATGTTGCTTCCATCATGGGAGATATGGTTATGGCTACCAGCAATGCTAATCGGTGTCATGGCTTATCTTCTAATATTCTACAAAAATGGTAAAATGGATGAAATATCACTGGTTAAAGCATATGCTGCCATTATCATTGTTTGTCTAATCACGAATAAGGTTGGTAATCTGAATTACTTGACCTGGGTAATACCTCTCCTCGCGATACTATTATCGAGAGGAACGCTGAATAGCTGGGGTATTAAAGCCCTATATATTGCTCTTCCAATTGTCTCTATGCTACTATACCCGTTCACCATATTCGAATCAGCGGCAATAGTACATGGGCAGGTATTCATAGCGGAGGATAAAAAGTTCTACTCAGCCGTATGGTTAATTCAAGAATCTTTTCTCGGCTCCGAAGCAATAGTGCAACAGCAAATATCTATTGGTAGGGCTTATCTATACAGCTTTATGGCCATACTCTACTACTATAGGTGGGCTTCGAGCATCCTCTATGTATTAATATACAATTCCATGTTAGCGGTCATACTCTATCGTATGTATGGACTTAGAAGAATAGAGCTCTTAACGCCGCGTCATAAGAAGCCGTCTAAGATCTTATTGACCAATTCTACGACGCCCTGACCACTCGGTTTCTCTGTTACTATGTCGACTAACTTCTTGAGCTCATCATCAGCATTACCTACTGCGGCTTTTAATCCTACATACCTGATAAAATCATAGTCCATTATGCTATCACCAACACCTATTGCTTCACTAGGTTTAATCTTCATCTTTTCCAACACGTGAAGTAGTGCTCTCCCCTTTCCTGCATCCCTGGGCGTCAAATGTATCGCGTACCCGCTAAACCCTACCTTGATATTAGGATCATGCCTTTCGGCGAAATCCTTTATCGACTCAACGATTTCTTCCGCTTTATCCCTATGTTCGGGCTTGATTTTAAGTGCATAATCATATGATCTAAATCTATTCTGCCATGAACCATAGACGTAAAGAGAATACTTCTCCAAAACCTTCTCATAGATCTTCCTAGCCGAGTACTTCGTTAATACTTCGAAATCATCGCCTCCCCAGTAAATAATGCATCCGGTTTCCCCTATCGCGGGACCGGATAACCCTATGTATTTCTTCAAGGCTGCCACGGCAGGGATCATATTGCTTGAGACCAATACCACATGGATACCATTTTTCTCTAAATCCCTAAGGGATCTCAGAGCTCCTAGATCAAGCATGACAGTATTCCGGCTAACGGTCAGGGTGCCATCAATGTCGAAGGCTGCGAGCCTGTATTTGGCCATAGTCTTCACCATTGAAGATGCTACCAGCTCGGCATTATAGAATTGTAGACTCAATTATTAAGTAATTAGGTTGTATAGAGACGTAGCATAAGGTGGTGTTATAGGTATGGTGCTATATTTTATCGGTTTAGGTCTTAGCAGTAAACACCTTACCTTGGAAGCGATCGAGGCAATTAGATCCGTTGATAAAATAATAATAGATACATATACGAGCATAATCTATGATTTCTCTCCTGAAAAGATAACTAGTATGAATCCAAAAGCCGAACTAGTTCTTGCACATAGGAGAGACTTAGAAGGAAGATCTATTAGTAGGATAGCTGAAGAAGCAAAAACAAGAAATATAGCTATACTTGTTCCCGGAGACCCTTTTATCGCTACAACTCATGATGCTATAAGAATAGAGGCTCTTGAAAACAAGGTTGATGTAAGGATAATACATGGAATATCCATTTACTCGGTAGCAGCTTCGGCAACAGGGCTGCAAATGTATAGATTCGGAAAAACAGTGACCCTTGTATACCCCGAAGCATTCAAACCGTATTCAACGATAGAAACAATATACGATAATCTATCAAGAAATCTCCACACACTTGTCCTCCTTGATCTTAAACTCGAAGAGAACAGGATAATGACAATCAAAGAAGCCGTAGACATACTTCTCGATCTTGACGAGGATAAAATACTTGCCGATGTAATAGGAGTGGGGCTTTCACGTGCAGGCACTCCTCTACAAACCATACACGCCAACATATTATCAGAAATTAAGAAATACGAGTATCCAGGCCCGCCGGAATGCATAATTGTGGTTGCAAAACCACACCCATTGGAAGTGGACGCCTTGAAACTTATTGGTGGCCTCCCAGATACCGTTATAAATAAGATCAATGATATTTATTCAAAACCGTTTCAAAGGAGGCGGTTCTCGTGAAGAAGAATTTCTACTTACCTCTAGCACTATTCCTCATAGCCCTGGTTGTCGTATCAAGTATTTCATATGGTTACTCGGTAACAGTTAAGGATGCTTTGAACAGGGTTGTAGTGATAAAGACTATTCCGAAACGAGTGATCTCATTATCGCCGAGCATAACGGAGATAATGGCATCTCTAGGTCTTCTCAACAAGCTTGTCGGAGTGGACTCGATATCCTACAAGGATCCATACTACGGTATCTCCGAATATTGTAAAACACATAACGTTACCGATGTCGGTGGCTACTGGTGGTCAGCGATTAAGACCGAAAAAATAATCGCACTCAAACCAGATCTAGTACTAGCCGATGCTGGTGCACACTATAAATTATTGAAGTTCTTTGAAGACTATAATCTAACTGTTGTGTATCTCCATGCCGGCGCTGCCAGATCAATAGAAGACATATATACAGACATAGCTACTGTAGCCCAGATATTCAATGTATCAAGCACAAGAGTCTCCGAAGTAATACAGAGTATCGAGAACAATATAACTGTGGCGAGACAGTTCCTAGCACCATACAAGTCTATCCGGGCTGTCGTAGTTGTCGGATTTTACGAAGGCATCTGGGTTGCTGGTAAAGCAACATTTATCGACGACCTACTATCTAAGATCGGCGTAACTAATGTCGCAACCACCGTGGGATGGAAAGCCGTTAACATAGAAACCCTAGCTTCTTGGAAGCCGCAGATAATAATACTTGATACCTCCTACTATAACAACAAGACACTCACAGAATACGGTCTCACAAAACTTAATGCGAAACTAGTATTTCTAAGTAAGTCTGAGATAGATATGCTCTCAAGGCCCGGCCCATTAATAGGTAGAGCAGCGCTTATGCTGGCACAGAGAATCGCTAGTGTCTTAGGCCCGGCCCCCACACCGACACCGATAACTAAGACCATGGTAAAGACAAGCACCGTGACAAATACTGTATCTTACACCGTGACGAAGACGAATACCGTTACCAAGACAAGTACGACTACCATGACCAAAGAGTTTGCCTCCGCAACAACTATTGTGAAAACACATACAGAGACTATTGAGAAGACTCCTTACGGATTAATCGCTGGTATATCAATAGCAGTGATCCTATTAGGGATCGCTATAGGGTATCTTATCAGTAAGAGACATTGACCGTGATCGAGTATGAGTATCTATAGGTTATTCAAGAGGAAAATACTACTTTTTTCCATCATATTATTAATGCTTCTTTCAACACTAGTACTCTTAGGTCTTCTATTCATCCACTTAGGATATGGGTCTTCAAGTATAATCTACGAGTATAGGTTCAACAGAATAATGGCGGCCTCACTGGTAGGGTTAATACTGGGCTTAACGGGAGCTCTTCTACAATCCAGCCTACGTAATCCCCTAGTCGATCATTATATCCTTGGAATTGGTAGCGGCGGTGTCTTCGCCGTAATGCTGTTTTATCTTGTTTCGTCAGCCACCGCTGCCCTGGCTTTACTGACAATAATAGCTGGAATCGGTGGACTAGCCGCCCTAATCATAACCATAATGGTCGCCGAAGCAGTCGGGGGCAGTGATGTAGCGTATGTGCTTGCCGGTATAGGAGTGAATTCCATGTTTTCAGGAGCAAGTCTTCTTTTATCATACATGGTTGCCAGTAAGAACCCGTTCATAGCCTATGCGCTCGTGGGCAGCTTCGTAGCAGTGGATCCCGGTTGGATCCCGTTGCTTATTTTCCTCTCAATAATATCCTTCATACTCTACATATTCACCGCTAAGCCTCTAAACGCGCTACTAATAGGTGATGAATATGCTGCCCAGCAAGGATATAATCCCAGGGTTGCACGTTTACTAATAGTCCTCCTCTCAGGCGTAATAGGAGCTTCTGTTGTCGCGTGTTGTGGCTTAATTGGATTCATCGGGCTGGTTTCTCCCCATATAGCACGTCTGATGCTAGGCACTAGCGATAATAGAATGGTCCCCATCATAGCAGGCATAGTTGGTGCTATACTACTTCTTCTGAGCGACAATTTCTCGAGGCTTATCTTGGCTGGCCCCTTCCTGGTCTCGGTTGGTGAAGTTCCTGCTGGAGCCATAGTGTCGTTGTTCGGTGCACCATTCTTCCTATCGATAATGATAAGAAGGTTTAGAGGTCGTGGCGCTTAATGATGCCGGGAGACATAGTTATTGATATCGAAAGAGCTGGTTATAGGAACAAACAGGTATTCGAGAACCTTAAGATAAGGATTCCCTCCGGCAAGATAACAGCATTACTCGGCCCGAACGGTTCGGGTAAAACAACCCTGTTGAAAATGCTGTTCAAGAGGATAAGGTACAGCGGAAAAATACTGATCGGCTTCAAAGAACTATCCATGATAAGTGTTAGGGAGATTGCAAGGCTGATCTCCTATATGGGCGAGATCACACTTCCGGACATGATGGGGTTAAAAGTATTTGAGGCCCTACTCATATCGAGATCAAGTCTATATCGAGGATTAATTGAGAGACAAGAGGATATACGGGAAGCTGAGGCAGTGTTGCGAGAGCTGGGGATCGAACAATTGTCTGAACGCAGACTAGACGAGCTAAGCAGTGGAGAGCTCCGTAAAGTCGTGCTCGGCATGGCCCTTATAAAGCATCCGAAATACCTATTGCTCGATGAGCCTGATAGTCATCTAGATATGCTGTCCAAGATCGAGATCTCGAGGATTATCAAAAAATATTCTGGAAGAACAACGATCATTATTGCAACACACGATCCCGTCTTCGCAGTTAATACCGCAGAATACTTCGTTCTCCTGCGAGACGGGCGTGTAGTAGATGAAGGAAAATTAGAACATATTATTGGAAATAAGAGTATTGAAAAAACGTTCGGCGTGAGGCTAAAATACATTTATGAAAATAATCGTCTCGTCGGCATTATACCTGTCTACGACTAAAGCTCATTTTTATGCAATTTTTCTAGTAAGCCTATAACTTCTTCAGAGCCCAATATCTTCGCACCATATATTTTCTCCATATAGTTCAACGCGTATTTATGATCGTCCCTGCTGAAAGCCGCTACAGCATCTCTTACAACAATGATGTTGAAACCATAGTAGAAAGCATCCCATGCCGTATGGAATACACAGATATGTGTATGTATTCCTGTAAGTATGACCGTGTCTACACCTAGATCGTGAAGGACATTAAGCAGTCCAGTGTCTCTAAAACCACTATAGTTTCTCTTATGCAAAACTATGTCTTTATCACCTGGTTTGAGCTCATCAATTATCTTGTTCTCCGGCGAATCATATAGTGCGTGTTTACCCCAGATTTTAAGCTCATGGTCGAAGGGGTAATGCTTATCACATAAATAGATAATTGGCACATTAGCCTCCCTAGCTTTGAACAATATCTTTTTAATATTCGGCACTATACTCTCAGCATCAGGACTTTTTAGTCTTCCGTGTACGAATTCATAAATCATATCTATGACCAGAATGGCTGGCCGCATTTCAAGATACACCGATTAGTAAAATACAGTTTTAACAACTAATAGTTCTTAGGGAAGTAGTAGTGATGAGCGACTTCGGAACTGAGCTTAAGCAATGACGAACCGTGTGAGGGCTGAACACACAAAAGATCAACCGTGTTTTTATGACAATCATATATGAGGTTGTAATTGTTGAGCTAAATGTTGTAAATGTTATCGGTTTGTGTTTTAGGTAAGGTCTAGAGAGTAATATAATGAGATCATATCGACTGGAACGTCTTTTAGTCATTCACTACATATAATATTATCTTGGTGTTGCTTGTATGTCTGACCCCCGTCCTATGACGCAGGACGCCTTGATGTCCGCGTTCGGCGGAGAATCTATGGCTCATATGCGTTACTTAATATATGCCGAGATAGCTGAGCGTGAAGGATATAAGAATATT
>Ga0256835_1001404_pt1 | contig 14573 bp, 13 predicted proteins | sample PIR30metaG_FD_185972 | JGI IMG/M metagenome (GOLD analysis project Ga0256835, IMG submission 185972) | Hydrothermal vent microbial communities from East Pacific Rise, Pacific Ocean - PIR-30 | ecosystem: Environmental > Aquatic > Marine > Hydrothermal vents | place: Pacific Ocean: East Pacific...
AAAACTATCTTTAATAATTATCTCCATCTTTTGTCTCCTAAACTATATCAATTTTAAAAGCTTTGATATTTAACCCTTGTAATTTATCCATGATAAACTCCTCTTTTCCGGGAGCATAAAAAAACACGGTTCCTCCGCCCCCAGAACCATTGATTTTACCTCCCAAAGCTCCGTTTTTCATTGCAATGTCAAGTATTTTTTCGATTTTTTCGGTGGATATCTCAAGATAATCTCTTAATATTTCATGCTCTTCATTCAAGTATTCACCCAATAAAGTTTCATCAATCTTATCCTTCTTTAAAAGAGTCCGTCCTTTAATTGTTAATTGATAATTCATAACAGCGGCTTTACCGTATTTAATTAAATCAGAAGATAAAAAATAAAGCTCCTTTTCTTCAAGCTCCGCAATATCAGCGTTTTTATATCTTTCCTTAATAAGTTTAAGTGCCGTTGTTTCCCCGTATTTCAATCTTTTTAAAACTCCGAAAGTATCCTTGGGTGTTAAAGAATCTACAAGAACAAAACCCGACATGTTTTTTTTGAGTTTTTCATATTCTTTTTTAATAAAATCAAGATAAACAATCCCCCCTACGGCGGAAGTATATTGATCCATCTTACCTCCTGGTTCTCCGAACTCTTCCACCTCCGCAAGATAAGCATATTCCCCTATCTCATAATCATCAGAGATATTCAGATTATAAACATCTGACAAAAACCTTATCCACGCAACAGCAAGAGCCGAAGAAGAGGATGTTCCCGCCATTATAGGGATATTACTCCAAACTTCAACTTCAACCCCTCTGTCTATCTCATATCCCTTTTTTCTTAAAATATTTATTCCGCTTTTAAAATAATCTCTCTCTTTTTCATAATTAAGTAATCCCTCTTTCGGCAGAATGAATTCCTCCCTTTCCTCCAAATCCAATTTATTTATTATAACTCTGTTATCATCTCTTAATTCCCCTTTTATATTAAAAAAAAGGTTGATAGCTCCCGCTATTACGGGATGCCCTATATAATCCTGATGCTCTCCGAATATACAGATTCTTCCCGGGGCTTTACTCAGCATATCTCCTCCATTTTTCAATTTTATTTATAAGCATATCCATTATCTCATCACTTTTATCTTCGGAATCGGATTCCGTTATAATTCGGACAACAGGCTCGGTATTAGACGGCCTCACATGAAACCAATACTCGGGAAAACCGATTTTTATCCCGTCGCTTAAATCCTCTATATTATCTGAAAATTCCTCTTTTAATTTTTCAAAAATTTTAGTATATTCAATATATGAAAGTTCTATCTTTGTCTTTTTCATAAAATATTCTTTCAACCCCTTTTTAAGTTCGGAAACCTTTTTATTACTCCACGCAAGATATTCAAGAAACAGCACCATTCCCGTAAAACTATCCCTGCAAAAATGGATATCTCCCGCTATTATCCCTCCGTTTCCCTCTCCCCCTATTTTCGAACCTTTTTTTATCATCTGTTCAACAACATTAATCTCTCCCACTTTCGCTCTGAAAACCCGAACATTCTCTTCCTTTGCTATATCCTCTATCATTCTTGTTGTTGAAAGATTTACAACAATATCCGTCTTTGCTTTTCTTTTAAGATAATATTGAATGGCAAGGGATAAAGTGCTTTCCTCCCCTATGGGATTTCCGTTTTCATCCACAACTGCCAATCTGTCCGCATCCGCATCCTGAGCAAAACCAATATCAGCTTTCTCCCTTTTTACCTCTTTTGAAAGTTCGGAAAGATTTTCGGGAACAGGTTCGGGGTTTCTCGGAAAAATCTTATTTATATCCGTATTTATTGTCCTAACTTCGCAACCCAATTCTTCAAGAAAACTTTTAACAAAAGGGGAACCCGCTCCATTACAGGAATCAATAACAACTTTTAGCTTTCTTTTTTTTATTAATTCTATATTTGCAAATTTTAATAGTTTCCTAAGATGAAATTTAAAAGAATCAGGATAATTTTTAACCGAATTATTATTAAGCCCCACCCTTTTTGCCCTTTCCTGATTATATATATCAAATAATTCCTCGGCTTCATAAGAATAAAGATAATATCCCCCTTTTTTTATAAGTTTCAGGGCATTCCATTTCACCGGATTATGACTTGCGGTGATAGCAATTCCTCCCTGCGCACCTATGCTATCAACAAATATTTGAAAAGAGGGGATAGGGAGAATTCCCGCATCTATCGGAGTCGCTCCCGCTGACAAAAGACCTGCGAACACTCCGTTTTTCACAAACTCTCTCGATGGTCTCGAATCATAGGCAACGGCAATCTTTCCTCCCCCTGTCCATGTTGCAAAAGCTTCGGCAAAACTTATAATCAGCTTCGGTGTTAAGCTTTTACCGACTATCGCTCTTACACCTGAAACACTTATCTTTAAATCAGAGCCTGCTTTCATCAGTAAACCTCTAAAATATCCTCTATTTCAGCATAACTGTTTTCAAGCAATTGTTCATCTTCAGCTTCTATTATTATTCTTAAAGCAAATTCAGTGGTGGAAGGTCTTATATTAAACCAAACCCCTTTTTTCTCCACCCTTATCCCGTCTATCGTCATAGGGTTAAGTTTACCATACTTTTTTTCAAGATTATGCAAGGCTTTGTATGATTTTTCAAGAGGGATGAATTTTTTAAATTTTTTCATTATAAATCTATCATATTTTTTTATAATATCCGAGATTGGTTTTCCTGTTTCAGCCATAAGCTGTAAAATAAGAGCAAGCGAGATAAAAGAATCATATCCGAAGGAAAGCTCTCTAATACAAACGCTTCCGCTACCTTCGCCACCGATCTCACTGTTTTTTGCTCTCATAAGATGAATAACGGCAGGCTGCCCCACTTTTGTTCTTAATACGGGGATATTAAATTCCTCCCCTATTATCTCTATGATTTTTGAAGTTGCAACAGTGGTTATAATTTGAGAATTAATATTCTTAATATATGCACGAGTTACAAGAGGAAGGGTAAATTCTTCGCTTAAACCTCTCCCTTTTTCATCTACTACCGATAATCTGCTCCCGTCACTATTAAACAAAAATCCGATATCGGAGGAAGTCGCCCGAACGGTTGCCTCTGTTTGATAACTGTTTTCAGGAGAAGGCTCCGGTTTATGAGGAAATTTCCCCGTGATTTTATCATTAAGATGGATTAAGTTTATATTAAAATATTGAGCGAATTTATCCATTATTTTTACGGGAGAAGAGCTGCAACTGTCAACAACTATTTTAAACCTGTTTTTTCTAATCTCTTCAGTATTAACAATAGAACCTATTTTCTCAATATATTTATCAATATCAGCATCAATATTTTTTATTTTACCCAAATTATCCCAGGAAACTTTTTTAAAATCTTTTGAATGATAAATATTAAAAATCTCTTTTCCTTCTATAAAATCGGGATAAGAGCCGTCTCTATTTAATAAAAGAAGAGCATTCCAATTCTCGTTATTATGCCCCCCCGTTATGGAGATTCCAGCATCAAAGACCCTGTCTTTCAAAAAAAATTGGACAACAGGGGTTGGCAATACCCGTAGGAAAGAGGTATCAAGCCCCGAAGAGGAAAGAGATGAGATAACCGAATGAGCAAACATCCTTCCCGACCATCTTCCGTCGGTTATAACAGCTATATCCCCCTTTTCAAGGTAGGTCGCATAAGCGGAAGTAAAATCGGAAACAATTGAAACATTCAAACCTTCGGGAACTTTCCCTCTTATACCTGATGTTGTAATCCTAATTTTATCACTCATCTTTTTCTCTTGTTAATAATTTAAAACATTATATTCCAATAATAAAGGTTAGTCAATATTTAAGCTTGCTTATGAAAAACAGAGAAAGCGATAATATTATGATTGTAAAAATTCGCTTGAGTTTTTTTCGATTGAAAATTATATTTCCAAAACCTGTTTTTAATACTTTTTCTTTTATTTATCAGCTCTTATTTTCTCGTTAATCTCTTCCAAAGAATCTTTTTGCATATCCAAAATCTCCATTATCATTTGATTTTGATATAAGATAAGATGGTCAATCTTTTCGTGTAATAATTTTATCTCTAATTCAGCTTTTAAATTAATCTTATAATCATTTTCCCCTCTTTTTCTGTCTTTTTCCTCTTGTCTGTTTTGACTCATCATTATTACGGGAGCTTGAATTGCGGCAAGTGTTGATAAAAAAAGGTTTAATAAGATAAAAGGATAAGGATCAAAAGGTTTTGAGGCTAAAAACCAAATATTTGTTGCCATCCAAAGGACAAGAAATACGGCAAAAGAGATAATAAATGTCCAACTTCCTCCGAATTTGGCAACCTTATCCGCTATTTTTTGTCCGGTTGTCAGCTTATCCTTTAAATCATCTTCAACATCACTTGCTATTAAGGTTTTATTAGAAACAGCCTCAATAACCGATTTATCTATGGTTCGAAATTTTTTATTCTCTTTTTTTATAAGATTTACCAAATGATTATCCCTGTATTTTACCGCCTCTTTTTTTTCAATAAGGCAATCTCTGTTAAAAGAAGGGTAATCCTTTTTTATTAACTCAAAAACAGGAGCTCGTAAAAGATGAGCACTGATGTATAAATTTTTATCAACTTTACCTTTCTTTTTACAAATTATCTTTTCCATACTCACACCTCCTTTTGCATTTTATATGTTAAAAAACAATCTAATTGATTTTTTCCATGATATACGGATTTTACACCCTTTCCATGAAAAAAGCATCAAGGGGAAATTTTGGTAAGATCAGTTTAAAAAGCTGAGCAGCCCTCAGCCGAGCAGCAGAGCAGCTTTCTTAGAACCGTGCGGTAGTTAGAGATGATGAGTTATTAATTGTTTAATCTATGTATAATATTATTCTATTTCCCACTTGATTTTTTTTAATCTAAGTGAAAGATTTGTCAATGTGTATAGAATTTCCTTATTAGTTGGGAATTTCCCATATACTAATTCTCTAAAACCGGTATTATAAGTATTTTGTAGTTGTTCCCAAATAGTGTCCGGTTTATCGAATAGTATTGCAAAAGAAGGATGTTTTTTTAGCCAGTTATTTTCTTTTAAAACAGAATAATCATCAACCCCCACTTTTTGTAGCATTTTATCAAAATCGAGCGAGTTAAAAAAAACATTTATTGAATCATCCTTTAATAACATATGAATATCATAAATATGTCTAATTTTTCTACTTAATTCTTCTATAGGTTTTTCAGAAAAAGAAAATCTAACCAAACTCATGATTTTTTCGCAAAGTGTTCTCTTAGGACTCAATACATTAACTTTGAATGGATTCATTTCATATTCATCTATGAGTTTTTGTTGACCTGATTCTTTCATCATGTTATATATCATTGAACCAATAATCCCTTTTTCGAATGGTTCATAATTTCCCAACCAACTTGATTCAACAATAATAATATCTCTTATTTGTCCGAATTTACCCGTGAATTGTTTTTCGTAATAATGGGCTGTTTTCCTAATCATCCCTTTTTTATTAGTAATTCCTTCAACCACAATCTCGGGAAGAATGTTTTCCACATAGTTTGAAATAATTTTAAGTTTTTTCTTTAATTGATTTCCAGATTCCTCTGATTTATTTAATACTACAAGGTCAATATCTTCTGAAAACCTTTTTATTAAATTATTGCATTTTGATAAAGCTGTTCCACCTTTAAAAACAGTTTCTTTTCCTATATCACTTTCAAATACAGATTTCAAAACAGAGGTTATCCAATAATCTTTTTCGATAAAAATCTCTTGAATACCCTTTTTTTGTGAAGTTGCGATTATTGCGTTTTTAAATAATTCTTTGTTCGTATGTAATTTCATTTTATTTTCCACTTTTCAGTTGTCGGTAAAATGTTTTTATCAATTCCCAATGAATATTCGGTAAATGGGTTCAAGCTTTCTTGCAATTCATCAAGATTTTCTTTTATGTTGTTTGCTTCTAATAAAGCACCAAGTAAAGCCCTTGTTCTCGGAGGATACTTCAGGCTATATTTTATAATTTTTTTAGTTTCCCCTTTTTTCAGTTTTTTAAGTATTTCAGATAAAATTTTTAATCCGTTTTTTATTTTTAGGTCGGGTATTTTTTTAAAATCCTTCAAAGCATCCAATATTTCAAGATATTGATAGTTCCTATTTGTAACCTCCACATAACTTTTTACCGGCAATGCTTTTATATTGGTTTTATTTATTTTAATCACTTTTTCCCTGCTTGCAATTTTTATTATTTGGGGGATTTGTGTTGTTAAACCTAATTTATTATATAGAAAGGTTCCTGTAATATATGCGATTCTTTTCCCTCCTTTAAATAAATAGGATTTTAGGATTTCCTCATTATCAGGTAATAATTCTCCGAAAACAGTTTTTTTTGGTTTATAAAAAAGACCTGTTGAAATCCGTTTAATTATCTCTCTTTTTATTAATCGTTCGATTGTTTTTGATGTGGCTGAATACTCTTCTCTCTTTATTGTCAGGTCTTTATAGGTAAATGTTTTCCCTTTTTCAATATTACTAATTTTTTCTTCGATCCTTTTTGCTATATTCATACTATTAATATAATAATTTTTTATAAATTTGTCAAGTATTATAATGAAAATACTTGACAAAATATATTGTTTTTTTAATTATTACAGCAATTTTACTGTAAACGAGATGGAGTTTTATACACTATACTTTACTGTTTTTTATAATTTTATTTTACACCCTTTCCATGAAAAAAGCATCAAGGGGAAATTTTGGTAAGATCAGTTTAAAAAGCTGAGCAGCCCTCAGCCGAGCAGCTCTGCTGTTCGACTTTTTTATAATTCAGCATTCATAATTCATAATTTGTTTATCTCTCTCTATAAAACCTGTCTCCAAAAAGCTTATCTAAAAAGTCAAAAGATAATTATTTTCTTCCATTGTTATTTTTAGTTATTTATTTAAGGCTTCTTTGCATTATGATAAAAGTCTAATAGTTTTATACTTTATTATTCCATTCCTTGCCTTATATTGATAGAGACATACTCTTTTGTAATTTTTTTAAGTATTGAATTGTGCGAATTGCAAAAGGGTTTGGCTTTCAGGTCGCTATTAATTTAAATTTTCTCTAAATTCTTTAAAAACATTTCTTGTATAATTTTCCATATCTTTAAAATTTTCTCTCTTCAGAGTTGTTTCTACAAATTCCTTTAGTGAATAAGGTTTCAGATTTACTTTATAATTATCCTTTTTTGCCATTACTATTGAAATGTCAAAAAATCTTTTTGTATCCATATGAATAAAGGGAGCAACGAATGATAAATATTTATTAAGTCTATTTGAAATTTCTTCATTTGAAAACAAATGACGAATTACTGATGTTGTTTCATTATTCAACTGTTGAGTTTTATTCCGTATAAGCGTAACTTCAATTAACCAATAAATATCATCAGAATATATTTCAATATCTCCCTTATTACCGGGTGCGTGAGAATAAGGTTTTCCTATATGGTCGGCTTTATAGTTTGGTCTTATTGAGAATTCTTTACCGTATTTTAAAGCAATTAATATAGAAATATAAAATTCTAATTTTAAAGGATCCGGTATTTCTTTAAATTCTTCAATTATTGCTTTCTTGCTACCAATTTTATCAATACTTTTTATAATTATTTCTTCGTTAATTTTGTAGTTTTCAATAATGTCAAAAATTTTATTTACATATTCACTCCCCTTTATGATGTCTTCCTTTCTATATTTGCTAATTAATGATAGTAATTTATCATTTTTTGTTTCAAGTTTGTTAAAATATTTAATACTATCAGTTTTTTCTTCTTCTGTTAATGAAAATTCATATTTTAAAAGTTCATTGATATATTTCAATTTATTTTCATTTATCTGAATTAATTTTTTCCCACTATACCTAATTGATACAAAACCTGAAATAATAAAAACTCTTCTTACAACATCGGGATAATCTTTTGTTGCAGTTTTTTCATTAGTTGTTAAATTGTAATTCTTTTTTACAAAATCAAATGCAGAAGAAAAATCCTTGAAATTATTATTATTTATGATGTTAATAAAGTCATTAACATCTCCTTTTTCACTAAACATTGCAACAATAAATTGCTCATAACTAAGAGATTTCCCCTTTTCTTTTAATTTTATTAAAACTTTAAGGATAAAACTGAAAAAATTAAAATCATTAGTTACATTTCTATAAGGATTTTTCCTGTTGTATTTTATAGCTTGAATAGAAAATGCTTCTTGCTCATCAATTTTTCCTTCTATAAGTTTTTTAGCAATAGTTGAAAACTTGAAAGTTTTATTATATCTTGCATAGACAAAACCTAATTCTGATGGTGTTCGCATATATGTCCAAAATCTTGATGCATATCCACTTGGGAAACCCCCATCTGCCCTTCGTGATTTATTTACCTTTGCAACATGGTCTTTAATATCATCAATGGTTGTTGTTTCGTCAACAACAACATCATCACTGGTAACAATTTTATTCAAATAAAGATGAGACACTATTTTTAACAAATTTTCGTCATTTAATATAGTCCCATCAAACTCTTTAAGTGCAGTAAATATTTCTAAATATCGTTCAGGATTTCTTACGGCTGTTTCAAAAGCCATTTGTTTATATGTCGGTTTTCTTTTAATTCCTTTTTTTCTCATAATTTCTATAAAACTTTAATTTTTTCTTTTTCAAATGTAAAGTCTAATTCTAACTCAATAACTTTTTTCTCTGTTTTGTAATTGGTAATCAATACTTCTTTAAATGATTTTATAGTATTGTCGTGATAACTAATATAATTGCTTTTTATATCAAATGAATTATATTTTTTGCTCCATTCCAAAAACCTATTATTTGTTTTTCCTTTATAATGTGTAATATTTGAAATAGCAAAGTTTACATTTTTTCCGTGTAATTCATCAAGTAAATTAATAAGTTTTTGTTCACTTTGTTCGTTCCAATATTTATTATATTCGCTAAATGTTATTAAATATGGCGGATCAAGATAAATAAAATCATCTGTTTGAAAATCAATTTGCTTTATAAAATCAACAAAATCAAGATTGTAAAAGTTTATCTTTTTATTTTTGACTATTCTAAAATAGTTTAATAATGCATTATAAACATTTTTATTAAAATCTACATTTCCAACCGGCAAATTATATTCACCTTTTGAATTAAATCTTAACATTCTATTAAAACCATATATTAATAAAAGATACAAATGTAAAATATCATTATGGTTTGACTTATTATAATCTTTTTTTAATTTTTGAAATCCTGTTTTGTTAAATTTGGCATAATAAGTTTTTTTCCATTGTTCTTTTAATTCCATTGGAACTATATCTTTAATGTATGAATGAGATAAACCGTATTCATATATTTTTTGTTTGATTTTTTCAAAAAAAACAGTAGGATTTTTAGCTTGTTGCATTAAAAATCGATGGATCTTCACTACATTTTCATCTATATCATTTAAAAAATATTCATCTGCATTAATATTTAAAAAAACAGAACCTCCGCCGGTGAATGGCTCAATAAATCTATTTATTTTTTGAGGGAATATTTTTTTTATTTCAGGCAATAATTTGTATTTATCACCAACATAAAATAAAGGAGAACGATATATCATATTATTACTCATATTTTTTTGTTAAAAATAAAAATTCTTTATGGTTTACAAAATCTGTTTTTCCTGTATTAAAAAATCTATGCGGTTGTTCAAATACTTTTGTATTACCAACTTCATTCAAAATTTGATTGATTTCTTCCAATTTAATCTTATTTTCAGATGATTTGCTTTTAGATTTGTAAGTATTGTTATAAGAAACAACAAGATATTTAACATTAAGATTTTGAACTAAATCACGGAACATCTCTTTTGCCTTTACTGTGCAATATTTACTCATATTTTCAGGTTTTGGTTTTAATGCAACACCATATAATTTAGGTTTATCCCATTTTACCAAAGTTTCATAAAGATGGTAAAAACGGCTATATTGGCGAGAATTATATGGCGGGTCTATATATGCAATATCAGCGGTAATTTTTCTTGCTAATTCATTAGCATCTTTTCGGTAAATTTCTACGCCTTTAAAATCTTCTGTTTTTATAAGTTTTACTTGAAAATTTGTTTTACGAATAGGTTTTTTAATATAAGCGTCAAAGTGCCCGACTGTATTCGCAACTTTATCCATAGAATAAATCAAGCTTGATAGAAGGATGTTATATTCCTTATTTTTTAGATCTTTTTTTAATTTTTCTATATCTTCACGAATAAAACCTATTTTTTTTGCAATATTATACTCAAAAAATTTGTTCCCGAAATTTTCTGAGAAATAATTATCTTGTAATTTGTTAGCATTGATAGAATTGTAATAATGCAATAATTTTGTTAATTTGTTTTTATTCCAATTTTCAAGTTTAAAAAATGCTTGATATATAATATAATTTGAATAAAGAATATCATTAATTATAACTTTCTTGTATTTTTTCATTGCCTTTTTTGCAACACTTGCTGTTCCCGAGAAAACATCAACAAAACTCTTTACATCTGTTGTTTCTTTATCAATAACTTGCATTATCCAGTCTGTTAATTTTGCTTTATTTCCTATGTATCTCCGACTTTCTAAATTTATATTATCCTCTATCTCATATCTGGGGAAAAGATATGCTTGATATTTAATCTTTTCTTCCGCAAGTTGTAATGCTTCAAGACTAATATCAATTGCTGTATATCTTTTTACTTCATCAAAAATTTTATCGCTTATTAAGATTTTTAAAAGTTCTTTTTTATTGTAATTATAAAAGACAGATAGTCTTTCAATTTGTTCTTTTGTTGGCAACCTTTTTCCTGTTTCTATACGACTTAAAAGAGTGAAATTTATATCTGTTTGTGTTGCAACATCTTGTAACATTAAATTTCTACTCTCTCTAATCTTTTTTAAAACATTCCCTATTGTAATAAAAGTTTCTATCATAATTCCAACACAATTTGACAATTTATGACAAAATTATAAATCATAATTTACTCAATGTCAAATATCCTTTTTTTGTGATTTGTTAACTAATTTTGTAAACCTTTCTTATAAAAAATAAAACTCATAATTTGTTTATCTCTCTCTATAAAACCTGTCTCTGATTTTGTATGTTAATTCATTAATCGCATTCCTGTCAGGTTTTTCTTGTAAATCCGATTTTGCAAAAGCCTCCTCCATTTCCTCTTGTTTTTCTTTTGCCATTATTAATAAATCCTCATACTCATATTTTCCGTTTTTAATATTAAGTAAAAATTCACGGTCATCCCTTTTTACTTTTATCTTTTTTTCTTTTGCTATTTCAATCGCCATCTGTAAAAGTCTGAATGTGTGCATCATGTTTTTAGCATCATACTTTTTCCCGTGTTTTTGAGTGCTTTGATATCTTGCTTCATTTCTGTTTTTCACCCATTCCCAATATTCCTTATATTCTTTACAATATCTTGAATATTCCTCTTTGTTGAAATAAACCAATGCAACTTGTTTTTCCCCTTTCGGAACAGAGCTTAAACTGATATCATTTGATAACTCGTTTTTTATAATCCCTCTATAGTCCGCTTTTTCATTATAAAATAAAGCATACATATTTTTCATATGGGGGATTTTAGTTAAACCGCAATTCTTCTGTTTATAATTGTTGATTTTAAGAAATTCCGGTAATAAAACAGAGCCGTTTTCATAATTAACATAACAAAAGGATAAAAGAGTTTTTCTCTTTTTATCAATAGGATTAACTATTTTCTTTTTTAATCCCTTGGCTTTTTTTATTTGAGATAAAGCATACTTTCCGAAAGTGTTTTTGCAAAGCTTTGACAGTATTAATTCAGGCTTAATCTCGTTTAAAAACGGATGCTTATAGAGAATAGTATCCTTCGGGGCACTCAATAACTCCAAAATATTGGGATTGTTTAGGGATAATAGTTCCATAAAACGGTTGAATTCATAATAAACAATATCATTTGTGGAATTGCTAATCTGCGAGATATAATCAAGCCCGTAAAAATCTTTTTTGGGCAATAAAAAAACCCCTTTTATATCAGTATCGGAAGCAGGGGTATCAAGACCATATGCTCTGCTTCCGCTTACACTTTCAAAAATAATTAAATTTTTTCTTTTTATCTCATCTATGTTCATAACGATTAAGTGTTTTTAAAAAAAACAAATTCAACTTATTTATATCCCTCTTTGCCGCAGGTAACTCCTCTCTCTTATTATCAGATTCATTAATGCAATCTTCCATAAAATCGATTAATCTCTCTTCCCCTTTATGATAATACTTCTCACTTACCTTTGCTTTTAAGGAAATTAATTCATTGATACGATTTATCATTGACTTTGATAAATTCAAGTTATTAACCATTTTAAGAAATTCAATGGGCGGCATCTGTTCTTTTTCCAATATCCATTTACAAGCGGTAGCCGCTCTTAAAGCATAAAAGAATTTTTTCAATCTGTATTCTTTCTTCCCTTTAATCTCTTCAAGAAATTTTTTAGCCATACTCAAATAATGATGAATTGCAGCAATTCTCGAATATTCCCCTTTTGCAATTGTTTTTATCTCTTTCAGAAACTCATTATCGCTTTTGTAAATTATCGGTGATTGAATCCTTTCCAATAAAGGGGGATTTGATTTATGTAAAAGCATCAGTGTTTTCCTTAAATCCCAACCGGCAATATCAATTTGATTATTTTCAAACATCAAATTAATGCTATCTTTATTTTTTGAAAGAGATAAATACCACTCTTTTTTATGTTTATATATTATACGAACATCATAATCACTATCGGGAGAGTGAAAACCCCAAGCTCTTGAACCTGTTTCACAAGCCAAAAGAATTTTCATATCTTTTTCCTCTTCGATTTTTGTCAAATATCGGTTTATTTTATCCCTCATTTAATAATTTTATCTTTATATCTCTGTTTTTTCAAGTTAAAAATTATAAATATTTAGTAATATTCCTCTTAAACTATTTGTCTGCTTTTGACTTTTTGCTATCCGACATATTTACGGAATTATTCTGAATTAACAGTTTCTTATCATGTTTTAAATTCATCACTCATCATTCATAATTCAGCCTTCATAATTATCTTCCTCGCAATTTCTGTACTTATAAATTTACGACTAATTTAAAGGGTATTTTAAAAAAGTCTTGACTTTCTTAAAATTATATTATTTCTGCTTGTTGATAGTTGCCCATTAATATTTCCACAAATCATGCTCATCCCAAAATTTTTTAGCTTCTTCAGAACCATTTTCATAGGCTTTTCTATCAAATTTAGAAGTTTAATCATTCATCACTCATAATTCAGCATTCATCATTCATAATTATCTTCCCCGCTTTTTTTTAACTTTCTTATACTGCTATCTTCAACAAGTATTTTCATTTGTTGAATAGCTATTTGATTTAATTTTTCAAGTCTTACAGGTTGTGAATAGCCCTCTTCTATAAAAACAGCATTCAAATTTTCAAGATTGGCAAGACAAACCAATTGTGCCACATTGGCATAATCTCTGATATTCCCTTTTTTATCCGGGTTTTCTTCTCGCCATTGTTTGGCGGTTTTCCCGAACAAAGCCATGTTCAAAACATCAGCCTCATTGGCGTATATAAAATTTATTTGCTGCTTTGAAAGATGCTCAGGAATCAAATTCTCCTTTATTGCATCAGTATGAATACGGTAATTAATCTTTGTCAGTTGTCGTTTAATATCCCATCCGAGTTGTTTTTGCTCTTTTTCTTTTAATCGCTGAAATTCCTTTATTAAATAGAGTTTAAACTCAACCGAAATCCAAGAAGCAAATTCAAAAGCTATATCCTTGTGAGCGTAAGTTCCGCCATATCTTCCCGATTTTGAAATAATACCAATAGCATTTGTCTTTTCAATCCATTGTTTAGGTGTTAATACAAAACTATTTAATCCGGCTTTATTTCTAAACCCCTCGAATTCGATGGGATTAAAATCAGGATTGTTTAAGCGTTCCCAAATGCCAAGAAATTCAATGGTATTCCGATTGCGCAGCCAATTTTGAATAATATAATCAGTTCGTTTAGAATCTTTAAATCGAGCTATATCAGTTAGACTTATATAATCCTCTCTCGTTGAAGATTGCAGTCTTATTAATGTTCCTTTAACTTCTATTTTTTTAGTATGCTTTTTCATAATTCATAACCTAAATCTTTAAACACTTTCAACAATTCTTATTTTTCCCAACCTTAAAAATAATTATAGAGCGGATGAATATGTTTGTCAATCTATTGTTTCTTCCCTATCTGACATTATGGCAATTAATTTTTTAACTTGGTAGCTTACTTGTTCGGCTACTTGTTCGGCTTTTTTATTTAACTCATAATTCATAATTCAGCATTCATAATTATCTTTATCTCTTTTGTCTTATAATTTTAGTTTTTATTATTAAACGATCTGTTTTTATTTTGATAATACTATCTCTCTATAATGTTTTTAAATTTGATTCCTCGATCTTCAAGAAGAGTTCCGAGAGCTTTTTTGAATTTTAAAATGGCAATATTAAGATCCA
>Ga0256835_1001405_pt1 | contig 14568 bp, 12 predicted proteins | sample PIR30metaG_FD_185972 | JGI IMG/M metagenome (GOLD analysis project Ga0256835, IMG submission 185972) | Hydrothermal vent microbial communities from East Pacific Rise, Pacific Ocean - PIR-30 | ecosystem: Environmental > Aquatic > Marine > Hydrothermal vents | place: Pacific Ocean: East Pacific...
AGATTATGGATGAAGCCCGCATCGGTAGTTTGCCCGTAGTACAAAACGGAAAACTTGTAGGAATGCTGACCGAAACGGAATTTTTTCATCTGAGCCGGCGACTCTTTGAACGATTTTAAGCTAAAAAAATCCGGTTAAACTTTTTATTCAATAATATTTTTTTCATTTTTGCATTTTGATATTTGTAAATCACTCAAAGATGAATGACAGAAAGAATAAGCATATTATTGAACAACTCGGCAACCATCCGGCTCATAAATTTATTGTAATCGGAGGAATTCACGGAAATGAGCAAAGTGGAGTATCTGCTATTGAACATATTTTACCCGAACTGAAAAAAGTTTTTAATCCTAATAAAGGAAATATCTATTTTCTCAAAGGAAATATCGATGCGCTATTAAAAAATGAACGCTTTATCGATAAAGATCTCAACCGCTTATGGCTCAACAAACATATCCAAAGCAAGCAAACGGATATCGCCGACACTCGTTCCCTCAGAGACCTGCACGAGCTTATTTCTCGGGATATTTGCCAAGGAAAGTATGATAATTGCACCTTGTTGGATTTGCACACCTTTTCGGCCAAAAGCGGTATTTTTTGCATTCCTGCCGGAAATCAAAAAAGTGTAGAATTTGCCCGTTCGTTTGGTGTACCGTTTATAGAAAAACTCTCGGATATGTTGCCCGGAACAGCCCTTTCATACTTTGGCAATAAAGGAATGAGAGCTGTTGTTTTTGAAGGAGGCACCCATGATACCGAAGAAGCTACCGAAAATTTGGCAGCCGGTTTATGGCATGCTTTGGGCTATGCCGGACTGATAGACGATGACTTGGAAATCGTACAAGAAAGCCGAAAAAAACTCATTGAAATATCTAAAAAATACCCACATCACTTGGAATTGATTTACCGGCACAAACTCGAAGACTGGCAAAACTTTAAAATGAATAACGGATATTATAACTTTAAACCGGTTAAAAAAGAAGAATCCCTGGCCATACAAGACAGCCAAGAAATAAAAAGTCCCGCCGGCGGTTTTATGTTGATGCCTTTATATCAAAAAAAAGGTAGCGACGGATTTTTTATCGTAAAAGAGAAATAGCGACCTACCACGTATGCTTTTTAGTCAACAATCGTTAGTCAATAATAAATAATAATGAAATACTTTAGCCCCGGAAAATTGATGCTTACAGGCGAATACGTCGTACTAAACGGCGCCAAAGCCTTGGCGATACCTACCGGCAACTACGGGCAAAGTTTACAAATTACTCCTCACGACCCATCATATCACTCTTGGCAAAGTTATGAACCCTGCGGATTGTGGTTTGAAGCATCCTTTTCACCGGATTTATCCGGAATCTTACATACGAATGACAAAGAGGTGGCACTGGTTCTCCTACGATTATTTCAATATATACAATCCAAAAAGCCCAAAGTCTTTGAAAAAAATCTGTATTTCAAAAGTGAACTCAATTTTAATCGCCAATGGGGATTGGGTTCTTCCTCCTCCCTGGTAGCCAATTTAGCCAAATGGGCAAAAATCAATCCGTTTGCCTTACTCAATACCGGTTTTGGCGGGAGTGGTTATGATGTAGCCGTAGCCTTAGAAAACCAAACACTGATTTACCAACTGCTCAAACAGCCTCCCACGTCAAATTCATATGTTTACCGCAATAAATTTCCGGTTTGGCAAAAAGTAGATTTTCAACCCTCGTTCGCCTCAGAAGTCTTTTTGGTATACCTCAACCAAAAACAAAATTCGCGCCGTGAAATCAAGAAATACAAAAATACTTTGCCTAGTGAAAAAACAATAGCGGAAATCAATCATATCACTGAACAACTAGCATTAACAACAAACTTATCAGACTTTAAAAAACTGCTGAATCGTCACGAAGAAATCCTATCGAAAATCCTGCAACGCCCTACCATCAAAGAAAGCTTGTTTCCGGACTATCCGGACACCATTAAAAGCCTGGGGGCTTGGGGAGGTGATTTTGTGCTGGCTACCGGCAACCGAAAATATTTTGAAGATAAGGGTTTTGATACTATTTTGGAATTGACCGAAATTTTGAGAGCCTGATTCAACTGATTTTGCCTGATTTTATTTTGCTACGCAAAATCCTTAATATTCATAAGGCTTTAAATTTATCAATGACCAGAAACACTAAAAAATGGACACTTGGAGGCAGTAAAATTCTCAATATTTATCTCTATTTTTTTAAGAATAATACTTCTCAATTTCCTCAAAAATGCGATAAATTTCATCCAGATTATCCTCGGTAACCAAGCGAATCCGGAAGGGTTTGAAGTGCGCAACTCCTTTGAAATAATTGCTGTAATGCGGACGGGTTTCCAAAATTCCCAAGCGTTCGCCTTTCCATTGAATCGCCAGTTCGAGGTGTTTCTTTACCACTCGTAATCTTTCGGGAATAGAAGGTTCCGGCAATATTTCAGCGGTTTCAAAAAAATGTTTGATGCGTTTAAATATCCACGGATTACCGATGGCTGCCCGTCCAATCATGGCGCCGTCCAAACCGAATTCATCGCGGACACGCAGGGCATCTTCCGGCGTTTTGATATCGCCGTTGGCAAAAATGGGAATATGAATTTTCGGGTTATTTTTTACTTCGGCAATTTTATACCAATCGGCATTACCGCTGTACATTTGCTTGCGGGTGCGTCCGTGAATAGACAAGGCTTTGATGCCTACGTCTTGCAAGCGTTCTGCCACTTCATTGATTACGATACTGTTATCATCCCAACCCAAACGGGTTTTTACCGTAACCGGCAAGGAAGTGTGTTTGACGATTTCGGCAGTCATTTTTTGCATCTTGTCCAAATCGCGTAGCATACCGGCACCGGCACCTTTGGCAACCACTTTTTTGACCGGACAACCGTAATTAATATCGATAATTTCCGGATTAACTTCTTCAATTTTTTCAACGGCTTTCAGCATCGAATATACATCATGCCCGAATACTTGCACACCTATGGGACGTTCGGTTTCAAAAATATCCAATTTTTGGGCGGATTTTACCGCATCGCGAATCAGTCCTTCGGAGGAAACGAACTCGGTAAACATCAAATCCACCCCCATTTCCTTGCACAATACACGGAATGGCGGATCGCTGATGTCTTCCATGGGTGCCAATATCAACGGAAAATCCGGTAATTCGAGTTGACCGATTCGAAGCATAAATAATTTTTGGGCAAAGATAGGGAAATCTAAAAAATTAGTTGCTTAGCGAAGTTACAAACTTCGCAGAGCTATGGGGAAATCTAAAAAATTAGATTTTAGAAATTAGATTTTAGAAGTTGTAGTGTTAGTTGCAAATTTTGCCTACTTCCTTAATTTTTTAATGTAGTCGTGATGTATAAATTACCGCTTGAAGTATAAAAACGAACTGTATCGTTTCCGGCTTCTTTATAGACAGAATCTCCCAGGGAAATTTCTGAAGCCAAATTTCTATGAATGTTCTTGTCGTTGATAATATAAAAATGTAATGTGTCGGAATTCAATTGAATATAGCTTCCTTGGGCGGAATTGCTATGCAAGTATCTCTTTATCTTAATGATTTTTCCGCTTAGCTTATGATGAATAGTATCGTTTACATAGCGCTTGTCTTTGTGAAAAAACTGAATATAAAATACCACAATAATACCCAAAAATATCAATGAGGATATCAATCGTTCCTTGTTGATTTTGTATGAACTCATATTGAGTTTTTATGATTTAGCGAATTTGAAACTTCGCACCTAAAAGTTCTGCGAAGTTACACACTTCGCAGAGCATTAGAATTTAAAGAATATAATCTTAGCTGTTGAGCTTACGCAAACCGTAATAGCTGATGATATAACCTGCTACCATATAAATCAAAGCTTTGATGGCAAAATCGGCACTAAAAAATGTCAATACAATACTGTTTTGATTGGCTTCAAAGGCTTGGTAGTAGTGAAACATGGAAGCAAATATAAATCCCCAGGTAATACCGATGAGTTTGTATTGTTTATCGCTGATGTTGAGATAAGGTACTTTTGTGTCCATAATATTATTTTTGATGAATTGATGAATCGATAAATCGATGAATCGATATGAACCGGTGTAGAGACAGGGCATGCCCTGTCTCTACACGCGGTTTATTTATTTCTAATAGTGGCTTGTGCGGCTGCCAAACGGGCAATCGGCACGCGGTAGGGTGAACAACTCACATAATGTAAATCGGCTCGGTGAAAGAAATCAATAGATGAAGGTTCTCCGCCGTGTTCACCACAGATTCCCAAGGAAATGTCCGGACGGGTTTGACGACCTTTTTTAACCGCCATTTCTACCAATTGTCCGACACCTTCTTGGTCTAGTTTTTCAAACGGATCGGCTTTCAAAATTCCTTTTTCGATATAAACCGGGAGGAATTTTCCGGCATCATCACGCGAATAACCAAAAGTCATCTGCGTAAGGTCGTTGGTTCCGAATGAGAAAAATTCTGCTGATTCGGCAATTTCGTCAGCGGTTAATGCAGCACGCGGAATTTCAATCATGGTTCCTACTTTATGCTCGATGGTATCGCCGTATTCTTCAAATACTTTGGCAATGGTATCGCGAACGATTTGTTCTTGCATTTTCATCTCTTCTTTTTTACCTACCAAAGGCACCATAATTTCAGGTTTGGCGTTGATACCGCGTTTTTTCAAGTTCAAAGCCGCTTCGATAATCGCACGGGTTTGCATTTCGGTGATTTCAGGATAGGTGTTTCCCAAACGACAACCGCGGTGTCCCAACATCGGGTTGAATTCGGATAAATCTTCTACTTTTTGTTTGATGACTTCTACGGGGACACCCATTACATCAGCCATTTCTTGTTGTCCTTTGGCATCATGCGGTACAAATTCGTGCAAGGGCGGGTCGAGTAAACGAACCGTTACGGGCAGGTCGTGCATGGCTTCAAAGATACCTTCGAAATCTTTGCGTTGGATAGGCAATAATCTACCCAAGGCTTCTCTACGTCCGGCTTCGTCTTCTGCCAAAATCATTTCGCGCATAGCTATAATTTTATCGCCTTCGAAGAACATGTGTTCGGTACGGCAAAGTCCGATACCTTTGGCACCGAATTCACGGGCAACCGCAGCGTCTTTGGGCGTATCAGCATTAGTACGCACATACATACGCGAGTGTTTGTCTGCTAATTTCATCAATTCGCCGAACTCACCGCTTAATTTGGGTTCAATCGTATCAATTTTTCCTTGGTATACTTCACCGGTCGTACCGTTGAGCGAAATCCAATCGCCTTCTTTAAAGGTAATACCGCGCGATTTTAAAGTGCGGTTTTTATAATCGATATCCAATTCACCGGCTCCCGACACACAGGTTTTTCCCATTCCACGGGCTACAACCGCTGCGTGAGAAGTCATTCCCCCGCGCGCGGTTAAGATTCCGTTGGCGGCATCCATACCGGCTAAATCTTCGGGAGATGTTTCGATACGCACCAAAATCACATCTTCGCCTTGGGCGCGTAATTTTTCGGCTTCATCGGCAAAGAAAACAATTTTTCCGGTAGCGGCACCCGGCGAAGCCGGTAAACCTTTACCTACTACTTCGGCTTTTTTAATCGCATTTTTATCGAAAACAGGGTGTAACAATTCATCTAATTTTTCGGGTTCGATACGCATCAAAGCTTCTTCTTCATTAATCATACCTTCTTTGAGCATATCCATGGCAATTTTTACCATCGCAGCACCGGTACGTTTTCCGGTACGAGTTTGCAGTAACCACAATTTGCCGTCTTGAATGGTAAATTCCAAGTCTTGCATGTCGCGGTAATGTTTTTCCAATTTGTCTTGGGTATCGTATAATTCTTTGTAGGATTCGGGCATAGCTTCTTCGAGGGAAGGATATTTAGCGGCACGTTCTTCTTCACTGATGCCGGCGAGTTTTGCCCAACGTTTAGAACCTTCTTTGGTGATTTGTTGCGGGGTACGTACACCGGCAACCACGTCTTCACCTTGTGCATTGATAAGGTATTCACCGTTAAAAATATTTTCACCGGTGGCGGCATCACGGGTAAAGGCAACACCGGTAGCGGAGTTGTCACCCATGTTTCCGTAAACCATGGCTTGTACGTTTACGGCAGTTCCCCATTCATGCGGAATTTTGTTCATATTACGGTAGTAGATGGCGCGGTCATTGTTCCAACTGTCGAACACGGCAAGAATGGCGCCCCATAATTGTTCGTAAGCATCATCGGGAAAATCTTTACCGGTTTGTTTTTTAACGGCTTCTTTAAAAGCTTTTACCAAATGTTGTAAATCTTCTGTGGTAAAATCCGTATCGGTTTGATAGCCTTTTTCTTCTTTGAGTTCTTCCATAATGGCTTCAAAGGGGTCGATATCTTCTTTGTTTTCGGGTTTCATACCTAAAACCACATCGCCATACATCTGTACAAAACGGCGGTAGCTGTCCCAAGCAAAACGGGGGTTACCCGATTTTTTAGCCAATGCCTCCACAGCTTGGTCATTCATTCCCAAGTTTAACACCGTGTCCATCATGCCGGGCATGGATACACGCGCCCCTGAACGAACCGAAAGTAACAAAGGATTTTCTTTATCGCCGAATTTAGCGCCCATCACGTCTTCTACTTTTTTGAGGTTTTCCAAGACTTCATCTTTTAGAAGCGCTATGATTTTATCTTTGCCTAATTTATTATATTCCGTACTTACATCCGTAGTAATGGTAAATCCGGGAGGTACCGGTACACCTATCAAATTCATTTCGGCCAGGTTGGCTCCTTTACCTCCTAATAAATTTTTCATTGATGCGTTTCCGTCCGCTTGTTTATTTCCGAAAAAATAAACTCTTTTTTTATCTTTCATATTTTTCAGTTTTTATAGTTAATTATATATGTGTTCTTTTTGCTGATGCTAAATATATATATTTTTCAAAAAACGGCAACTGGCAAATGTCAGCATTTACCTTTCTTTACATTAAATTTATAAACGGATTTTTGTAAGAAATTATTTATTGCGATAGCTAACGGAAATTTTGACGAAATATATCGAGATATCAAACAAGCGTCTTTAAATGACATAAAGTTCACTTCTCTATACATCAGCCTAAGGCATACACTTCCCTAACTTAGTTTGGGACACGGCGAAGTGCCATAATATGCGTAAGTTCGGCACTATACACAAATAATTATTTTTCGGGCGGTTTTTGCAAATCATTATCCAAAATATATTTGGCTGTTTGGATATGGGCTTTGAGGTAAGTTTCCATTTGGCGAGTTTTTTCGGGTAATTTATCTTTATAATCGGTCAAATCATGCTCGGCATATTTATACAAACCGATGGTTTTGTACTTATCCATTACCAACAGAAATTTGTGATCGACAATTCCGTATTTATTATCATAATTAAAATAGATGTAGGGACGAGTTTCGGCAAGCATATCCTGTCCGAAAGTTTGGTTGATATAATCCGTTTGCAACAGATGCATCAAGGTAGGCATCACATCGATTTGTCCGGCCATTTGGTCGATAATTTGCGGTTGTACACCTTGATAGTAAAAAAGGGCGGGAATATGGTTATAACTCAACGACACAGGATATTCGCTTTGACGAGCTTCACCGTGATCAGCCACCAAGATAAATACGGTGTTATTAAACCAAGGTTTTTTTCGGGCTTTTGTAAAGAAATCGTGTAACGACCAATCGGCAAAACGGGTGGCTCTAATTTTTTCGGTTTTTCCTTGAATAAAATCAGGCACATAAAAAGGTCCGTGATCGGAAATCGTTAGAATGGTAGACAAAAAAGGCTTGTTTTTGGGTAAAGCATCTATCTTTTTCAAAGCAAAATTGAACAAAAAATGATCATCTACTCCCCAAATAGTTCGAATACTGTCGGAAGGATAATCCTGTTCAAAATAGATTTTGTCATAAGCGTTTTTAGACAAAAAAGCTCCTAAATTATCAAAACTTTTGTTATGCGGTATAAAAAACAAAGTTTGATATCCGTTTTTTTTCAATATCTGCGGTAAACCGTAATAGGTTTTTAAATCTTCACCTACCCCTTTTAACGGATGTTTGTCAAAAATCAAAGGATATCCGAAATTTAAACCGTAAATACCGGCATAGGTATGAATTCCATTACTATACATATGACTAAAACTGACTGCTTGTAGAAACAAACTGTCCAAAAAGGGAGTTCTTTTTTCGGTATTGCCGAAATATTTCATCTTCCAAGCCGCCATACTTTCCATCAATATTAAAACTACATTTTTTTGTGAAGGAGGATTCTCAAATTCAATTTTACGGGAAACCGGATTTTGCGTTACGGGTTGTTTTACATGCAAATATCGCTGTACCAAGGAAACTGCTTTTTGAGTTTCCATTAATTGTAATGGATGAAAACGATCTTTTAAATAATTTTCATAACTTTTTTCCAGCACAAAAACCGGATTGAGTTTGAGTTCGTTTAAAAAATTGTTATGCAGTGTAAAAGCATCCTCTATTCGCAAAGGATGACTGCCTATACGACCGCGTACACCCCAGAACATCAAAGCAGAAAAGAGGATATACAGCGTCACAGATTTCTTTAAAGAGCTAATTTTCAAAGGCTTTGTCCAAAAAATATTTTTCAATATCCGGTAAAAGATATAAAGCACGATAAAAAACACGATAAACATCCACCAATAACGCGGTTCTTGAAAAATCATTCCCGTAACGGTAAACGGATCGTCAAACCACTCAAAAGTTTTCAAATTGATAAACTGGTAGAATTTGTTGTAATAAATCACATTGGCGGCAGTCAGCATAAAAGCCAAACCTATCAAAACAAAAACCCACCAAAAAGCGATTTTTTCAAAAATTTTTTTACGGGTAAAATCGTAGGCTATCAATAACAAATAAGGTATCAGCAGGATATAACTGCTCGTCATCAAATCATAGTTGATTCCCCGCACAAAACTCAGTAAAACATGCCATGAAGTGCTGAGACCATCCGAAAAGACTTCGTTTTGATGAAATAAAAACAGCAACAAGCGAAAAAAACCGAAGATAAGTATCAACGGAAAGTAGGTTTTGGCGATGATTTTTATAGCGTTCATTTTTGTTATTTACTGTGTAACTGTGTAATCGTGTAATCGTTTAACCGTGTAATCGTGTAATTGTTTATCCGATAGCTATCGGGACGTATGCTTGGTCGAAGTTTGCAACTTCAACTTTAATTGTTTACTCAATTAAATCGTTAATCCTCAATCGTTAATCCTCTGTTTCCAATTCTATCAAAATCGGGCAATGATCGGAGTGTTTGGCTTCGGGCAAAATGATACTTCTTTTTACTTGAGGCATCAATTCGGGGGTTACCAAATGATAATCAATCCGCCAACCTTTGTTACGTTCTCTTGAAGCGGCACGGTAACTCCACCAAGTATATTGATGCGGACGATTGTTGAATTGACGGAAACTGTCGTGGAAACCGCTATTGATAAATCTGCTTAACCACTCCCGTTCTTCGGGCAAGAAACCGGAAACGTGTTGTAAACGCACAGGATCATGAATATCCTTAGGTTGATGACATATATTGTAGTCACCACTGATAATCAAACGCGGAATTTCTTTTTTCAAATCATTGGCATAACGGATAAAATCGTCCATATAACGAAACTTGAATTGCAAACGTTCGTCGTTGGTACCGCTCGGCAGATACATACTCATAAACGAAAAACCGTCGAAATCGGCACGGATGTTACGTCCTTCGGTGTCCATATAATCGATGCCGGTACCGTATTCCACATGCTTGGGTTTTATTTTGGAAATAATACCGGTACCACTGTATCCTTTGCGTACTGCAGGAAACCAATATTGGTATTTGTAACCTATTTGTTCGAGTGCTTCGGTGTCTATTTGTTCTTCCATCGCTTTTATCTCTTGAAAGCCCACCACATCAGCACCGGTCTGTTGAAGCCATTCCGCCAAACCTTTGCGCATAGCCGCCCTGATTCCATTTACATTGTAGGAAATTATTTTCATATACACACTTTACACTTAAAATTCTCCTTGTTCAAAGGCGGTTCCCACCACGACAACATCTGCACCGGCATTCCCAGCTTGCAAGACTTGCGCCCGGGTTCTGATACCTCCTCCTACCCATATGGGAATATCGACGGATTGGGCTACTTGTCGAATCATATTCAAAGGAACGGGATGCAAAGCTCCACTTCCTGCTTCGAGGTATAACATTTGTAGTCCCAGCATTTGTCCGGCAAGAGCCGTTGCTACAGCAATATCGGTTTTGTTACGCGGAATAGGACGGGTATTGCTGATATATTCTACCGAAGTGGTATGTCCGTTTTCTATCAACAAATAACCGGTGGCTATGGTTTCCAATTTCTTTTGTTTGAGCAAAGGCGCCACTTCCACATGTTTGCCGATAAGGTATTCGGCATTGCGTCCCGAAATCAAGGATAAAAACATCAGAGCATCGGCTTTTTTGCTGATTTGCATAGTATTACCGGGGAAAATAATCACCGGTATATCGCAGTGTTTTTTGAGTTTTTTAACGAGTTTTTTAAAATGATTTTTGCTCAATAAACTCCCCCCGACTAATACGATATCCGCTTTTGATTTCCGGAGTTTTTTACTCCATTTTTTGATATTTTTCAGCGAAACCTTATCGGGGTCGAGTAAAATAGCCAAGAGTTTTTGACGATTTTGTTGATAGGCTTGTAATTGGGGATAAATTTCCATAAGCTGTTTCTCATGTTTTTACAAAAGTAAGGTTTTTTGTTAAGAGATTCTATAATTTGCCCTTGATTTTCATGGAAAAGGATAGATTTTAAGTCTGATTATTCAATATTCTTTGGAGTAGTTAGTGCCTAGCGGTTAGTGGTTGGTTTTTTTCTATGTAGTAGTATGCCGGTGGCTTCGATATATCCCGACTCAAGGTCGGGACACTCAGCCGCCTTTGTTTATCGATGTTCTATTTCATCGGTTTATCAAATACTCGATTTATCAGTTTTTTTATTAATCATTACTTTTTTGCATCGCCCAAAAAAGTAACAATCCCGACGCAAGGTCGGGACTAGCCTGAAGAGAACCTTGCTAAAATAATCTCTTCAACGCTAAACTATCTGAACTTGTGCCCTTCGTTCCTTCGGGCACTTCGAACAACAGATAGTTTTACGCTTATTCATCGTTATTTTTACGCAAGAACCTCTTAGGGCATTCCGGTCACGTAGTGAGCTTTTAGTATGTTGTTTGCGTAGGGGTCGCTTTGGTTGTTATCAATTCATCCATTTTAAGGAACTGACGTTGCAATTCAGCCCGATGAAGCTTGTCAGAAATAGCTGTAAATAATAATCCGAAATCAAAAGTAGACGTTAGTGTACAATTCTCTTTATTAAAAGAAGCCATTGAACCAGCTGGTACTAGTTTTTAAGGTATTTGTGCGTTTAAGATATATCGAGATAAATAAAGAAAAATAGATAATTATCAATTTATGATAATAAAATCAAGCCTGTCACACAAAAAACAGCTGTCAATGTTTTGGAATTCAATAATATGTATTATATTTGCACGCATTTTAGAAAAAATAGAAAACAAAAAAAAAGATTAACTATGACAAAAGCAGAAATTGTAGCTAAAATTGCTGACAAAACCGGTCTGGACAAAAAAGACGTTTTGGGAGTTGTCGAGCATTTTATGGAAGAAGTTAAAGACAGTTTAGCTTCAGGAGAAAATGTTTATTTAAGAGGATTTGGAAGTTTTATCAACAAATACCGGGCAGAAAAAATCGGTAGAAATATTTCCAAAAATACTTCTATTAAGATCCCTGCTCACTATATACCGGCTTTCAAACCCAGTAAAACATTTGTAAATAAAGTTAAAGATAACGTAAAACCTTAAAAATTATGCCAAGCGGAAAAAAAAGAAAAAGAAAAAAAATTGCTACTCACAAAAGAAAAAAAAGAAGTAGAGCCAACAGACACAAAAAGAAAAAGTAGGCTAGCCTACTTTTTCTTTTGATGAATTACCCAGATTGTAATCAATTATAATCGCTCATTGACATATTAACCCGTAAGCCAAACCGGCTTACATAAAAAAAACATAGAAGGAATGGAACTGGAATTAATCATTCGGTCTACTCCTTCCGCTATTGATTTTGCTTTATTAAAAGACGGCAAACTCACAGAGCTTCACAAAGAGGAAACTTCAAACAAATTTAACGTTGGTGATATTTATATGGGCAAAACCAACAAGGTTGTCCCCGGATTAAATGCTGCCTTTGTAAATGTGGGTGCTGCAAAAGACGGATTTTTGCATTACCACGATTTAGGCCCGCAAATCAAATCACTCGTTAAATTTACCAAACAGATTCGTTCGGGAAAACTAAAAGATTTTTCATTGAAAAACTTTGAATTGGAACCCGATATCGAAAAATCAGGAAATATCAAAGATGTTCTCAAAGCCAAACAACACGTTTTGGTGCAAATTCTCAAAGAACCTATCTCAACCAAAGGCCCCCGTCTTACCTCTGAATTGTCCTTAGCCGGACGATACCTGATTTTAGTACCTTTTTACAACAAAGTTTCCGTATCACAAAAAATCAGTGATGAAGCCGAAAGAAAACGTCTGAAAAGATTGGTGCAAAGTATAAAACCTCAAAATTTCGGGGTGATTATCAGAACTGCAGCCAATGAAAAAAAAGTAGCGGAATTGGACAAAGACCTGCAAAACCTCCTGTCTAAATGGAATGTTTTGTGTCAAAAAATTAAAAACGCTCAACCCCCACAACGCGTATGGGGAGAAAGTAGCCGTGTAACTACTATGCTAAGGGATATACTCAACGAATCATTTTCTAAAATAGTTGTTGATGACGAATTATTATATCTCGAAATAGTAGATTTTATCAAACAAATTGCGCCTGATTTAGAATCAATCGTTAAATTACACGAATCCAAAACACCCATCTTTGAAAAATACGGTATTGAAAGACAAATCAAATCTTCTTTCGGAAAAACCGTTATGATGGACAAAGGTGCTTACTTGATTATCGAACATACCGAAGCCATGCATGTTATCGATGTCAACAGTGGAAATTCTTCGGACAAAAGCCGTTCACAAGAAGAAAATTCATTGCAAGTAAACCTAAAAGCCGCTTCTGAAATTGCCCGGCAATTGCGCCTGCGTGATATGGGAGGCATTATCGTCGTCGATTTTATAGATATGAAAAGTAACGAAAATCGTAAAAAACTCTACGAGCATATCAAAAAAGAAATGGAAGACGACAGAGCCAAACATAAAATTTTACCCTTGTCAAAATTCGGATTGATGCAGATAACCCGCCAACGATTCAGGCCGGAACGAAATATCAATACCCGTGAAACCAACCCGAGTTTAATTCACAAAGGCGAAACCGATGCACCTATTACTCTATTATCGAGAATTGAAGAAGATGTAAAACGATTGGTCGATAAAGGCCATAAAAAATTCAGTATACACCTGCATCCGTTTATCGCTGCATATCTGACCAAAGGTTTATGGAGTATTAAAAACAAATGGAAGTGGAAGTATAAAGCTAACATTAAAGTTCAACCCCGCGATTCGTTCAAATATTTGGAATACAAATATTATGACGTTGAAGGTAATGAGCTCAAACCAAACTAATAAAAAAGCCCCGCGGCTTCGCCGCGGGGCTTTTTTTATGATCATACTAAATCAATTTTATCTAAGAGTTTGACATATTTATTACCAAAAATTTTAATCATATCATAACGGGTGATTTTACCCCGTTTGTAGTAATAACTCAAAATATGCTTGTTGTATAACAATTTGTCAGTAGACTTTTTATAATAGTTAAATTTGAATTGTTTACCGTTTTTTAAGTCAATTTGAACGCTATTTCCTATTCCGTTTGAATCCGGTTCAAAAAATATCGTCATCTGTGAATCAGGAGGCTCTCCTTCATAATTAACCTCGTAAAAACGAATTTTTTCTATCCAATCCAAAGGAAATTCCCTATCAATTACCGTTATTTTATCTTCACCCAGGATTAAATCTCCTACATAGTCGGCATTTAATGGAGCAATTTTATTTCTATTCTTAAAAAAGCAGAGCAACCAAAAAATAATGAATAAAGTGACAAATCCTCTAAGCAACTCTACGGTAAATCTGCTTTTAATAATGAATATATCAATCACTAAAATAACATAATAAGCCCCAATAATTGAACGTGTCAAAAATATACAATCCTTTCTAATAAATGGCTTCCTCTTCAAGCGATAAAGCTCAAATCGTTCGGGATGTTCCGGCACATAAGCTTTTGGATCATGAACATAGTCTTGACATTCACCGGAAAAATTCAGGTCTTTTCCCCGCAAATTGCAAATCTTATGCTTATCGAAAACATGTTTTTTTCGATATAAACAAGTCAAGCACTTTTGATATTGCTCATCAATCATCTAAACGAAATATCCAACTGTTAAAACAACTCCAAAACCTTTTCAGCAGGTCGTGCCAATACGGCTTTGCCGTTGTAAATCACTACCGGACGTTCGATAAGCTTCGGATAAGTAGCCATGGC
>Ga0256835_1001406_pt1 | contig 14553 bp, 11 predicted proteins | sample PIR30metaG_FD_185972 | JGI IMG/M metagenome (GOLD analysis project Ga0256835, IMG submission 185972) | Hydrothermal vent microbial communities from East Pacific Rise, Pacific Ocean - PIR-30 | ecosystem: Environmental > Aquatic > Marine > Hydrothermal vents | place: Pacific Ocean: East Pacific...
ATACAGATTTTCTGCCAGATGCCATAAAGAAGGACGCACGGGGTTTCATCATAACTGATGAGTGGATGCAGACTTCAATACAGGGAATATATGCTGCTGGCGATTGCCGCGCAAAACCCTTGCGGCAGATCGTGTCTGCAGTGTCTGAAGGGGCCACTGCAGTATATGGAGTGGAACATTACCTTACCGAACAAGATCTTTAATTCTTATGAGTGAAAATATAGTTTTATGCCACAGAAATAGAATAGCCGCTTTTGGGGCTATATTGGTGGCCAGCATGTTTTTATTGTGCGGCTGCGGCATCTTTTCCAAAAAGAGTGGAGAAGATGGCTCGCGTTCTCAAAAAAAAGGGCTTTTTTCCTGGTTCAAAGGGGAAAAAGAGCCTGAATTGTCAGATGAGGCTGCTATGGCCAAAAAGGCCATGGACTACTTCAACCATGGCCGCTATATGTTGGCTGAAGAAATTTTTCAACAGATAAAGGACCGCTATCCATTCAGCCCCTATGCTACACTTGCAGAACTTCGGCTTGCAGACTGCAAATTTCACGAAGGGCTTTATGAAGAAGCCTTGCCCCTTTACGAGGAGTTTGAAAAGCTCCATCCCACCAATGAGGCAATGCCCTATGTGATCTTCCAAGAGGGAAGTTGCTATTACAGGCTAATGGAATCCCCAGACAGAGATCAAAGTGCCACAAAAAAAATGATACGCACCTATGAACGGCTGCTCCACCGTTATCCAGATAGCCCATATACTTATGAGGCTAAAAAACGTATTCAGAAAGGCCGCGAGCAACTTGCTATGCATGAAGTTGTTGTGGCCAAGTGGTATTACCGCACCCGGCACTATCCACAGGCAAAAATGCGCCTTTTAACAGCTCTGGAAAAATATCCGGAAACCAAGGCAAGCAATGAGGCAAAGAAACTCCTAAGCAAAGTTGACAGGGCCTTGGCCAGGGCAGACGGCACATCTGATGAAAGCTGGTGGAGACGCCTTCTTCCCATTATGTAGCTGATTCTATTCTGAAGCAGTATAGAGATGGCAGGCTGCGAGCCTTCCATTGCGTACTTTCTTAAGCTCAGGAACTACTTTTTTGCATATTTCCATGACTTTTGGGCATCTGTCCTGGAATGCGCACCCTGGCGGAACGGCATCAAGGGCAGGCACATTTCCTGGTATGGAGTTAAGCCTTTTTTTCCGTCTATCAGCTCCATAGGGTACAGATTCCATAAGCCCGATGGTATAGGGATGGAGAGGCTGTTCAAAAAGCTCGTTGACTGGGGCATCTTCAACTATCCTTCCTGCATACATTATTAAAACCCGGTGGGCAATCTGAGCCACTACGCCAAGGTTATGGGTGATGAGCAGGAGCCCCAGGCCTTTTTGTTCCTGCAAGGTCTGGAGAAGGTTAAGAATTTGTGCCTGAATCGTTACATCAAGGGCGGTAGTCGGTTCATCGGCTATAAGCAATGACGGACCACACACCAACGCCATTGCAATCATGACTCTTTGGCGAAGCCCTCCAGAAAGTTCATGAGGATAACTGTTATAAAGATCAGATGGCCTAGGCAGGCCCACCTGGGCCATAATATCCAGCACGGCCTTTTTACGTTCCCTTTTTGACATGGATATATGGGCAGCAAGTGCCTCTTCTATCTGGTAGCCAACAGTAAAGACCGGGTTGAGTGAGGTCATGGGTTCTTGAAAGACCATACCGATTTGGCTGCCTCTTACATGGCGCATTTCTTCCTGGGAAAGATTAAGAAGATTTTGCTCTTTAAAAAGGATTTTACCTCTGGAAATCTTAATGGGAGGATCAGGCAAAAGGCCCATTATAGCAAGAGCTGTAAGACTTTTACCGCAACCAGATTCTCCAACAAGACAAAGGCTTTCGCCTTTTTTTACAGAAAAACTAACACCGTGAACTGCTGTAAACTCTTTTTTTCTGTGAGCTATTTTTATTGCCAGACTCCGGACATTCAAAAGATGATTATCCTGGAGTCCTGGCGAATTCATCTGTTTTCCTTTATCAGCAGGGTGGAAGGATCAAGCACCAGACCGTGATGTGTACCGCTGCCAGGGCCTTTCACAAGATCAACATGTATTTCCGGTCCCTTTGGCTGCAGCCTAATTATGGTCTCAAATATATCTGCAACGTTACTTACAGAAACTGGGAGGCCATCTTCTCCTTCAGGCTCATTTCTGTGAATCCTAGCTGTCAGCCACATGGGGAAACCATTTTCTCTGGCAAGCAGCTTCAATTCCGTCAAAGTTTCCCTTATCTCATCATTAAAGGTCAGGCCGTCCAGAAGGACCATCTGTGGATAAAAAATGCCTTGCTCTGTCAGGTCAGCCAGCCGTTCCTCAAGACGCGGAACAGAAAAGGCCTGTTCCTTAAAGGTCATGATAAACCTATGCGGAAGTATAGCTTCCCACAATTCTGAAGTATTTTTTATATTATATTGTTTTGCAATATGGTGAAAGACCTCCTCGTACCAGAGGCACACCTTTTGGACTGGCTGCTCAATACTTATGTGCAAACAGTTTTTGTGCCGCAATAGGCTGTCCAAGGCCAGTTGAACGAGCAAGGAGGTCTTGCCAACACCTGCCCGGGCAAGCACTACGCCAAGCTCCCCTTCTTTTAATATCTGGCTGCCGTCTTCACCGACCAGCCTTAAAGGATTTCTATATATAAGATCATTCTTTAAAACCGCCATGGACCACTCCTTTAATTGAACAAGGGACGCCTTATCCCGGCAGTCCCTTGTTGATTCTGTGATTTTTCTTTTCTTCCCTTCAACAAACTCAAAGGGAAGTATTACAGCCTTTTTTGAGGCACGCATCAAGCTGCCTTTTTCTTGTCCTCCTGGGCCTTTTTAACCAATTCGTCTGCGATATTTTTGGGCACCTGCTTATATGTGGAAAACTCCATAGTAAACTGCGCTTTGCCCTGGGTGGATGAGCGCAGCACTGTGGAGTAACCAAACATCTCAGACAAGGGCACCTCAGCCTCAATCACGCACATATCGCCTTCGTCCTGGGTGCCCAGGATAATACCACGCCTCTGGTTCAAAGAGCCCATAACAGCACCCTGGAATTCAGATGGAGTTTCAACCGCCACCTTCATTATAGGCTCCAATATAACAGGTTTGGCCTTAGGATATGCTTGTTTAAAGGCATCGCGGGATGCTACCTGAAATGCCATGTCTGAAGAATCAACAGAGTGGGCAGCACCATCATTAATAACAACCTTGACTCCGGTTACGGGAAAGCCTAAAAGGCTGCCCTTTTCAGTGGCTTGCCTAAATCCTTTTTCACAGGAAGAAATAAACTCGGTAGGTATTGCCCCGCCTACTATCTGGCTTTCAAATACAAACTCCTCATCTGGACAAGGCTCAATATATCCTGCAACCCGGCCATATTGACCTGCACCACCAGTCTGCTTTTTATGAGTGTAATCAAAATCTGCGTGCTGGGTAATGGTTTCCCTATATGCAACTTGAGGCATGCCGGTGGTTACATCGGCATTATATTCCCTGCGCATACGCTCTATGTAAACTTCCAGGTGCAGCTCGCCCATGCCAGAGATAATGGTATCCCCAGTTTCATGGTCTACATAGGCCCTAAAGGTGGGATCTTCCTTTGTAAACCTTTGCAATGCCTTGGACATATTGACTTGGGCCTTGCTGTCTGCTGGAACAATGGCAAGGGAGATGACTGGCTCTGGAATGTGCATGGAGGTCATGGTGTAACGCACATCTGGAGAGCAAAAGGTGTCTCCAGAAGCGCAATCTATACCAAATAAAGCTCCAATATAACCAGCAGGAATGGATTGAATGTCTTCCATCTGATTGGCATGCATTCTAACCACACGCCCGACCTTTACCTTATTGCCAGTCCTTGCATTTATAATGGTGTCTCCCTTGGATAGAGTGCCTTGATAAACTCTAATATAGGTAAGCTGGCCATAGCGGCCTTCTTCCAATTTAAAAGCAAGGGCTACAAGAGGCTTGTCCGGATCTGCTTCCAAAACCACTTCAGCCTCATCATTGTCCATGTCAAGGGCTTTGTTCTCAACCTCTTTAGGATTGGGCAGATAGTAGTTGACTGCATCTAATAATGGCTGAACACCTTTGTTTTTGTAAGCAGAGCCCATAAGCACAGGGGTTATGCCTCTGGTAAGAGTCCCGCGCCTAATGGCATCTATCAAAAGCTCCTCGGTAACTTCGCCTTCCAATGCCGCTTCCATGAGTTCATCAGAGAACATGGAAGCTGCATCAATCAGCTCTTCCCTTTTAGCCTCTGCTTCATCTTTAAGGTGATCAGGAATCTCTTCATAGCGCAATTCCTCACCCTGAGGCCCATCAAAATATACGGCCTTCATGGAGATGAGATCCACCACACCTTGAAAATCATTTTCAAGCCCAATGGGAATTTGAAGGGCAACGGCATTATGGTTCAATTTTTCTTTTAGCTGCTCCACCACCTTTAAGGGGTTTGCACCGCTTCTGTCACACTTATTGACAAAGGCGATACAGGGCACATTGTACCGTGCCATTTGCCTGTCAACTGTTATGGACTGGGACTGAACGCCGCCCACAGAACAGAGCACCAACACACCACCATCAAGCACCCTCAGCGCACGTTCAACTTCAATGGTAAAATCCACGTGGCCTGGAGTATCAATAATATTGATTTCGTGATTCTTCCACTCGCAGTAAGTTGCCGCAGAAGTGATGGTAATGCCACGCTCCTTTTCCAGCTCCATAAAATCCATGGTTGCGCCAACGCCATCCTTGCCCTTTACGTCATGAATGGCGTGGATTCTACGGGTATAGAACAAAATCCTTTCTGTAAGAGTAGTTTTTCCGGCATCTATATGTGCTGAAATACCAATATTTCTTACTTTCTCAATTTCCCTTTTCATTTTTTCTACCTCTAATTGCCTTAAATAAACAAAATATTCTTTTTAAGGGCCTTATTCCGACCCTCCCCAATATCGCTCTTTGTTACAGAGGGGGAGTTGTTACAAGGGTCTTATTGAAGTTTACGGCTATATTCCTCTTTAGGGTATCGCTAAAAATTGTTCTTTTGCCCAATGGCTTTGTTGCATTCAAGAAATAATCCTCGAAATATCAGTAATATGTCTACGGTTATTTCTTGAATGCGCCTCGCCATCGAACAAAATTCCTAATTTTTAGCGATACCCTTTAAAAAATCCTCTCTGAGGAACGGCCAGAGTTTTAAGACGGACCGCTTGTACACTGCCTTTAAATAGTTGTCAAGTGTGAACTTGATAATTTAATCGGCAAAAAATGATTTGCAACCAAATTTAGACTGCATATCCAAAATATAAACACTCTTTTAATGTTGTCCAGGTTGCAAAGACCGCATGAAAATGATTGAAATTTCTACTTGTTAGAGGTGGCTATATCCAGATGAAGTTGCTCTACATTTTCCATGTCATGCCGTTTCATATAATTGTTGATGCCTTCAATAACAGAAATTGCGGCATCAGGCCTTATTAGGGTTGCCGTGCCCACCTGCACTGCCTTTGCACCTGCCAGCAAAAATTCCAGGGCATCGTTGCCTGTAACAATGCCTCCTATCCCAATTACAGGAATTTGAACGGCCCTGGCAGCCTGATATACCATGCGCACTGCCACCGGACGTATGGCAGGCCCTGAAAGGCCGCCGATGACATTGGCCAAAGCAGGCCTCCTTTGTTCTATATCTATGGCCATGCCAATCAAGGTATTTATCAATGAAATTGCATCGGCTCCAGCAGACTCTGCGGCCTTGGCTATTGTGCATATATCAGTAACATTAGGAGACAACTTGCAGATAACAGGCAGATGAGTAGCTTTTTTTACAGCCTCAACAACTGCCGAAGCCATTTTGGGGTCTGTGCCAAAGGCAGCGCCGCCTTCCTTTACGTTTGGGCATGATATATTTACTTCAATTGCATCAAGGCCTTCTGTGTTAGACAACCTCGATGCCACTTCAGCATATTCTGCTACGCTGTTACCCAATATATTGGCAATGACTGCTGTATCAAGCTGTTTCAAGTATGGCAGTTTATCTCTTACAAAGGCCTCAACACCAACATTTTCAAGACCTATTGAGTTCAAAAGTCCGCAAGGGGTTTCCCACACCCTTGGTGGAGGATTGCCTTCCCGCGGTTCCAGCGAAAGCCCTTTGACCACTATTCCCCCAAGCTGACTCAAATCCAGCAGATCGGCCAATTCTCCTCCATAGCCGCATGTGCCAGAGGCCAAAAGGACCGGGTTTTTAAGTTTAAGAGGCCCAATGACTGTTTTAAGATTCGGCTCCATTACCATTTTACCTTTTTTGCATCAAAAACTGGCCCCTCTTTGCATACATGAAGATAGCCCTTTTGTGTCTTGGGAACTGCGCAGCCAAGACACAGGCCTGTGCCGCAAGCCATACGTGCCTCAAGGGAGACCTGGCACTCTATATTCATCTTCTCTGCCCAGGCTGAAACGGCCTTCATCATAGGCCAGGGGCCGCAACAATAAATTACAGGTTGAGCCTTGCTGCTCTGTTTATGAAGATATGAAAGGCCTTGTTCAAGGAGCTCTGTCACAAGTCCCTTATGCCCAAAACTTCCATCATCTGTGGATACCCAAAGTTGTTCACTGACCTTTTTAAAAATATCTACAAGAGACTCAAACCCTTTATACGTTGGCAAACCCATCAGCATCACCATTGGTTGCTTCCACTTATATATCTTTGAAAGAAAGTATAGCGGCGCAACTCCCATGCCTCCCCCCACCAACAAGCCGGCCTTGCCCTCTTTTACAGAAAACCCCCGCCCCAAAGGGCCTACAATATAAAGGCTGGCTCCAAAGCATTTTGAAGCCAAAATACTGGTACTGCGGCCAACTACTTTATATAGGAAGGATATTGCCCCATCAGACTCAACATCAAAAATGGAAAGAGGCCTGTTCAACAGCGGATCATATAAATGTTGTGGCATTGTGCCAACCATGCAGAATTGTCCTGGTTTGGCAGCAGAGGCAATATCTGGGGCCAGGACCTTTATCATAAAGGTATCTTCATTTAAACGTATTTGGGAAAGGACCTTAGCCTCTATTTTATATCTAGCCATATCTGTGCCTCTAGCTGCCCTTGAAAATCAAGGATAATGCAGTTGCTGCAAAGAGTATTACACTGATTGCGCCATTAAAGGTAAAAAAGGCCATGTCAAGCCTGGAAAGATCGTCTGGCTTCACAATGGTGTGCTGTTTAAACAGCAGCACAAACGTAGCAGCCAGGCCCAGATAATAGATAAAATTGAGATGAGCCATAATGCCCACGGCAATAAAACAGATAAAGGCCAAAATATGGAGAATTGAAGAAATTACAAAGGCCTTCTTAAGCCCCACCGCTGCAGGAATTGAATGAAGGCCCTGGCCTTTGTCAAATTCATGGTCCAGACAGCTGTAGAGAATATCAAACCCCGCTACCCAGAACATAACCCCTGCACTTAAAACAGCTGGCAAGAAATTCATGGTGCCTTTTACTCCTATCCAGCCCGCCACCGGAGCTAGCCCTATGGCAAGGCCCAGAAAGATATGGCACAGGGGTGTAAATCTCTTTGTATAAGAATAGGCCAATATTATAGCCAAAAAGAAAGGAGAAACCTTAAATGCCAAAGGATTAAGCTTGTATGCCGCCAGAAAATATAGGGCAATTGCCAATAAGACCATGCCCCAGGCCTCCAGCCTGGAGACTTCTCCCTTGGGTATGGCTCTAGTTGCTGTGCGAGGGTTTTGGGCATCAAATGGCGCATCAACTATGCGGTTGAACCCCATAGCGGCAGTACGCCCCCCAACCATACCAAGCAATATCCAAAGACATTGCGAAAGCCTGGGAAGCCCTTGACCTGCCAGAAATGCCCCCATAAATGCAAAAGGAAGGGCAAAGATGGTGTGCTCAAATTTTATCATTTCAAGCAGGGTCTTTACCTTGCTGATAACGCTCATCCCTGCCACCTTTTAAGATCTGGTACAGAAAAACCAAGGAATTCAGCCAGGCGTCCTGCAAAAAAATAGGCCATTTCATCAAGAGATTTTGGTTTGTGATAGAAGCTAGGCATGGCAGGGTATATAACAGCTCCTGCCTCCTGGGCTGCAAGCATATTTTTAACATGGGTTCGGTTGAAAGGCGTTTCCCTTATCACAAGAACCAATTGCCTCCTCTCTTTTAAAGAACAATCAGCTGCCCTGTGGATGAGATTTGTACTGATACCATTAGCAATGGCAGCAAGCGTACCCATGGTGCAGGGAAGGACAATCATGGCATGATAGCGGGCTGATCCGCTGGCAGGCTTGGCTGCAATATTGTCTGGATTGTAAACATGCTGTGCCAAGGCCTTCATTCCATCAAATCCCCGGCTCCCCAACTCCAAGGCCGCCACTTTTTGGCCTGCTGAGGAGATGATCAGTTCCGTCTTTACTTCAAGGTGGTGCAATATCTCCAAAAATGCCTTGGAATAGATGGTGCCGCTTGCACCTGTAACGGCAATAAGTACAGGTACTTGGTCAACAGCCATTTTTCTTTTTTGTTTGCAGCGGGCCAAGCCCTAGCTTATCCCAAATCTTATCGACCTTCTTTTTTACATCTGGGTCCATCACTATTACTTCAGGCCATTCCCGTTCAAAGCCCTCTTCTGGCCATTTCCTAGTGCAATCGATGCCCATTTTGCTGCCATAGTGGGGCAAAGGCGCTGCATGATCCAAGGCATCTACCGGCCCATGGGTAAAAAATATATCTCTTTCAGGGTCAATATTGTTCCCCAGGCGCCATAACACCTGGGATAGATCCTGAACATCCACCTCTTTATCAAAGATGCAGATAATCTTGCAAAACATCATCTGGCCCAGACCCCATAGGCCGTTTACCACCTTTCTGGCATGACCTGGATAACGTTTATCTATGGAGACAAAGGCCAAATTGTGAAACACCCCTTCCAGAGGAAGATTCATATCCACAATCTCAGGGATGGTCTTTTTGATAAGGGGCAAAAAGAGGCGTTCAGTTGCCTTGGCCATGTAGCAATCTTCTTGGGGAGGCTGGCCTACAATAGTTGAAGGATAGATGGCATCTTTACGCATAGTCATGCAGGTTACATGGAAAACTGGATATTCATCAGCCAGGGAATAGTAGCCTGTGTGATCCCCAAAGGGACCTTCTATGCGCCTTTCACCTGGTTCCACATACCCTTCCAAAACAATCTGGGACTGGGCTGGCACCTCCAAATCCACAGTCTTGCATTTCACAAGCTCCACAGGGGCCTGACGCAGAAACCCTGCAAACAACACTTCATCCATATCATCAGGCAGTGGAGCTGTGGCAGCATAAGTCATGGCTGGATCAGGACCAATTGCCACTGCCACTTCAAGCTTCTCTCCACGCCTTTCAGCCACCCTGTAGTGGTGAGCACCGCCTTTGTGGGTATGCCAATGCATCCCAGTGGTATTTTTGTCATAAACCTGCATGCGGTACATACCGGCATTGCGCACGCCTGTTTCCGGATGCTTTGTAAAGACTACTGGCAAGGTAATGAATGGGCCTCCATCATCAGGCCAGCATTTCAACACCGGCAGCCTGGTTAGATCAACATCTTCACCCTTTAAAACTATGTCCTGACATGGACCGTGATTCACCATTTTGGGAAAAGCAGAAGCAAGCCTTTTAAGTTTAGGAATTATCTTTAGCTTTTTTATCAAGGTGTTTGGTGCTTCAGCCTCCATGAAATTGACTATTTCATCACCAAGGGAATCCAAAGAGTCCACTTCTAAGGCTAAAGACATCCGCTTAAACGAGCCAAAGGCATTCATTAAAACGGGCATTTCATAACCCGGAACATTTTCAAAGAGCAATGCAGGGCCATATAATTTACAAACCCTGTCTGTTATCTCACTTATTTCAAGGTCAGGGCTAACAGGCTCCTTAATTCTCACTAATTCGCCCTTTTCCTCAAGGACTTGAATAAAATGTTGAAGGTCTTTATATGCCATTTCTCCTCCTTATGGAATGGGACAATCAATACCATCTGAGCCTTTATGACACAAGAGAATCAAGCCTGTTTTGACTTCACATTGGCGCCACATATATTGACTAAGCAGAGACATTGTGGTATTTGAAGAGCCTTCCATAATCGGTGGGGCCGTAGCTCAGCTGGGAGAGCGCTTGAATGGCATTCAAGAGGTCAGCGGTTCGATCCCGCTCGGCTCCACCATCTTAGTGTTGCATAACGTTGCATAACGTTGCATTCTCCCTGAAATTACTAGGAAATTTTAAAAAAGTTTGTTGCATAACGTTGCATAACGTTGCTTGACATCTCGCAAAAAAGTAGGGTATCTAAGTAGGGTATCTGATGGATTGAGTGTCGAGATACCCTAATGCCACTTACCACGCTCAAGATCAAAAACAGTCCTCCCAAAAGGAAGCCCTATAAAATTTATGATTCCCAGGGGCTTTATCTCCTTGTAAACCGCAAAGGCAAATACTTTCGTTTTAATTATAAATTAAATGGGAAATATAAGACCTTAGCTCTAGGTGTTTTTCCAGAAACCTCTCTCAAAGAGGCTAGACTTAAAAGGGATGAGGCCAGAATCCTGTTATCGAAAGGAGTTGATCCATCAGAACATAAAAAGGCTCTTAAAAAGAGTATTTATGGGCCTGACACTTTCGAAGCGGTGGCCCGTGAGTGGTTTGAGAAAAAAGTGAATAGCTGGACACCTGGTTATTCAAGAACCGTTATTGCCAGATTAGAGCAAAATATCTTCCCGTGGATTGGACACAAACAAATATCTGAAGTTTCAGCGGCTGAACTCTTAGAAGCTTTAAGACGTATTGAAGCTCGTGGGGCTATAGAAACTGCTCATAGAGTGAAACAGATCTGTGGGCAGATCTTTAGATATGCCATTGCAACCAGCAGAGCTGAAAGAGATCCAGCAGCCGATCTTAAAGGCGCTCTTACTAGCTATAAGCCAAAGCGAATGGCTTGTATTACTGATCCTCGCAGGGTTGGAGAGCTGATGAGAGCTATTGATGAATACAAAGGTCATTTCATTTCAAAATGTGCTTTAAAAATAATTCCTTATGTGTTTGTGAGACATGCCGAGCTTCGCTATGCAGAATGGAGTGAATTAGATTTTGATAAAAAAGAATGGAGAATCCCTGCCGAAAAAATGAAAATTAAAAGGCCTCATATTGTGCCTCTATCAAGGCAAGTTATTGAAATTTTGAATGAAATTAAACCATTAACAGGTAATGGAAAGTTTATTTTTCCATCTTTATATAAAAAAGAAAGACCCCTAAGTGAAAACACCTTGTTGGTAGCATTAAGGCGCTTAGGTTATTCAAAGGAAGAGATGTGTGTTCATGGATTTCGTTCTGTTGCTTCCACCTTGCTTCACGAAAACGGCTGGCCATCAGAGCTGATTGAGCGTCAATTAGCCCATCTTGAAGGGAATCAAGTAAAAGCAGCGTATAACTATGCTGATTATTTGCCTGAACGCCATAAAATGATGCAATGGTGGGCTGATTATCTGGATGCCCTTAAAGAAAACCGTAGCATCAAACGTCCTAAGTTTCTCTCTCTCTTTTCTTAGTATATAAATAAAAGAGAGAATGGAGTTTGAAGGGGCTACACCACTCTTTACCTTTTAAAATCGTCCCAAATTTACCTTTAATATTAAATAGTTATTCTTGGGTTGTTTCCTACAACCAAGCTACACTGCTCTTTACTTTTTGTTAGATCATTTCCCAAAATAGCTTTATTTTCAGGATATTAAGTAGCTACTTTGTTGTTTACCTTTTTGCTATCCTCGTTCTTTACACTAAATACGCTACCGTTTGCTTTAACTTTTGTAATAGCCTGTATTTATAGGGATATTTTTTAGATGGATTGGACGGCTTAAAAATTATTACGAAATTTCAGGTAGTTAAAATCTGTTATCTTCCACTTTACATCTTGCTACCCTATTCTTTACTTTTTACTTCCTGCTATTCTATTCTTTACCTTTGGAATAACCACTTGATATAACAAAAAATAAGTCGATTGCCCTTTCTATTTTTTAATTCTTTTTTCTTAGCTACTGTTTGCTTTACTTTTTTGTGAGAATGTATCGGGGTTTTTGGATGCGGTTTTGGAGTGAAGTAGAAAACCTTTCAGGGAGGGGAGGATGTCAACAAATTAATGTTGGATCTCTTTAAACATCCTCGTGCCAGTAATTGTGATATCAGGATCTGGGACATACGTTACAAAACCCACGTGAAGCTCTGTGGGTTCTTTGGGCCTTCTGAGGAAACACAGGAATTTTCTTTCTTCTAGGCGTGAAAGCGCACTGGGATCAAGAATTGCTTTTTCCTTGTCCCTGACCGTGCTTCCTTCACCTAATTCAGAAGCTCTTTTCCACACTTCTAAGACTTCTGCTCTACCTGCTTTGGCTGCAACATATTTGCCAATGCCTTCAGCATCGCCACAGTTAAGAAATAATTGGATGCCTATATTGTCCAGGAAGACCTTTGTTAGCACCTTCCCCAAGATATGCTCAAGGTTAGCACTGGTCTGAGCTGCTAAGTGCAGCCAAATACCTGCTCCACCAGATTTATCAACCAGGTTCTCAACTCCATTGTAAAGAGCGTTCTGGCATTCATCTACTACAACTAACAAAGGCCTAGATAATGCGCCTCCTGGTTTGAATCTCAAAATTTTACCTACTAGAGACGTAAGGGAAGATAGGAATACTCTTGAGACCATACTGGAACCCTCACGAACAATAAGAGATCCTGTATAGAAATATAAAATCAGTCCACGCTCTTCCCAAATTCTATCAAAGATTTCGGTTCCTTTTTCAGTGTTAATAATTTCTCCCACTACGCCGGTTCCAAGGGTTACAAATACATTCCATAGGTCGGAATGTATTTCTTCAAACTTATCGAGTTTAAGCGCAGCAAGGCGTTTGCCTATACTGGCCAAGTCTTTTAAAGCTGCATTCATTTTAGCATGGTCTGAGATGATCTCAGTTGCATTAACTATCCAATCATAACTACAAATTTCCTGTAATTTCGAGACACTGAATACAGGTTTGCGCCCTTCTCTTTTTTCTAAATAATCATAGGCGTTAACTGCGAACATGAGACAGCGTTTTGCCTGCTGTTTAAAGAATTGAATTTTATCATTATCGGGAATACCGGCTAAGACATGCTCAACAACCTCCTGAAGTTTTACATATACCCCAAAAGGGTTGAATTTAATGGATGACTCCGGGTCCATGACATCTACATAAGCTAAGTCATTGAGCCTGCCTGCCTTGTTTGCAGCTTCAACCATAGTTGGCCATAAAGCGGATGATGTCTGTTCCATTTTGGGATCTATGACGATAACATTCCAACCTTTTTTAATAGCTCGGCGTATATCAGCCATAAGGATTCTAGTCTTGCCGGTCCGTGTCCCGCCAAAGGTTATCCAATGGGATTTTCTAACCGCATCAGGCATATAGAGTGGAGCTATTTTAGTTTTCATGTAATCCCTTGAGCGGTAATACTGATTAAGGGATATGGATTTTTTCGCTAACAAAAGTCCGTTGTGGTTTTTCTTTTTGAAAAGCATAGAGCTATTTTAACTGAAGTCAATAATCCCTGCGTGTCATTTTGGGATAAAAACAAGGTGAAAAATGAGGTTTTTTAATGCTTTTTTAAAAAGCATCTCCATGCCGCCTTTTGTATAATTAAAGAATGAATAAGTTCATATATTCTTTAGCTGGATCTGCTCTTGCTTATGTTGCAGGACTAAAACCTCAATATGTTTTTATTTCTGGTTTTTCAGCCTTAATCTTTTCCTTTTATAAAGGCAAATTGTCCAGAGAGGTTTTGCCTTGGTTTGGCCTAGTTCTGGTAAGCCTTCTCATTGACAACGAAACAATACTAGCTCTTTCAAGTGGTCCTATCTCTGTCTTAATTATTAAGATTTTCTCAGACGGGATAGAATGTTTTGGGTTGCCAATAAAACTTTATAATAAAAATCCAGTTTTAGTGGGTTTATTAATTTCTTCAGGTTGGATTCTTTTTGGTTGGATTTCAGGATTTGATGCTGTCTTAATAATGATTAACCAAAAACCCTTTATTATTAACCCAGGAAAAATTTTATCACCTCTAGCTATTTTAGGGCCTTTATGTATAACAGCCCTGCTTCCCAAATCACTCAAAATAGACAGGCAGAAAACTCAACCGGTCAGGAAGGTTGACTTCAGGGAACTTTCGAGAAGCTGGCTCGTTGAAAGCGGGAAGTCGGAGGCGGTCCAAAATAAGGGAGAATCGTCACTAGATAATTCAAAACTTGAAGAAATCCAGTTCGAGGCTACTGGACCTCATAAAGAAAAATTGAATACCTTCTGGCATGAAAGCGTCATGCCACACGTAGACATTTTCCAGGAGTTTGGTCTAATTCCTGTCCTTAAAAAGCTTCTAGTCCTTCTTGATATTCATGGAGGAGTCCCTTCTGTCCGCAGAAAAGATCC
>Ga0256835_1001407_pt1 | contig 14537 bp, 24 predicted proteins | sample PIR30metaG_FD_185972 | JGI IMG/M metagenome (GOLD analysis project Ga0256835, IMG submission 185972) | Hydrothermal vent microbial communities from East Pacific Rise, Pacific Ocean - PIR-30 | ecosystem: Environmental > Aquatic > Marine > Hydrothermal vents | place: Pacific Ocean: East Pacific...
GAGGGGAGACCAAAGAGGAAAAGTAACTACCAAACAACACCCAAACATAACAACAACCCAACCCACAAACCAAAACACACCACAACCCAACAACATTAAACACCAAACCACCCACCAACATTAAACCGTTGCTAACAGGTGCAAAAATAACAAAACAAATGAAAAACCAAATTGCAAAAATCTTACATTTAACTAACAGTAGTAAAACAGTTTGGTAATAACGGGGCTTGTTGTGGTGGTGGCTTCTCACCACCACCACAACAACGGCCCCACACCCCGAAAAAAGGAGGGATGCAAACATGGTGAAGATAGTTGTAAAAGGGACTAAAAGAGTCCAGAGCCAATATAAACACGGAGTAGAAGAATGGGATGGTCTCGTGATTGTGGAGGTAGAGATTATCGGAGTAAATACCGACGAACCCGACGATATACGATACATAATATACAAAACGCTAATCTCAAGGGGTCTGGAGAACGTGAGCACAACAACAAGAAATGGGCATGTGGTTGGATGGGGAGACACATACGTTTCTCCTGACCTAAGTGTAGCGGAACTAGTAGACATCCTTCAAAGGGTGATGGATGGAATACTTGAGGGTTTGCAAAACATCAAGGATATAACAATGGAGGTAGCAATCCAGCGGGAGGTTTCCCTCCCGCTATGAACCAATTTTAAGGAGGTAGTTCACATGGGGGACTATACTGTAATAACTACCCCAGACGAGATAAAAGACCCAGTATTAAAAAGAATGTATAACGCCATAGCCAATCACTACACCCCAGAAGAATTTGGAAAAGTATTATACGGCGAATTCAAAAACGAGGAATTTTGGACAACGGAACTAATACTCCAAGACCCTCAACCGGGACAATCCTACTTAGAAATATACATTATACACGACATCACAAATGACAAGGTAGATATACGTATAACCGAAGGATGGGGAGACCCATTCCCCATTGAACAATTGGAAATAATTGATACCGAAGAATCAAGAAAACTACTCGATAAGTTCAGGAAATTCAAAACCGAGCTACATAAATACATGACACCCAAATACAACTTTGGAAATTGGAGACGCAGAATAGGAGCATATCCAGAACTACGGGATGTGATAGATTACGACGATGTGGCAAACGAACTTAACCATAAATTGCTTGTCATAACTCGCTGGGCTTCGTTCAAAAAACAACCAACCCTCCCAGAAATTGAATGGATGTTCCACCCAGCATGGATTGAACTACTTGACGAGATGTTTTTAGACACAATTACCGAATACGAAGAGTTAACAATAGACGGGACAGAGATAGTAACCAGAGAATGGGGCAAAGCTTGAAGCACTTTCGTTTTTTTGCACTTGTTGATAACAGGTGCAGGAATAAAAAAGTATATGAAAACGGGGGTCGGTTTGGATGGTAGTTGAGGTAAGAAACATGGAGAAAGAAGAACAGATGAGGTTGGCTAAAAAACTGGCAGACAAAGCCTTAGACTGTCTGATTGAGACAATGAATGAAGCGATATCGGCAGTCAAGGACACAGGCGACCCTGAAGAAGCGATAAGCTTGCTGCACGAATGGAACAGTAGAGTGTTCCATAGTTACGCTTCAATATTCCGGCGGACAATCGAGGCACTATATGCCGCAGAAGTGATAAAAGCTAACCTCGACAAAGGTGAGCCAAAACATTCCGTCTATGCCAGTGTAGCCGCCGCAATGGCTAACAGTATGAGCAGAGAAGATTTCGATATAACAATGACTAAAATACAGGAGATACTAACCGAATTCTATGGGATAGACGATTTCATCCCCGTATTGGTCAAAATCGCACAAAAGGGGCTTCTCGAGCAGAATAGAGACGTAATATAAAGGTGAGGAACAATGAAGCACGTTATAAAAGTTGAAGGCGATACTATAGAGGGACACGTTAAAGCTATAATGGTAGTAGAAGCCGCCGACGAATACGAAGCCCAAAATGAAGCTATAAAATTCTTCAAAAAGCATTACAAAGGGACAGTAACTGCCATCGAAAGATATTGGCCGCTAAGGGATTATGATACCGGCGTTCTAATGAGCTTAGCCGTTATCTACAACAAAACCCCGAAATACACAAGGTTTTACTTAAAACTTTAAACCCATATACTTTTTTATTTTTGCACCAGTTGACAACATTGCAAAATATTTACAACACCACAACCCTTATAACGTAATAGGGTCAAAGGGGTTAGTGGCTATGAAGCCGACTGGCTGAGCTACTACCCCGACCCAAAAAACAAAAAGGAGTGGTAAAAAATGGCGAAAGTGAAAGTGGTTGAGAGCACCGGCCGGTTTATAGAAACCGCCGTAGTGCCCGACGGCGTTTACATAGCCAGACTACACCAAACGAAGGAAGGAAAAATAACCTTCAGGGGCGAAGAACGACCAATAATTAGGTGGTTTTTCCAGATATTGTCAGAAAATCCAGAAATCAACGGTAAAATCGTAGAAGGCATTACCTCACCGACCGTTTCAACCCGCAGTAAAGCCTATAGATGGCTTACCGCACTACTCGGAGAAAAACCCGACCCGGAAACTGAAATAGACCTCGACGACTACATCGGAAACATAGTTCAGGTTCAGGTCGAGACCAAAACCAGCCAGAGTGGAAGAGAATACTCAAGAGTGATAAACGTTGTTCCAGCCACCGACGTGATAAAGAAGATAGCCAAAGACTTAATCGCCCAAATACCAACAGACGAAGACGAAATAGACGACTATGACACGGATAGTGCCGAAGAAGACGAAGAAGTAGAAGAGATAGTAGTGAAACCCAAGCCAAAGAAGAAAGCCAAAAAGAAATGAAGGTGTAGTGTGATGGATTGTAGTTGTGCTGTAGGCTTCCAAATTGGAGTGGCCCTCTCCACTTTGTTCTTTTTGCTAATACTCCACAAACTTTGTCTCGCCGACATTAAGGAGGTGAAAAAATGATTATACAACCAAAAAATCCCGTAAGCCTCAAAAACCTTTTAACTCTCTTAAAAAGCGTTAATGAAACCTTCACAATAGCAACAACTGATGCTGAAGCCGTGTTCTATACAATAGACCCAGCCAAAGCAGTATTAGTGTATGCAACCTTACCCAAAGCCGCAATGCTTGATTACGAACCAGAGAAGCAATTGATTGGATTCTCGGCAAAAGATTTACTAAAAGCACTAAACAACGCCAAACCCGATTCAATAGTTCGAATAGAAACAACAAGCGACGGCACCGGCATAATAACCCTAAACAAACCCTTTAAAGCAAAATATAGCGTTAGAGAGATAGCAGAAGTAGAAAAACCAGTAGAAGTTGGGGAATTACCAGTAGAAGCTTATATAGAATCCTACGGAGCACTCTTTATCGAGCTAATAAAAACCGCAAAAACCTTAACCAGCGAAATAACATTATATGGATACACAGATAAAGCAATAATTAAAGGAGAAAACTTATCATCACAATTTGAGATTACATTAGACAACGAACACGACTGGGTAAAGGACGTAGGGTTATACGAAGGAGCCAACGAACCTGTAAAAGGCATTTATGGTATGGCATTTCTAAACATAATCGCACGAGGGTTAACTCGCTCCCATGAAGTTACGTGGGAATGGGGCAGTTACTGCCCACTCCACATTAGCTACACCGACCCCGACGGTTTCGAGGTAAACGTTTATGTAGCCCCAAGAGTTGAAGACGAATAAAGGAGGTGGTAATCATGATGGATATGAAAGAGCTCGAGATTATGAAAAAGATTTTGGAGCATAAAGAAGAGTTCGATAAACTCTTTGGTAAAGACAACTGGAAAACGAGGAAGCTTACCAAGTCCCACAGAGGGGACAACCCCGCAATAACTCTTTTGACTGAGCTTAGGCCACTCAACGTTAAAGTCGGGGATTACGTTATCGTGGCAAACATCGAATACGAAGGTAAGCCAGCAGTTTTGATTATTCCCTTTTAATTTCACTTTTTGCTAACAAGTGCAGAAATAAAAAAGTGTATGAAAAGGTGGTGAAAAGATGAACATGATTGAGGAACTTTTTGGATTGGCTGTCGCATCAGCACCGACAAAAGCCCTAAAAATCTACCAAGCTGACGGCTCAGTTTATACGACCCGACTAAGCCTTAACGTTCTCCTAATCGCACCATTTGGGGCTACAAAATCCAGCTTTCTTAACGCAGTAGAAACCACCGGATACGGCGTTAAAGTGGACGAATACAGCCTCCCCGCAATAATAGGAACAATCAAAAAAAGCGGAGAAGTCGTCAAAGGCTTCGTAACAAAATCAGCCGGAAAAGTTCTCCTTATAGACGAGTTCCAGAAATTCGGAAAAAGAGAAAAAGAAGCTCTCTTATCGCTCATGGAAGACCACCAATTTACACGGACGCTGGGCTATAAAATAGCCCCACCAGTTCACATAGACGAAGAATTTTACAGTCTTCACGGTGAAGAAAACTACTTCACTCTAAAAGTCCGCAATGCTTTCATAATTGCCACAATGGAGTTCAAAAAAAGAACTATAGAAGACAAAGCCTTACTATCAAGAGCATTCCCCTTAGTCCTGAACCCCTCAAAAGAAGACGCTTACGGACTAATAACCCGAGGAACAAGCTTCAAACTCCCAAAAGCCATAAATGACTGGTATGAAAAAGCATACAATGCCACAGTAGAATTACCTTTAGAAACCGGAGAATACTTAGCCACTAAATACAAAGAACTAACAGAAAACACAATGTTAGAACTCGGCTTTATCACTCGTGGGATGATGGACATTGCAAGAATAGCCGGAATGATAGCCGTAATTGACGGTAGAACTCAAATAACAAAGGACGACATAAACCATGCTCTCAAATACGTTCCAATCCAAATACTTGGTTACAACCTCGGATACTTAACACCAGCGGAATTAGAAGTGTATAGCATTATCGCAAAACATCCCGAAGGGATACGGCAAAAACAAATAATAAACCACTCAACCTATTCAAAAAGGGCGGTCATAGACGCCATAGCTACATTATTAGGCACCGGGATAATCAAACAGGTTAAGATGGGTAAAGCAGTTTATTATTACTCAGTAGGAGGGATGAACGAATGACAATAGAACTACCCGTTATTCTAACGTGCTTGTGTCCAGTAGAGTTTAACTACCATCTCCATAGTGCTTACGAAAGTAAACGCCGCAATAGACCCCATCCATTTACTGTTGAGGTCAGCGTTTCAATACAAACAGCCTTACCCCACCCATTATATTGTAAACCAATATCCTACACACAAACTTATTTGAAACCATTCGCTAACCTCATGCAATTAGTGATAGTCGTAACCAGAGACGGCGAAGAGATACCAATTACAGTTCCTTATTGGGATGAATTACAAGAAGCAAAAATATTATATAGCCAAGGCTACATTAGACAACCCCGCACAATAATAAACAAAATCACGGAGAAACTACTAAACACACTTATTGACCATCCCCTTTTCAAAAGATACACTAAGGCAACGCTTAGAGCGATAATTAGGGGGCTATTATGGGATTACATCCAAAACAAACGAGGAGACTACGGCATTTTCAAAATTAAACAAACATACACAGCAATAGTGTTACAACCACCCGATGCATTGGAAAAACTCTACCCCGACGCATTCCAAAAATTCCACTTTGAAATTCTAAATGCAATAGGGGCAGTAGTTCACCGGTGGTTTGGAACTTCGACAGTGGAAGGTGGGTTGGACTGGGATTATCCCGTATCCGGGGACGTTGATGTATATGATGAAGGACTTGAGGTAACGCCCACATGCATGCTACTAACATGCCCCGCCAATGCATTAGAACCAACATTCATAGAAGATAACACCGTAATAACCCACGTAAGCTACGGGAAATCTAACTATTTCGAAGCAGAACCTACCGAAAACATTTCATGGACTGACGAGTTACGGGCGTTCATCGAGGAAAACTTAGACGAGATTAAAACGGCGATTATTGACGCTTATAACACATATATAGCCCCAATAATCATGAAGGAGGTGGGATTATGACGTTTGAAACGGTTATAAAACTCGATATAGATAGCATAGACGTAAGACGGGCTTACAAGGTTGGAAAAGGGTTAGCAGAACTTTATTTTTACAATGGCTTGAAGATGAAAGGCGTTGAGGTTAAAAGCACTCGTAAAGGATTCCACGTTAGGGTAATCCTTCAGTCTGAGGTCAAGCTGACTGATTCGGAGGTTGTATTCATCCAATTGTTTTTGGGTTCTGATAAGTATAGAGAGCTAAGGAACTTAAGGCGTATACTATTAAATAGACAGAATATTATTAATAGTAAGAAGTGGAACGCATTATTCACGGTGAAAAACGGGCACGACGGAGTTTCATATGAGAAAGACGATGAGAGAGCCAAAGAGTTCAAAGAAAAGTTGCTCAAGAATTATGAGCAGTGGATAAGAAAGCTAAGCCGCTCAATCGTTTGATTATTTTTTTATTTTTGCACTTGTTGGCACACGGTGCAGAAATAAAAAAATGCACAAAAATGACACAACAACATAACAGGTGCAGAAATAAAAAAGTGTATAAAAACTACCCTCACGAATCCTCAAGTGCCGAGGCCGTCCTAATGCTAAACACTATTGCAAACAATCCAAGCCCAATCATAGTCGGGTTAAGGACTTGAGTGTTTGCAGTCCCATTAATAGCCGTAACAAGCCAATAACCCGCCAAGAAAGTTATAAAACCATCCCCAAGACCTCTAAGGACGCCTAAAATAGTCTTCCCTCCATTAGTCTTTTTAGACCCGTTACCAAGTCCAAGCACGTTTTTTATGGCGGAAGCATCGAGTTTAATGACAACTTGCGAATCCTCGGACATTTCTAATCACCTCCATTAAAAAAAGGAGTAGGGGGGTCAGCCGAGAACGCTCGGCTTGGCCAGAGCAGTAAACCACGAGTCAAGAGCCCTAATCACGTCGTAAGCCTTAAGGTTGCTGTCCTCCTGCATTCTGTTAAGGTGCTTCTGAGTGATTGCGTGGACAGTCTCTGCAATATCCTCTTCCTCACCCATCTCAAGGAGTGCACGGGCAACTTCGTTCACGTAAGCGTATATAATCGGGTTCTGCTGGCGTGGAACGTTGTAAGCCTTGGCGAGCTTCTGAGCTATCTTCTTCAGAAGTAGCACTCCACCATACTTGAGAGCCCTCTTAGTAGCATACATTGCGGCCTGCTGCATGGCTACTTCGGGCGGAACGCCCCTCTTAATCAGCCTCTCATACATCTTTTGCATATACTTAACGGAGCTCGTAACGTCCTCCTGCCTATACTTCCTTGCCATCTAAAACCACCTCCAAATGGGTTTGTCAGACAGTATAGGGGACAGTCTGGTAATTATATCTAACTACTCATAGAAGATAAGCAGAGTATTAAATCTCAAATACGGCCCTATCAACCACGCATTAAACTATTACTTGAATAAAATAGAAAAGAAACGAGAAATCAGAACATTTTACCGAGAAACATTTTCATAAGCCTTGTTTTCTCATCCTCTGCACTATCGCCATACATTGCCATTAATTGCTGTAGTGTAATAGTAGCTTCTCTTGAAACCTCGATATAACGGCGTATCTTCTCAATGCATTCTATTACATCGGCCAATGTGATTTCAGCGGCGAGTTTGCGGAGCTCTTCCTGTCTCTTCTTTTCTTCCTCCGCCACTTCTTTAGCTAACTGTTCCAATTCTTCCATTTCTTGTTTCTCGAACTCTTCTTCGAGGTCTTCTATAAAATCATCCTCTACGGGGTTCTTAATCTTCTCATCCTCAACCATATCCAACCCTCCTTTTCATACATTTTTTCAAAACTTTACTTTTCACTAACAACACTACTTAACGCAAGCATTTTTTTATTTTTTCAACTTTCGCTAACATAGCAACGTATTGCAAGCATTTTTTTATTTCTGCACCGTGTGCCAACAAGTGCAAAAATTTCAAAATGATTAAAGGACTCAAAGGACGATACCCGCATCCCTAACCACCTTGGCAATTGGCTCTTTGACCATCAACTCCCTAAGCCGTTTGAATGCATACCTTAACTCCTCAAGCTTAATGCCAATCACTTTACAACCCTTAACAAAGACAATATACGGATAGCCAAGCTCATAGATTATGTAAACCTTAGATGGACTTTCTGGCATCGGCTGATATGTATACGGTGCTAGCTCGCTTCTAACCCTTGGTATCTCATATTCAAGTAGGAGCTCTCGTAAGTAATCATCAATGGTTGCTCTAAGCCACATCAATCTTAAAATGTCGTGTATGGTGCCGATTGGGACTAAGAAACCACTCTCCTGTTTAGTCCCAGTTGCCCCGACAAATAAGTATAGGTTACCACTCAAGTAACGCCAGTCCACGTAGTCAGTAAAAATATCTTCGACATCATCTGGTAAGCATCTTGGCAGTAAATCGAGTAGTGTTTCTTCAACGGTTTTATCGGTTGGAACCTCATAGACTGGTATTTTTTTAGGCGGCATGAGGTTAGCTTCGATTAACTCTATTTTCTTTTCCTCTGACAGTTTTTCCCATTTCTCCCGGCGTTCTTCTTCTTCGGACTTGGTTACGCTTTCCCACATTTTTTCAGCAATTGTATAGGCTATGTTTTTCTCCATTGCTTTTCACCTCCCGAATAGGAATGTTAAGAATGGTTCGTTGTTCTTTACTTTAAGGCTTACGGTAAAGTATTTTGATGATATGCCCCTTGCGGTGAATACTTCTTTTATTGGTGCTAAGTCTATGTGTAGGGTTAATCGCTTCATATCCTCTGATATGGTTAAATCCACGTCAAACCCGGCTTGTTTGAAGCGTGTTAGGAGGTTTTTGTATTGTTCTACTTGTAAGTTCGAGAAATCGCCAATTAAGATTATTTCCATTGCTGTTTTTTGCCCTTTGCTGGCGTCTCTAATTAGATATTTGTATCGGGTTCCTATGGTTTCTTCTATGGTTTTTTTCAGCTTTTTCAAGCTTATTACCATTACGAACTTTCTTGGTGCCAGTATTGATATTTTGGTTGGGAATCCTGCTCGTATTAGTTCCATTTGAGCATCTTTTATTCGTTTGTCTGTTATCCAAATCCTACCTGTCCCCATTGGGTTCACCTCGGGGGTAAGTTGGTTATATAAGGATTTAAACGTTACGGGTTTACGAAGCCCACCGTAGGGGGTTCGAGTAATGCCCATAGAGTTGCCAGAAGACCTTTATAACCAGTTAGAGACACCGGGTGGCAGAGAGACTTTAGAGAGCAGGGTCAGGTTCCTAAACAAGAAGGAGCAGGAGATACTAAGTATTTACAACGACCCTAATCTGTCAGTCGAGGAAAAAATCCAAAAGCTGACTGAGATTAAAAACGACTTACTAATGCGACGGAACGTAATGCTAAGCAGTATTCAGGTGTTAAAAAAGGACATACAGGAAAAGGGCTGGGATAATCTTAGCCCTGCCGAGAGAGACCAGTATCGGCTTGATACATGGTTTGCTGAAAAGTTGTTAGAAATGGCACGGTGGGTGGATGAGCTGATAAAAAAGTTGGAGGAGGGTGATACGATGGCGGAGGAGCAGACTTCGAACGCTGGACAGGTTATCGTTGGCCTTATTCAGGGCGTCTACGACATAATGGGAGCCATAGTTAATGCCCTTAAGGCCTATGCGGCGGACATTGCCGAGATACTGATTGGTGGAGTCCTCGCCCTTACCGTTGTCCGCTACGGACAGAGGATATTCAGGGGACTCACCAGATGGGTTGGTAGCCTCGTTTGAGGCTACTAACCCCAACTCCCCTTTTATAATGACTGGAGGAGGGTTGCAAAGCAATGGTCAATATTCTTGGAACTGGGCTGAACTTGGAAGCTCCATTGGCGGCGATAGGTGAAACCATAAGCGATTATGCTAATAATATAATCTCAACTTTGATTAATTGGGCTGGTCGTGCCGTTAATTGGATAATGGCGTTACTACAGAAGTATTGGGATATTATCAGAGCTTGGTTCATGAAGTTTATAGCTCTCGTTGAAGAGCATGTTAAGCGGTATTTTGCGTTACTGGCTGAAGACCCGTTTAAGTGGGCGGTCTTTACGATTAACACCGCAATAGTTATAAGAAACTTAACGTCTCAATTTAGTGGAGGTGTTTACTGATGCCGGGGTTGCTGGATGGAGTTATTGATTCGAACAAGGGTAGGGTTGAGCAAAGGCCAGATGGTGTTTATTTCGTTGTAGAATTTACTGCGGATGATTTCAAGAGAGAGCTTGAACAGAGGGTAGACCCGAGGTTCAGGCCATTCCTTCGGGTAGTCCCGACTGGCAATGGTTTCAGGGTCGAGTTGAAGCTGAGTTGAATTTCATACACTTTGAAATATTTGCACCTGTTGCCAACAGGTGAAGATTTGGAGAAGTGATTGAAATGGTGGACATCCCCGTGCTCAGCGATATATATGATGCCCTTAAGGGGATTGCTCATAGTGTTGCTAAATTACCAGAAACGATTAGAGGTGCGATTAGTGGAGTGGTTAATACGATTGCTTCTGTTGTTTCAAAGATTGCTGAGGGCGTTAAGGCAATCGCTGGGTTCCTTGGGAATGTGATTACCACCATTCTTAAATGGGTTGAATTAGCCGCAATCAAGATTTGGAATTTTGTTAAGAATATTTTTTCAAAGATTAAGCACATGCTCGAAGAATTTGCTGATTGGCTTTACCATGCTATTTGGAACGTTGCGAGTGGATTGGCGGAGGATTTGATGACTATTCTGACTATCGTGTCTGAGAAACTCAGCGGTTTAGCGGCACGTTCGATTAACACGGGTATAAACACGCTTGGAGACATTATCGCTGTGGACATGGCTATTTTTGGTGTTAAAAGCGGTTTGGAAACCATTATGCATGCAAAGGATGGTAAGGATTGGCGTAATGGGTTGTTAAAACTTATTGGTGTCCCAATCGTTGGGGCGATTGCTGGGGACTTGTTGAGACATATAGTCCTGTCTCATCAGTCTATTCAACCATTGGGAGCAATGGATTTCAATAATGCGTTAGTTCCTGCTGGCGAGAGTTGGTTCTCTACTGCATGGGAGCCTCCAACTAAGAGCTTTATTGTGGAGTTCGATGAGGCTACGTTTGTATGGGCTGAAACTGACGCTGTTGTTACTCCAATTACTGTCCCAACCACCACGTTAATCGTCGCTGATGAGTTCATTGGCGTTGAATCTTCGGCTGAGGTCATTGCGATTGAATCGAGGGTTACTCCGATTGAAGTAGAGGATTCTATAAGTGTAGAATCATCTGCTCTGGTATCTACTATTGGAACCAAGACTATAAGTGTGGTTGATGAGGTTGGTGTGAATAGTTCGGCTTCGGTTAGTGCTTACAATCCGCAGGAGGTTAAGCAGATAACAGCAGTTGATGAGGTTAGCGTTAGTAGTTCAGCGTCGGTTAATGCTGTTACGGTTCAGCCTTCGCCGCCTTCGCCGACTACTAAGTCTATTTATGCTTCCACGTCGGTTAATGTCAGCAGTTCGGCTTCGGTTAATGCTGTTACTGTCCAGCCTCCACAACCGACTACTAAGTCTGTTTACGCTTCAACGTCGGTTGATGTTAGTAGTTCGGCGTCAGTTAGTGCTACAACTGTTCAGCCGTCGCCGAGTCCAACGATTACACCTACTGAGGGCGGCGGTGGTTCGGCTGGCAAGACTAACCCAGATGAGTCGTTACCTTCGACACCCCCGGCGGAATCCACGTAATGTTTTTAAGCTCTTGTTTCCTTTATATCTGTTGAATTCAAAAGTTGGAGGTGGTTATGCATGGCCATTACTGGTGGTGGTGGCGGAGCCATATACGCTGAGGTTACGGGTAGTTGGAGCGTTTCAAACAACCAAAAGGCGGAGGTAGCTGTTACTGTTAGATTTAGCGGGGATACTTACGCTTCGAGTGCGGCGGCGAATGGTTACCGTGATTATGTCCAGAACAGCTGTAACGCAGGGATTTACATAGTGTTGCTTAACAATGGGTCGGTTGTTGATTACTTCGAAGCTGAAGTTAGCCAGCCAACGGTAACTTCGGTTCAGTTTAAGGGGACGTCCAAGGTGTTTGAGCAGGGTGCGAGTTGGGATACTATCCGTGTGCAATGTGGAACGCCTTAATGGCGTTCCATTGATTAACACTTTTTGGAGGGGTTGTTCGTGTGCGGTTATGTGTCGGTGAGTAAGTATCACACAAAAGTTATGGCTAAGGGTGTTGTTAAGCGGTTTAAACGTTTGGAGACTAATAAGGGGCGTTTGCTTGCGAATCTTGCTTATTATCTGGTTGATGCGGGAGTTGCTTCAATTGATTCGGATGGCTCTGTTCGTATTGAGGAGGACGTAGAGGAGTTGTTTTATGAATTAATAACGTCTGATTTACCCAATCGTAGTGGGAAGGCGATATGCCAATGGCTTTTGGCTGTGTGGGATTTGATTAAAAAGTATGGGTTCGATAAGTATTTAAACTTCGAAACGTTGGTAGCTTTGTATGTTTAAGGGTGGTTGACTATGGTGGTTGTTAGAGAGCTTAAGAACGAGGTCGTGGTTTTTGTCAGGCCAAATGTCATCATACGGTTTAGAAAAGATGATGAGGATGCTAAACGTTTAGTAAACCGTATTGTTGTCTCTGCTTTGGTTGTTCCGGTTAATGCGGATTAATTAGGGGTGGTTTAGATGAGGAAGATTTTAGAGTGGTTGAGTGGGGTTTCGAAGCTTAGGGAGTTCGTGATTAAGAGGATTGGAGAGATTGAAGCTAAGTTGCAGGAGTTCGTCAAAAGAGCTGAATTGTATGCTTTGGAAGACGAGGTTAGGCGGCTTAGGATGGAGTTTAAGCGTGCTAAGGAGGAGTTCAGGCTTGAGGCTGAGAAGGAAGTTCAGGAGTTTATTGATGTGGAGCGTAAGTTATTCAAGTCGGAGGTTATGAGGATTCTTGAACGTATTAAAGAGGAAGCTAAGGAGGCTGAGGAGTATTTAGAGGCTCTTAAACGTTGTAGGGAGTTCGAGGAGGATTACCAGCGGTTCAGGGTTGAGGTTGAGGGTGAGTTAGTGAGGATTAAGGATAAGTTGGCTGTGCTTGAGGCTGAGGTTTTATCGTTGAGGGAATGTTGCTGTTCTAATCGTAAGAAAAGGGGTAAACGTGCTCGGCGTTATGGCACGGTTAGGGTTCATGTAAGTGTCGGTGGTGATGTGGTGGAGAAGGCCGGTAATTAGCCTCATACACTTTTTTATTTCTGCACTTGTTAGTAACAGGTGCAAAAGTTTCAAAGTATATGAATGTGAGAGGTTGGTAATCAGTCCCCCTGATTGTAGTATGTTGAAAAAAATAAGAGTTATTGGGCGAATAGCCGGCGGAATCCGACTATCGCTCGGATAAATGCTTCTGTGTCGCCGTAGGGCTCGGCTAACCACATGCGGCGGAGGAACTGCCGGAGCCCGGTAGTCGCCCATTGTTCTCGCTTCTGTCTCCGGGCAATCCTCTCTTTCTGGATTGCCCGGAGTTTTCTGATGGTCTCTGGGAGCGATAAAAACTTTTTCTGCTCCCGGAGGATGTCTATTTCCTCCCGGCGGAATTGGACAGCGGGTATTCCGCCGGGAAGGATGTATAAGCCTGAAATCTCTGTTTTCCTCGCCTGCTTGAATATTTCCGCTTGGATTCTTTCCAGCTCGGAGACATCGAGAGCCTTCACGTATGCAACGTAGACCCTCGTCCCCCTTGGTATATAGACCCGGTATCTCGCTGTTCTGGACAGTTTCACAGCTATGATGGTGTTTTTCATGGTTTTGTTGGTCTTTCTGGGCTTTCTCTTAGCCTTTTTGGGCTTATTGGACTTCCGGATAAGGCTTAAGAACTTCTGGGCTTTGGTAATGCTTTTCTGGACTTCTTCGGTGGTTATCGCTTTGTATTTCTCGAATAAGGCCTTGATGTTGTCGTAATTGTCGAGTAAGACATTAATGCTGTTGTAATTGTCAAGGTAAAAAAGAATAGCGGTGGTGTCGTCAATCTGGACTTTTGGGGTTGCTATGACTTCTTCGAGCTTCTTGAGCATCCCCCGGATTTCTCTTAGCTTCGTGATGGTCTCTATCTGTTCCTTCCTGTTCTCAAGTTCAACCCTACGGGCGTATCTGGAATAATCAATTTTCCTACCGTATGCCTTGATTTCCTTGAGTTTCTGGGCTTCTAACTCCTTTTCTGGGTCAATAATGACCCCTTCTTCCTCGACGTCAAAGGTTACACCTTCAACGTCGAGGATTGCCCAAAAGTTTGGGTTGCCGGTCATAGCGTTCATCGGCCTTAATAATACTTTGATATTTATATACCTTTTGCCAACAAACTACCGCCCCCACAACCTAACGCTTTTCATTTGTTTTGTTATTTTTGCACCTGTTAGCAACGGTTTAATGTTGGTGGGTGGTTTGGTGTTTAATGTTGTTGGGTTGTGGTGTGTTTTGGTTTGTGGGTTGGGTTGTTGTT
>Ga0256835_1001408_pt1 | contig 14531 bp, 13 predicted proteins | sample PIR30metaG_FD_185972 | JGI IMG/M metagenome (GOLD analysis project Ga0256835, IMG submission 185972) | Hydrothermal vent microbial communities from East Pacific Rise, Pacific Ocean - PIR-30 | ecosystem: Environmental > Aquatic > Marine > Hydrothermal vents | place: Pacific Ocean: East Pacific...
TATGACTTTTTTAGTTTGACTTTTTAATTCTAATATTGCCTCAAATTCTTCTTTATCTGTTTTAGGCATGATTTGAGGTAATATAACAACTTTTACTTTTACTGGATTTAATAGTCTAGTTCCTGGCGGCATTAGTTTAAATGTATTTATAAGACATATAGGAACAATTGGACGTTTTAATTTATAAGCTAAATAAAATGCCCCATTTTTAAATCTTCTAAGTTTCCCTGTCTTGGAACGATGTCCTTCAGGCCATATTATCAAGGAGCAGCCAGAGGCGATTAACTTTGAAGCTTTTTTATATATCTTATCCCAGCCCTCATTAGCATTTATATATCCTGCTAACTTCATTACAATGTTATAAACAGGTATCTTAAATGGCCATGTAGTAATAAAAGCGCAATCATAAGGCATAACACCAAAAAAATAAGGATCTGTAGCTGAACAATGATTTGCAACGAATATAACAGGTATATCTATCCCTTCGGATTTATCCTCTACCTCTACGGGAGAAAAAAATGGTACTACTTTTATTAACACAAAACCGTAATATCTAACATACCATCTTACCGCCTTATCTATAGGCCATCCTAGTATTAAGGTATTTACCACTAAAGATAATGGTAAAAAAAATAAACTCATTAATGTTACAATCGAGAAAGCTATTCCGAAATATATGTTAAGAAAAAATTTTTTTAGAAAATACATGATATTAAATTAATTATTAAATTGTAACTTATCCAAATCAGTCTTTAAATTATTTGTTGTTATTTTTCAATTTTTTAATTAAATTAAATAAGTCTTCTAAAGTTCTTACTGCTCTAAGGGCTTCTTCATCTGTCATTTTCATTCCAAAATTTTTTTCTAATGCAACTACCATATCTACTGCATCTAAACTATCTAGTCCTAAGTCTTCATATAATTTTACTTCAGGTTTTAATTCATTAGGATCTAATTCAAATTCTTCTGATAGCACCTTAATCACTTGTTCTTTTATTTGTTCATCTGTCATTATTATTCCACCTCCTAAAGATAAGGCTTGTATTTACTCCGCCCAACGCAAAATTATTTTTTAAAACTATATCTAGTTTCTGAGGAACCACTTCTTCTTGCACAAGCAAGATATCACATTCTGGGTCTGGATCTTCTAAATTTAGTGTTGGAACTAATTGTTGTCGTCTTAGACATTCAACTGCAACAATAGATTCTAAAACTCCTGCGGCTCCTAAGCTATGTCCTATATGTCCTTTTATAGAACTTGTAGGAGTATTTTTACCAAAAATTTTTTTAATTGCTTGTGACTCAGCAATGTCTCCTTTAGTGGTACCAGTAGCATGGGCATTTATATGATCTATATCTTTTGTATTAATATTGGCATCTCTTAAAGCGTTTTCCATAACAGTTGCCATTTGATGGCTATCAGGATTAGCTATATGTTGGCTGTCACAGTTTAACGAAAATCCTATTATTTCAGCATATATTTTTGCTTTTCTTTTTCGAGCGGATTCAAGTGTTTCTAAAACCAAAATTCCAGCTCCTCCTCCACATACTACTCCGTCACGGTTTTTATCAAAAGGACTTGGAGTTGTGTTAGGACTATCATTTTTTCTAGAAGCAGCTTTTAATACATCAAAAACCATTGTAACTGTTGGATGTACTTCATCTGCACCACCACATAACATGATTTCTTGCAAGCCCATCTTTAAAATTATAAAACCAAGCCCTATAGCTTGAGAAGAAGATGTACATGCACTTGTGGTGGCCCATTGATGTCCTTTAATTTTTAGATCTAAGCATACATTAGCTGCACAACTATGCCCCATTATTTTAAAAAATACTCCAGATTTAACTCCTTCAATAGTTTCTTCAGGTAAAAATTCTCTATAAAATGCTTCGTGGATAGAAGGACTTCCTGTAGTAGAGCCTAATATTACTCCTGTATAACCAGAGGATAGTTCTTTTGAGGTTAAGTTAGCATCTTTAATAGCTTCTCGTGCAGCAAGTACACTCCAAATAGCCATTGGACCCATTGTTCTTCTAAGAGCGCGTTTTATTAATTTTTTTTCGTCTATATAAGGGACAGGAGCGGCTAGTAAACTCTGTAGTCCTTTTATATGTTGCCATTCTTTCATGAATTTTACTGCACTTTTCCCCTGCCATATAGAGGAACAAAGTGTCTCTACGCCCATACCAAAGGGGCTAATAGCTCCCATGCCTGTTATTACAACTCTATTCATAGACAATGTTTAATCTCTTCCCAAAAATTAGATAGTCCACCGCATATTTCACCAGCAGTCATAAGAGCAGAAAGAGATGCTCCTACGATTCCTGGCATAAGTGTACTTTGGCCACTTAGCCACAATCCTGGTATTTTGGTCCGTGCTGTTGGAGCAAATTGATATATATTATGTGATATACCGTAAGTTGCTCCCTCAGGACTTAATATCTCTTCCCAAAATGTAATTGGAGAAGCTGTTTCAAGTACTTCAACTTTATTTTGAGGTATATCCCATTTCTCCTCAATAGTTTTTAGTATATCTAAAGTAACCCTTTTTTTCCAATCATAGTATTGTTGAGATTTATATATACTTTTATTTTGACATAATTTCAAATTAACGCCTTTTATTCCTTCTACTTTAGAAAAAAGGAAAGGCCTTAAAAGACAAAAAGTATTTTTGTTTTTATGACCATCACGTAGTCCAAGAGCAGTTAGCATTAGAGAACTTTGTTCTAAGTTACTGTCTTGAAAAGAAAAAAGTTCAATATTTTCATTTAATAAAAAACAATTGCGCCATTTATAAGGAGAAATGTATTCTTGTTCAGCTATAGCAAAAACTATAAACATAGAAGGTGTATTCTCTAATTCTTTTAGTCGAGTTATATAAGCTGGTCTAAATATCTCTTGAGGTATAAGATTTAATAATAAGGAAGGATGTCCAGTATAAACTACATTTTTAGTGTATATAATTTCATCTTTTGATTCGACTGCATATATTTTATGGTTTTTTATATGGATCTTGTTTACACAATGGTCTGTTTTTATTTCTACATCAAGTTCCTTTAGCCGTTTAGTAAACGCATTTATAATACCTTGTCCACCATTTTTTATCCAAAAAGTCCCTGATAAAAATGTATTTGTTACCATTGAATGTGCTAAAAGAGAGGCTTTTTTAGGTGGGACTCCATAAAAAAATATAGGATATGATAATATAGTAGTTAAGGTTTTGTTGTCTATATTTAGTGTCTTTATTGTGTCTAATAAACTACTTGTGAGTGAACGATTATATAAATCAGAAGGATTAGAAAGGGGTAAATCAAAGTTAAAAAAGGGTATTTGATCACATATGTCTTTTATTAATCTTATATATTTTTTTATCCCTTGTTTATTTTGAGGAAATGACTTTATAAGTTCATTTTCAAATAATTCATATGAAAAACGAACCTTGAAATTTATATTCTTAGGTTCAATAAATAATTCGTCACATGCATTATCAGGAAAAGGTATAATTTCTAATAGGCTTGTAATATCGAGATAATTCCACAGCGCTCTTAATACACCTTTTTCACCTAATCCACCAGTATAATGAAAGCCTGTATCAAAGGGGAAACCTTTTCTATAAAAACGTCTGATAGACCCCCCAGGTTTCTTAGCGGCTTCAAGTAAAGTAACAGAATGTCCCTTTGTTGCAATTAGGGCTGATACCGTTAATCCACTTATTCCAGATCCAATTACTACAGTGTCTACCTTTTTCATAAGCCTATAGAGCTAACTTAGTTGTAGTTTATTTCTATTATATAAGAGGCATTTGTCCCCCCAAATCCTGATGCATTGCATAAGACAAATTTAGGTTTTGTCTTAATTAGTTCTTGTCTAACTAAATTTAGTTTTGCAGAGACTGGATCAGGTTCTTCAAGGTTAGGATTTGGGGCAATAAAACCATTTTGGCACATAATAATTGAATATACTGCCTGAGATGCTCCTGCCATCCAAAATTCATGTCCTGTAAGAGCTTTTGTAGCAGCAACAAGCGGACTATTACCAAATATTTCCCATATAGATTGTGCCTCTACTTGATCGCCTATAACAGTAGAAGTAGCATGCGCCATTATTAGGTCAATATCTTGTGCCATAATTCCAGAGGTTTTTAAGGCCTCTATCATAGAATTTTTTATCCCCTCTCCATTTGGAACAGCAATATGGTATCCATCACAGTATGTACCATATCCCAAAATCCAAGCTAAAGGAGTTACTCCTCGTGATTTTACACTAGTTTCTGACTCTAATACTAAAGCTGCAGCTCCTCCACTTGGCACTAAGCCATCTCTTTTTTTGTCAAAAGGTCTTGAGGCCTTATGAGGGTTGTCTTCTTGTAAAGAAAATGCTCCAAGAGCATCAAAACTACACATAGATTGCCAAGATATTTCCTGAGCTCCACCACATATTATTATATCCTGTGCCCCTGATTTTATAGCTTGCCAAGCTTGTCCTATAGCCATTGCTCCACTGGCACATGCAGAACTTACTGTCCAACAATATCCTTTTAGATTTAAAATAGCAGCCAAATTTAGTGTAATAGTACTATTAAGTAATCTAAATATATGCCCACTACCTATAGCTTTAGTTTCTTTGTACTTTAAAAGGGCCTCTACTTGTTCTACAGCAGTAACAGCAGAAGAATCATTTCCAAATATGATTCCTATTTTTTTATCATTTTTTAATAAGGCAGGTTCTATTTGGGCTTGATTTAAGGCCTGCTTTATTGCTGCTAATGCCCATACACCAAAATCAGGAAGACTTTTTCTTGTTTTTCTATCAGCAATACTTTTAGGATTAAATTCTTTTATAGTAGCAGTTAGTCCGCTTCTAAATCCTAATTCTTTTCTCTTTCGGTCTAAGATTATGCCAGATCTGGCATTCTTAAGAGAATCTTGTACAGAGGACACATCAAGTCCTAGACAGGATATTATCCCAATTCCTGTAATGGCAACTTTGTTTTTTATATTCACTCCCAACCCTTACTAATTTAATATTTGCATAAATTTACTGGAAATATCTTTTTTATCAAGACCAAAGCAATAAGGTAATGTAATCTAAAACATTCAGAATTACTATTAGCCCTTGACAGTTTGTGAGAATCTTGGTATCAACTGCATCGCTAAGGTTGTTTATTTGATTTTTTGTATTAATATCTTTTTTAATAAGCTAAAGGCGCGTAGCTCAGGGGGAGAGCGCTACCTTGACGCGGTAGAAGTCGGCGGTTCGATCCCGCCCGCGCCTACCATAAAGACTTAACCCTCCTCGGAGGTCTTATAATTTAAGGCATCTTTTTGGCCCCCTTGTGAGGGCAAAAGATGCCTTTTTTGGCTTATGGTCGAAATAAAGGGCTGTTAAGGGGTGATCATGAAAGATAAAATCAAAGTAAGATTTTCTGATGACAGTGAAATAGAAGTCGAAAAGGGTACTTTAGTAGAAGATGTTCTTTTAAACACAATTAGTAAGAAGCAAAAAAAGTCTCTTGTATTAGCTAAAATAAATGGAGAGTTAAAAGATTTAACCACCCCATTAACTCAAAATTGTTTAGTAGAGCCCGTATTTAAAAATGATCCAGAGTCTTTAGAGGTATTAAGGCATTCTTGTGCTCATGTTCTTGCTCAAGCGGTAAAGGAGCTTTTCCCTTCTGCTAAACTTGGTATAGGCCCTGCTATAGAAAATGGTTTTTACTATGATTTTGATTATAAGCGTCCTTTTACTCCAGAAGACTTAGACAGTATATCTAAAAAAATGGAAGAAATTATCGCCAAAGCCATTCCTATAGAAAGAGAAGAGTTAAGTATTGAGGATGCACGAAAAAAATTAAAAGAAGCTAAAGAAGATTATAAATTAGAGCTGTTAGATCAACTTAAAGAACAAGGGGAAGAAAGGGTTTCTTTTTATAAGCAAGGAGATTTTTTTGATCTTTGTAGGGGGCCTCACTTAAAGGATACTGGTAAGATAGCCTGTTTTAAACTATTAAATGTTGCAGGAGCATATTGGCTTGGTGATGAGACAAGGCCAATGCTTCAGCGTATATATGGAACAGCATTTTTTAGCAAAAAAGAGCTTAAGGACTATCTAAATAGACTAGAAGAGGCTAAAAGAAGAGATCATAGAAGACTGGGTAAAGATTTAGAGTTATTTTCTATATCAGAAGAGATTGGACCAGGCCTTATTTTGTGGCATCCCAAGGGGGCGCTTGTTAGAAAAATTATAGAAGATTTCTGGCGTGATGAACATTTAAGACGTGGCTATAGCCTTCTTTTTACTCCTCATATTGCTAAAAGACAGCTTTGGGCTACAAGTGGACATTTAGATTTTTATGCGGAGAATATGTATGCTCCAATGGAAATAGATGAGGTAAGTTACCAGCTTAAGCCCATGAATTGCCCATTTCATATAGCAATATATAATAGTAGGCGTCGTTCTTATAGAGAACTTCCTCTAAGGTGGTGTGAAATCGGAACTGTCTATCGTTATGAAAGAACAGGAACACTTCATGGACTTATGCGAGTAAGGGGCTTTACCCAAGATGATGCCCATATCTTTTGCAGTCCTGATCAGCTTTCAAAAGAAATAGAAGAAGTTTTAGATATGACCCTTTATGTATTAAGGGTTTTTGGTTTTGACAGATATGATATATATCTTTCCACAAGGCCTGAAAAATATGTAGGAACAGAAGAAAACTGGCAGCGTGCCACTAAAGCCTTAGAAGATGCGCTTAAGATACAAGGGCTACACTATGAGATTGATCCTGGAGAAGGTGTATTTTATGGACCTAAAATAGATATTAAGATAAAGGATTGTCTTGATCGTTCATGGCAGTGTTCTACTATTCAGGTGGATTTTAATTTGCCTGAACGTTTTAACATGAAATATATGGGAGAAGATGGCTCTCTTCATACTCCAATAATGGTTCATAGGGCACTTCTTGGTTCCTTTGAAAGATTTTTTGGGGTATTAATAGAGCACTATGCTGGTGCATTTCCTGTTTGGTTAGCGCCTGTGCAGGCAATTGTACTTACTGTTACAGATAGACAAAATGAATGGGCAAGACAGATAGAAAAAAGACTTTTAGAATTGGGGGTAAGAGTCGAAACAGATTTAAGAAATGAAAAGCTTGGTAAAAAGATAAGAGAAGCACAGCTTCAAAAAATCCCATATATGCTTATAGTAGGTGACAAAGAGTTAGAGTCAAAGACTGTAAGTCCAAGAACTCAGAGAGGTGAAACCTTAGAACCAATGGATATTGATAGTTTTTATCAGTTATTAAAAGAAAAATGTGAAGAACCTTTTAAGATAGCAAGGAAAGACAACAAAAATTAAAAAATAGCTTAATATTGTAGGCTTATTTTGTTATATTATTACTTTATAAAATATGAAATATGAGGCCCAAGGTTGGTTAAGATTTTTAGGTAGCCATTAAACAAATGCTACAAATAGGGGAGGAGGTGCAGCATCGCAACCAAAGGTAAAAGGGTAAATGTAAACTGGCAAATTAAGGCCCGTGAAGTTAGACTTATCGATGAAGACGGGAAGCAGGTAGGGATTGTGCCCATAGAGGAAGCGAGAAGACTTGCAGAGGAGGCAGGACTTGATCTTGTCGAAGTGGCACCCAATGCAGATCCCCCTGTTTGCCGTATAATGGACTATGGAAAATACAAGTACGAGCAGAGTAAAAAGGCACAAGAGGCCAAGAAACGCCAGACTATTATCCAAGTAAAAGAAATTAAGATGCGTCCGAGAACAGATGTCCATGATCTTAATGTTAAAAAGAAAAAGATTAGAAAATTTTTAGAGGCAGGGAATAAAGTAAAGGTTACAGTTCGTTTTAGAGGGCGTGAAATAGTTCACTCCAATTTGGGCCTTGAGATGCTTAAAAAAATAGCTGAAGAGATGTCAGATATATCTCGTCCCGAACATATGCCCAATATGGAAGGTGGGACGATGTGTATGGTATTAGCTCCTGTAAAAAAAGATTGACCTAAGCTAGATAGCAGGTTACTAATTGCTTTTGTCTTTTTTAGTAAAAGAGGCAAGCTGATTTTTTTTGTTATGAAAGATTTTTGAAAGAAGGAGATAGTTATGCCAAAAATAAAGACAAAAAGGGGAGCAGCAAAACGTTTTAAAAAGACAGCTAAAGGGAAGTTGGTACACTTCCCTGCAGGTAAGAGTCACCTTCTTACTCACAAAACTAGAAAACGTAAGAGACGTCTAAGAAAGGCAAAAGTAGTTTCTAAAACAATGGTCCCCACATTAAATAGAATGATGCCTTATCTCTAACCTAGATAAAAAATATTTATAAAGAGGAGAGTATAAAATGCCACGTGTAAAAAGAGGTTTTAAAGCTCGTAGGCGTAGAAAAAAGATATTAAAGATGGCAAAAGGTTATTGGGGCGCTCGCCATCGTTGTTACAAGATGGCTAAAGAAAGTGTTGAGCGTGGTCTTGTATATGCATATAGGGATAGAAAAACAAAAAAGAGAAACTACCGTAGGCTTTGGATTACCAGGATTAATGCTGCATGTAGATTAAATGGAATTTCATACAGCAAATTTATGGGCGGACTTAAAAAGGCTGGTGTAGAGTTAGATAGAAAAGTATTAGCTGATTTGGCTGTTACAGAGCCTGAAGTTTTTTCAAGTCTTACTAAGATAGCTCAAAATGCATAAAGAAATAGAAGACATATTAAAGCGTGCTAAAAGGGAGATAGAAAAAGCCAAAGACTCTAAAACCCTGGATGCCTTAAGAGTGAAATTTTTGGGCAGAAAGGGTGAGATAACTTTGGCCTTTAAAAAACTATCTAGTTTGTCTGAGGAGGAGCGTCCCCAGGTTGGGCGACTTTTAAATAAGGCTAAAAAAGAGATAGACTCCCTTTTAAAAGAAAAAGGAAAATCTTTTAGTCCTAGCGAGCGTTCTTTATATAAAGATGGTCTTGGGTGGCTTAAAGGTGTAGTAGATCCATCTCTTCCTGGTAGAAGAAAGATTATTGGTAAACTTCATCCAATTACAAAGGTCATGGGTGAAATATGTAGTGTATTTCAATCTATGGGATTTTCTATTGCTCAAGGTCCTGAGGTAGAGGAAGACTTTTATAATTTTGAAGCGCTTAATATCCCACCCAATCATCCTGCCAGAGATATGCAAGATACCTTTTATATTGATGACAAGATACTTCTTCGTACCCATACATCTCCTATTCAGATACGTACTATGAAGGCTCAAAAGCCACCAATCAGGATAATTGCTCCTGGCAAGGTTTATAGATGTGATTCTGATGTTACTCATACTCCAATGTTTCACCAAGTAGAAGGATTAATGGTAGATAAAAATGTTTCTTTTTCTCAGCTTAAAGGTACTCTTACTCAATTTGTACATAAGATATTTGATGCTCAAACTAAGGTGCGTTTTCGCCCAAGTTATTTCCCATTTACAGAACCAAGTGCAGAAGTTGATATTCAATGTGTAAATTGTAGGGGGAAAGGCTGTAGAGTATGTAGTTATACAGGTTGGCTTGAGGTCCTTGGGGCTGGTATGGTACATCCTGCTGTATTTAGAAATGTTGGTTATGATCCAGAAGAAGTTACAGGATTTGCATTTGGTTTAGGTGTAGAACGTATCGCAATGCTAAAATATAGCATTGATGACATTCGACTTTTCTACGATAACGATATCCGATTTTTAGATCAGTTTTAGATAAAGGATTTAGGTCATGTTGATCTTAACATCATGGCTCAGAGAATTTGTACGTTTTGATGTCCCTGTAGAACAGCTATCTCATGATCTGACAATGGCTGGTCTTGAGATAGAGGGCTGTGAGCCTGCATATAACGATCTTAACAAGGTAGTAGTTGGCAAGATATTGGAGTCAGAACCAATTAGTGAAGAATCAACTAAATTAAAACTTTGTAAGGTAGACATAGGTGATAAGATTTTACAAGTAGTATGTGGTGCTCCAAATGCTAAAGTTGGTATTTTTGCCCCTGTTGTATTAGATGGAGCAGAGCTTCTTGGTGGCAAGCGAATAGAAAAAACGAAGATACATGGTGTAGTCTCTGAAGCCATGCTTGCCAGTGAAAAAGAGCTTTGTCTGGGAGACGATAGTTGGGGCCTAATGGAGTTAGATCCTGAAAAAGATCCTAAACCTGGACAGTTATTAAAAGAATTTTTGGGTTTAGAGGACTGGATCCTTGAGGTGTCAATTACTCCTAATAGACCAGATTGTTTAAGTGTACTTGGAGTTGCTCGGGAGATAAGCGCAATATACAGGCTTCCTTTAAAAGATGATCTTTATATAGCATTAATGGGACTTGTAATGCCTAGAGGTAAAAAGGCTGAAGGGGCTGGTGCTTCAATAAGCGTTAAGGAAGCTCAAAATTTACAAGAAATACCCATTGATATAGAGATAGAAGATAAGGAACATTGTTTTAGATATTGTGGATTAGTGCTTAAAGATATAAAGGTCGCAGATTCTCCTTCTTTTATAAAGAGGAGACTTTATGCCTGTGGTATGAGACCTATAAATAATGTAGTTGATATTACTAATTATGTTCTTTTAGAAAGAGGCCAACCTCTACACGCATTTGATCTTGATAAGCTTTCTGGCCATAAAATTATTGTACGAGGTGCAAGAGAAGGGGAAACAATAGTTACTTTAGATGGAAAAGAAAGAAAATTAGATGCTGGAATGCTTGTTATTGCTGATGCAAAAAGGCCTGTTGCAATTGCAGGTGTTATGGGGGGATTAGATAGTGAGGTTACAAAAGATACAAAGAGGATTCTTTTAGAAAGTGCATGTTTCGAACCTATTCAAGTAAGAATTACTCGTAAAAAATTAAAATTGAATACAGAGGCTTCATATAGGTTTGAAAGAGCAGTTGATCCTGAGGGGGTCCTTCCTGGTATTCAAAGGGCTATGGGGCTTATGGTCCAACACTGTCTTGCAAGGCCTTGTGGCCCACCAATAGATATATATACAAATAAATTTAAGCCAACTCCTATTACTTTAGATACCAAAAAAGTTAATCGTGTCCTAGGTACAGAGCTTAGTAGACAGGAGATGGTTAAGTTTCTTCTCTCCATTAGAATGGGGATGGAAGAGGAAAGTATAAATCTTAATGGAGATGAGCCTATTATTTGCTATCCTCCTCCTTATCGCAGTGATTTGAAAGAAGACATTGACCTTATAGAAGAAATTGCAAGACTTTATGGTTATGACAATATAGAAACTACCTTGCCAGTTGCAGAATTAGTTCCTGCTACTATTTCCAAACATGAACGTTTAATTGAGAAAGTACAGCAAGTCTTAAATTCTTATGGATTAACTGAGATAATATCTTATAGTTTTTGTTCTCCAAAGGATATAAAGGCACTTGGTTTTAAAAAGGAAGATCCAAGATTAAAATGGGTGGCTTTAAAAAATCCATTAACAGAGGAGCATTCGGTATTAAGAACACAGCTTATTTCATGTTTACTAAATACCGCAGCTAAAAATATTTCTTACAAAAATCTTGATATAAAAATATTTGAAATCGGCAAGGTCTTTATAGATCAGGGTAAAGAGTGTCTACCTAATGAAGAATTAAGAGTGTGTGGGCTTATGACAGGAAAGAGATATCCTATATCCTGGGCTTGGCCTCAAGAAGAGATAGATTTATTTGATTTAAAGGCAGCAGTTGAAGAATTATTAGACTCTATATGTGGGCAGGATTGCTGGAAGATAAAATTGAATACGATGACTGAACCATATTATTTATCTGGGACCTCTATAGAATTTTTTGATTTGAATGGGAATTTAATTGGTAGTCTTGGTCAGATTAATCCAACAGTGTTAAAACATTTTGATATTGAAAAGAGTTCTGTTTTCGTGTTTGATTTATCCATGTCTGTTCTTGAAAATTGGATTGATAGAAAAATAGTATTTAAGCCAATTCCGAGATTTCCAGCAGTTGAAAGAGATATTGCAGTTATAGTAGATGGTCATATCCCAGCTCTTGATTTAGTAGACTTTATAAAATCTAATGATATTGAGTTATTAGAAGAAATATGTATATTTGATGTCTATACGGGTAAACCTATACCTAAAGGGAAAAAGAGTATAGGACTTAGGTTTAGATATAGAGCTAAAGACCATACTCTTACTGAAGAGGAGATCAACTCAGTGCATCAGCCACTGGTTGATTCTATATTAAATCAATTTAAGGCGGAGCTTAGGGCATAAATGAGTACACTTACAAAAAGAGAGATCGCAGAACAGGTTAGTTCCAAACTAGGTTTTTCTATTAGAAATAGCCTTCAACTTGTAAATGATGTTTTTGAGTTTATGAAGGCAGCTTTAAGAGATGGTGAAGAGATTAAGATTGTCCGTTTTGGGACATGGAGGCCTGTAGATAGGAAGGAGAGAAAAGGAATTAGTCCAGCAGATGGTTCTCCCATTATAATTGCAGGCCGTAAAACCGTTGCATTTCATCCAAGCCGTACCCTTAAAAAGATTATAAATTCAGAAGAGTGAGAGTTTTTTGAAAAGTTTTTAAAAAGGGTAGGCTCCAGAAAAGGAATTTTTAGTTAAATGAGTGGGGCCAGCTCCAAGCAATCGAAATATTTTACTATTGGTAGGGTTAGCAAAGAAATTGGGCTGGAGCCCCACGTACTCAGATATTGGGAAAAAGAATTTGATGAGATACGCCCTAGACGTATCTCTGGAAGGAGACTTTATAGGGCAATTGATGTTGCTTATGTGAGGTTGATACGTCACTTGCTTTATAAAGAAGGCTTTACTATTTCTGGAGCCAAAAAAAAATTAAAAGAACTTAAAATACAAAGCATAGAGGACATAGAGAAATATCTTAGTTCTAAGGAGTTTATTGTTTCTTCTATTTCAGAAAAGGATAGAGAGATAAAACTTTTTAAAACAATAAAAGAGATAAGAAAAGAGCTTTTGGATTTGATCGAATTTCTTAACTAATTTTTAAGTTCTAAACTAGAGTAAAAAATACTGATATGGATGATAAAACATTTCAAAAGTTAAAATCTCTAAGATCTAGAATAGATCAAATAGATATAGAATTAGTAAAGCTTCTTCAAGAAAGGCTTAAGCTTGCTGTTGAAATAGGAAGGACAAAGGCACAGGCTAAAAAGGAGCCCCTTGATCTTGTTAGAGAAAAAGAGGTAATAGAACATATACTTAAAAATAATCAGGATATATTCCCGCCAGCGGGTCTAAAGGTAATATTTAGTGAAATAATATCTGCCTGTAGAAATGCCCAAAGACCTGCTAATGTGGCTTACCTTGGACCAGAGACTACATTTACTCACATGGCAGCAGCAAGATTTTTTGGACATGCTCCTAATTTTTTACCTTTTAGTAGTATAACAGAGGTCTTTGAAGAGGTAGAAAGAAACAGAGTTGATTATGGAGTTGTCCCTGTTGAAAATTCTGTTGAAGGTACAGTAGCTCTTACTTTAGATGGTTTATATGATTTTAATGTAAAAGTATGTGGAGAGGTTTATCTTCCTATTTCTCATTATTTAATGAATCAAAGTGGTAGGATAGATAAGATTAAAAGAATACTTTCCCATCCTCACGCACTTGCTCAGTGTCGTATTTGGTTACAAAGAAACCTTCCAGCAGTACCTACTGAAGAGGTAGTAAGTACAGCTCAAGCTGCAAAATGGGCAGCCTTAGACTCAGACATAGCAGCGATTGCAAGTCCTCTTGCAGCAAGAACCTATAATCTTCAAATAGTAGCAAGACGTATAGAAGATTATGAAGGTAATACTACAAGGTTTTTGGTTTTAGGGCATAATTGTCCTAGATCAAGTGGTAATGATAAGACATCATTGTTGTTAAGTCTTGAAGATAAGCCTGGCTCTTTATTTAGACTTCTTGAGCCTCTTGCTAATAGAGGCATAAATCTTACAAAAATTCAGTCTCGTCCAGTTAAAAATGAACCTTGGAGGTACTTATTTTATGTAGATGTTGTAGGCCACATTGATGATCCAGTCGTTAATGAAGGTATCAAGGCGATAGAAAAAGGCTGTACATTTTTAAGATGGCTTGGGTCTTATCCTAAAGGAGAGATGGCAAACGGTATTTATGATCCTCCTCAGACTGAAAAAATTAAGTAGTCTAGAATAGTTAATAGTGCAGTGTCCAAAAGTTTTATACTATTATTTAAGTACTTAGTTATTCATCCTTTTTTTCTTTATATCCACATCCTTTAACAGGGCATTTTAGAATCAGTCCATCTTTTTTAGAATTGACCTCTACTAGTATCTTCCACCCACAAAGAGGGCATGGCTTAGCAACAGGTTTATCCCAAACTGCATATTTACATTCTGGATATCTACTACAACTATAAAAGATTTTTCCCCTTTTAGATCTTCTTTTTACCAATTCTCCTGTGCACCCTGGTTCAGGACAAGGCACTCCTGTTGTAAGTGGTTTTGTATTTTTACACTCAGGATATCCAGAACAGGCAAGAAACTCTCCAAATCTC
>Ga0256835_1001409_pt1 | contig 14521 bp, 12 predicted proteins | sample PIR30metaG_FD_185972 | JGI IMG/M metagenome (GOLD analysis project Ga0256835, IMG submission 185972) | Hydrothermal vent microbial communities from East Pacific Rise, Pacific Ocean - PIR-30 | ecosystem: Environmental > Aquatic > Marine > Hydrothermal vents | place: Pacific Ocean: East Pacific...
GCGTTTCCCCGCGATCGTCACATCCTGGCGGTGATGTAGGCGCCGCAGGCGGCGGCCGCCAGCAGGAAGCACACCAGCAGCAGCCAGGCACGGACACCCGGCCCGGCTTCCAGGGCGGCGTATTCCGGACGACGGGGGTTGTAGTAAACGCGCACCCGGCTTTCCCGGGGATAGCGGGCCGCGATGGCCTTGGCCTGCTGCCTGTCCGGTGTGGAAACAGGGGGGCGGCTGAAGGACAGGAGGCCGTTTTCATACGTGCGGCCGTCCACCGAGTAGCGGTAGGTGATTTCGGGGGTGTAGCGCCAGGCGCCGGCCGGTTTGCCGTCGCGCTGGCGCGTGATCCTGACGGATATGACTTTGCCCGCAACGCTGGGCCAGAAACGGGTCCGCAGGGCCGGGGTGATGCTCCACGCCTGGCCAATGAACAGCAGCGCGCAAAGCGCGAAAACGAATCCCGCCGTTGCGGTGCCCGTGAGAACCGCAAACCCCGCCGGCAGCCCGATCAGGTACATGCAGGCGAACAGCCAGCTCCAGAGTTTGCGGATCCCGGCGGGCGTTTTGGGCATGGGCCTTTTTTCAGAACTCCAGGCTTTTGGGCGTGCGCGGGAAAGGAATCACGTCGCGGATGTTGGTGACCCCGGTGACCATCATCAGGAAGCGCTCGAATCCCAGCCCGAAACCGGCGTGGGGCACGCTGCCGAAGCGCCGGATGTCCAGGTACCACCAGTAGGCCTCCTGGTCGATGCCGGCTTCGTCCATGCGCCGCTGCAGCATGTCCAGGCGCTCTTCGCGCTGGCTGCCGCCCACCAGTTCGCCCACCCGCGGCACCAGCAGGTCCATGGCCGCCACGGTTTTGCCGTCGTCGTTGACCCGCATGTAGAAGGGCTTGATCTCTTTGGGGTAGTCGAAGACGATAACCGGCTTCTTGAAGTGCCGTTCGCACAGGAAGCGTTCGTGTTCGGTCTGCAGGTCACTGCCGAATGCCACCGGGAACTCGAACTTGCGGCCCGATTTCTGAAGGATCTCCACGGCCTCGCCGTAGGGCAGGCGCACGTAAGGTTCGTCCACGATGTTCTCCAGCGTGGCCGTTAGGGTCTTGTCCACGAAGCGCGCGAAAAGCGCCAGGTCATCGCTGCAGTGCTTCATGACGTGGGTCACCATGGCCTTGACCAGGTCCTCGGCCAGGTCCATGTTGTCGTTCAGGTCGGCGAAGGCCACCTCGGGTTCGATCATCCAGAACTCGGCCGCGTGGCGCGGCGTGTTGGAGTTCTCGGCCCGGAAGGTGGGCCCGAAGGTGTACACGCTTCCCAGGGCGCAGGCAAACAGCTCGGCCTCCAGCTGACCGGAGACGGTCAGGTTGGCCTCCTTGCCGAAGAAGTCCTTCTCGAAGACGTCTTCCCCCGGTGACCCCATTTCCGGGACCGCCGGCAGGCGCGTAACGCGGAAGAGCTCCCCGGCGCCCTCGCAGTCCGACCCCGTGATGATGGGGGTGTGCAGGTAGTAAAACCCCTGCTCGCGAAAGTACTGATGAACGGCAAAGGACGCCTCCGAGCGGATGCGGAACAGGGCCCCGTACTTGTTGGTGCGCGGCCGCAGGTGGGCGATGGTTCGAAGGAACTCGTCGCTATGGCGCTTTTTCTGCAGGGGGTAGGCGGTTGCGTCGGCCGGCCCCAGCAGCGTCAGTTTGCGGGCGCGCAGTTCCCACTTCTGGCCCTTGCCCGGCGATTCCACCAGGGCGCCGCGCACTTCCACGGAGGCCCCGGTGTGGATATCCTTCAGGCCGCCGTAAGCATCGGTGCTCTCGTCCACCAGCACCTGCAGGTTCTTCAGGCAGGAACCGTCGTTGATCTCCAGGAAGGAAAAACCCTTGGCGTCGCGCCGGGTCCGCACCCAGCCCTTTACCAGAATCTCGTCGGCTTCCCTCTCGGCCGCCAGGGCCGCCTTGACGCGTGTGCGTTTCATGTTTTACCCGTCCTTATCCGGCAGCACTCGTTCCCGGGGATTGCGCGCCCGGCAGTCAAACGGCGACGTTTCCGCTGCGCCGTCTTCCCGTCCGGGCGCGGCGTATTGTCCACTATTTCGGCATCCAGACTTCTTCCACCTTGTACTTCCCGTTGTGCACACTGATGATGGAAACCCCCTTGAGCGGCACCCCGCTGGGGCGCGTGTAGGAGATTTCACCGGTCACGGCCTTGTAGCCGCGGGTGGCGGCCAGGGCGTCGCGCAGGGCCTTGCCGTCGGTGCTGCCGGCGCGCTTGATGGCATCGGCGATCAGCCCCACCGCATCGAAGCCCAGGGCGGCGAAGGCGTTTTCAGGCGGATGGCCGTATTCCTTCTCGTAAGCCTTCACGAAGGCCACCACCTCGGGGCGGTTGTCCTCGCGATAGGTGTGGGTAGAGAAGTATATATCGTTGGCCAGCTTGGGGCCGGGAACGGTGGTCACCAGTTCGGTGTCGAATCCGTCGCCGCTGACGATGGGCAGCTTGAGTCCCGCTTCACGGATCTGCTTGACGCTCAGCCCGGCCTCGTTGGGGATGGCGGAGATGAAGACCGCGTCCGGCTTGGGCTTGGTGTTTTTCAGCCGTGCGATCTGGGCCGAGAAATCCTTGTCGCCCATCATGAAGAAGTCTTCCAGCACGATCTTGCCGCCCAGCTCCTTGATGCGCTGCTTGTAGAATTTCGACAGCGCCTTGGTGAAGTCCATGGAGTTGTCGGTCCATACGGCGATGTTCTTGGCGCCCAGCTTCTTGACCGTGAAATCGGCGATGGCGAAAGACTGGTCGTCGTCGCCGAAGGGCACCATGAACATGTAATCGCCAACCCACTTGGGCAGCATGGGGTGCGTAGCGCCGGAGGTCACGAAGGGTACGCCCTTTTTCTGGAACAGGGGCGCGGCGGCCATCACGAAGGTGGTGTCGCCGTAGCCCAGCCCGGCCACCACACCCATGGCGAGGGCCTTCTTGGCGCCGGTGGCGGCGGCCTTCTGATCGGTCTTGGTGTCGATGCCGATGACTTCCAGCTGGCGTCCGCCCAGCAGTCCGCCGGCCTGGTTGATCAGCTTGGCCTGCAGTTTGGCGCCGTTCAGGGCCGGGGCATCGATGGAGGACATGCCCCCGGTGAGGTTGTACAGGGCCCCTAACTTGATGGGCTCGCCCGCGGCGGCGGGTGAGACGAAAGCCAGGGCGAAAGCCAACAGCGTGAGCAGCAACAATCCTTTTTTCAACATGGCAAACCTCCTCTGTTTCGGGTTGATGAAAAGGGGGGATTACTGGCGTTCAATCGGCCACGGACGCACTCGGCCCCAGGGGGCTGAACAGTGGCGCTGTAGTCGCTTGTCTGTGGTTCATATCCATGCAAAGATCGCATCTGAAAGGCTTCGGCGGCGCATCCGCCGGTGCCTGGCCGCGGACCCGGAGCGACGGACAGTCCAAAAATGCCATAAGTCCGTGTGGGTCCGTGACTGACTATCAATAAATAGTGCCTCCGTGCACCGCCGTCAACCGTCATCGTCCACCAGAAAACGCGGCTCGCGCGTTCCCAGCATGCCGCCGGGGCGGTAGATGAGGATCAGGATGAGCACCAGGGCCATCAGGATCTCGCCGATGCCGTAAAGTCCGTAGTGCTCCTCCAGGGGCCGGAAGGCCTCGGTCAGCACGGTGAACAGCACGGCCGCCAGCAGCGACCCGGTGATGCTGCCGCTGCCGCCCACCACCACCATGACCACGATGTTGAAGGCCATGATCAGCGAGAAGGACGACGGCGTGATGGCCGTCACCAGGTGGGCCCACAGCCCGCCGGCCACCCCGGCGAAAAAGGCGCCCAGGGCCAGCGATAGCACGCGCGTGAAAAACAGGTTGACGCCCAGGCACTGGGCCGCCAGTTCATCCTCGCGCACGGCGATCATGGTGCGGCCCAGGGACGAGAACTTAACCTTCCAGCTGACGTACAGGGTCAGCAGCACCCACGGCAGCACCTGCCAGACGGTGGTCAGGTCCGCCAGGCCGTTGAGGCCCAGGGGGCCCCGCGTGACGCTGTCCCAGTTGGTGATCAGCACCTGCACGATGATCAGGAAACCCATGGTGGCCACGGCCAGGTAGTGGCCCTTGAGGCGCAGCACGGGCAACCCGATGACCAGGGCCGTGGCCGCAGCGCACAGCCCGCCGACCACCAGCGCCGGAACGAAGGGCGCCTGCAGGCCGGCCAGCCAGGCCGGCAGGTCGGGCAGGAACATGGCCTTTCTCGCTGCCGGCAGGGTCAGGATGGCAGTCACGTAGCCGCCGATGGCCATAAACCCCGGGTGCCCCAGCGAGAACAGGCCCGTCATGCCGTTGGTAATGTTTAAGCTGACGGCCAGGATGATGTTGATGCCCACGAAGTTGACGATGGACATCACGTAGTCGTCCAGCACGGTCTGCAGAACGTAGGCCAGCACGAAGGCGGCCGCCGCCGGCAGCACAAAGCGCAGGGCCGCCGTGTTGCGCCGCTCCGCCGTCATGCCCGCTCCCCCTTGTCGCTGCCCAGCAGGCCGTTGGGCATGATCAGCAGGATAACGATCAGCGTGCCGAACACGAAGGCGTCGCGGTAGGCCGAGTAAATGGGTGGCAGCAGGCCCACGAACAGCACCTCGGCCAGGCCCAGGATATAGCCCCCCAGGATGGCGCCGGGAATGGACCCCACGCCGCCGATGACGGCCGCCACGAAGGATTTCAGACCCGGCACGTAGCCCAGCAGCGGGTCGATTTGTCCGAACTTGCCGCCCCACATGAGCCCGGCGATGCCGGCCAGGGCGCTGCCCATGGCAAAGGCTGCCAGGATGGTGCGGTTGATGTTGATGCCCATCAGCCGCGCCACGTCCAGGTTTTCGGCCGTGGCACGCATGGCCATGCCCAGGCGCGTGCGTTTGACCAGCAGCATGACCAGCACCATGAGCCCCAGGGCCGAGAGCATGATCACCAGGTCGATGACCCGGAAACTGACCGGCCCGGCGTTGATTACCTTCTGCAGGGCGGCCGGGAAGGTGAAGTTGCGCGGCTGGGCCGTGAGCAGCAGGATTCCCAGGTTCTGCAGCATGATGGATACCGCCAGCGAGGCGATGAAGCCGGTTACCTGCGGCGCGCCGCGCATGGGCCGGAAGGCGCCGCGCTCGATGAGTACACCCACCACGGCGCCGGCCGCCAGGGCGCCGGCCGCCACCAGTACGAAGGGCAGGCCGGCCACCTGCATCAGCGCCAGGGTGACGAAGGCGCCGATCATGACCACGTCGCCGTGGGCGAAGTTGATCAGGCGGATGATGCCGTAGATCATGGAAAAGCCGATGGCCACCAGGGCGTACATGCTCCCCAGGATCAGGCCGTTGACGATCTGCTGGGCAATATAGCCGCCGCCCATCAGGCACCCCCCAGGTAGGCCCGGCGGACCTCGGGGTCGGCCGCCAGTTCTTCGCCGCTGCCCGAAAGGGTCACCCGGCCGGTCTCCAGCACGTACGCGCGGTGGGCCAGTTCCAGGGCCATGACGGCGTTCTGTTCCACCAGCAGGATGGTCACGCCGCGGCGGTTGATGTCCGCCAGGGTCGCAAAGAGGGTCTCGACCACCAGCGGTCCCAGCCCCAGCGAGGGTTCGTCCAGGATCAGCAGGCGCGGGCGGCTCATCAGCGCGCGGCCCACGGCCAGCATCTCCTGCTCGCCGCCCGAAAGGCTGCCGGCGGCCTGCCCGGCGCGCTGCCCCAGGATGGGAAAGAGGTCGCACACCCGGCGGTAGTCGTCTTCGATCCCGCGGTTGTCGCGACGCAGATAGGCGCCCACCAGCAGGTTTTCGCGCACCGTCAGGCTGGCGAAGATGCCGCGCCCCTCGGGACAGTGCGAGATGCCGCGGCGCACGATTTCCTCGGCCGGCAGTCGGTCCAGTTCCAGCTCCGGCCCGTCGGCTTCGGGGCGGTAACGTATGTGCCCCCGGCGGGGGTGCAGCAGTCCTGAAATGGTGCGCAGGGTGGTGGTCTTGCCGGCCCCGTTGGCACCGATAAGGGCCACGATTTCGCCCCGGGTGACCCGCAGGCTGATGCCTTTGAGCACGTAGGTGCGTCCGCGGTAGACGTGGATGTCGTCAACTTCCAGCACGGCTGCCCTTTCTCGGTGTCCCCAGGTAGGCCTCGATCACCCGCGGATCCTTGCGGATGTCGGCCGGCCGCCCCTCGCAGAGCACCCGCCCGCGGTCCAGCACCTGGATGCGGTCGCAGCTGGCCATGACCACCTTCATGTCGTGTTCGACCAGAAAGACGGCCAGCCCGTAGCGGTGGTGGATGCGCTCGATGACGGCGATCAGTTCGTCGGTTTCGTTGGGATTCATGCCGGCGGCCGGTTCGTCGAGCAGGATCAGCTGCGGATCGGCGGCCAGTGCGCGGGCGATTTCCGTCCGCCGCTGCAGGCCGTAAGGCAGGTTGCCGGCCCGTTCGCGGCGCACGTCCTGCAGCCCCAGCAGTTCCAGGAACTCCGCGGCGCGTTCGGCCATCTCGCGCTCTGCGCGGCGGAAGGCCGGCGTGTGCACCAGGGTCGGCCACAGCCCGCGGCCGCGGTGCATGTGGAAGGCCACCCGGATGTTGTCGATCACCGACATCTCGGCGAACAGGCGGATGTTCTGGAAAGTGCGTGCGATGCCCAGGGCCGCGCGCCGGTCGGGGCGCGCGGCGGTGATGTCGCGATCGCCCAGCAGGATGCGCCCGGCACTGGGTTTGAACACCCCTGAGAGCAGGTTGAAAACCGTCGTCTTGCCGGCGCCGTTGGGGCCGATGAGGCCCAGCAGTTCACCGCGGCCCATGTTCACACTGTAATCCGCCAGCGCAGTGATGCCGCCAAAGCGCTTTTCCAGCGCTTCGGCTTTGAGCAGCGTCCGGGCACCGCTCTCGGATTGTCTGGGGGCTGCAGAAAGCATGGGAGATGCGCCCGTCCAATTTCAGAATTTTCGCCACAACCCCACATCGTCGCATACCGGCGGAATCGGCGGTGCGCCCCTGCTGCCGGAAGGTGCTGGGATTTCGCTCCAATGAAAAATCCACAAAGCACAACGGGGAAACAGGGTGCCGGCTGTTTTTCGCCGGTAGCCGCGAGGGCCTGAAAAAGCTATAGAGCCGGCAGCGCCCTGTCAAGGGGAAATGCGGAAGCCACAGGCTTCAGCGATTGACAACGTCCGGGTTTTCCCGCCGGCGTTCGTCGAGGCGCTGGCGCATGCGCTCCCGGAAGAGCCGCGACTTGGTGTTGATCACGGTGCAGCCGTAGCGGATGTTCTTCTCCAGCAGGTCCGGCGTGTTTTTCAGCGTGGTCCGCAGCTTGAAGCCGTTGGAGGCCACCTTGCGCAGCAGGTCGATCTCCTTGCCCACCACCTTGGCGTGTCCCCTGCGGACGGCCGAGAGGAAGGCGCGCGGCGTCGGACGACAGTCGCTGTAGGTTACGGCGCGCCCGATGTGCTGAACGCTGTGACTGTCGCTGCCGCCGGTAATGGCCTTGGCCAGGTTGAAGCCCAGCAGGGCGCAGCGCAGGTTCCACTTGGTCAGGTTGGAGGCGTTGATAACTTCCACACCGTCCACTTGCGCCAGAATGGCCTCTAAACGCTCACCGGGGAAGTAGACGTTGCAGACACCGGTGAAGGCCGCGCTGTAGGGGTGGGCGAAGACGGTCAGCGAGGGATACCGCCGGGCCCGCCGCACGATTTCCTCCATTTCCAGTTCGGTGGAAGACATCACCGAGGGGCCCATGTGCGGCTCGATGTCCCGGCGGTAGAACTTTTCCAGGTCGCGAACGTCGTGGAAGTAGACCAGCAGGTGGGTGCCTTCCAGGGAAGTCACCTCGATGCCTGGTATGCTGAAGACGTCCTTGTGCCCGGCCAGTTCCAACGCCCCCTCGATCTGGTTGTGGTCGGTGACGGCCACCCCGATGCCCAGTTCCAGGGCACGCCCGGCGATGTCGTCGACTGACGGCGTGCCGTCGGAGTGGTGACTGTGGATATGCATGTCGACCACGCTGTAGCGCGCGGTCAGCGCCTTGAGGTCCGGTATCTGAAAGACGATGCGGTTCAGTCTGTCCAAGGAGTCCTCGCTGTTTTCGGCGGTTCGCTGGAAATGCCGAGTGAAATCGACGCCATTATTATCGGCCTTTGCAGCAAAGAAGTTTAAGGCATCAGTAGTATAAAATAATACACGCTGCCGAAAAAGAAAGCGGCGCCGGCCCGGAGGGTGGTGCTACCTTGCCGACGCCGCCAGCGCCAGTGCGCAAAGCGTCAGCAGGGCGGCCGCCAGCCATCCCGACTGCCCCGCAGTATAGCAGATTACCGCCGACAGGAGCAAGGTGCACCCCAGCACGGTCCAGGACAGGCGCACAACCGACCGCTCCACGCGGCGCAGCAACCGACGGGCGGCCGGGTCCAGGGCGGCCTGCACCGGCAGACCGCCGCGGTCGGCGGCCGACAGCAGGCGATCCAGGCGCTCGGGGAGGCCGCCCAGCAGGCGCACCAGGGCCTCGAGCTGCGACAGGAAACGATCCCCGCGGTTGCCCAGTTCCTGGCGGGCGAAGCGCTCGGCAAAGGGGATCGTGCCGGCCCAGGGGTCGAAATCAGGATCCAGGCGCGTGGCCAGACCGGCCAGCATGCCCACGGCGCGCACCACGAAGAGCATGTCGGCCTGGAACTGGAAAGGCGCCTTGAGGATCACGTCGCGGTACTCCTCCAGGAAGAAGCGCGCTTCGCTCAGGGCCGTGTCGCGCAGCTGACCCACGCGGATGCCCCAGAAGCGCTCGAAAAGCGCTTCGTGAGTCTCCTCCAGCAGGCGCAGGTCGGCGCCTTCCAGCAGGGCCCCGGCGTGCTGGTAGGCCGCAACGATCATGCGCGCGTCGCGCCGGGCGATGCCGATGGCATACTCGCGCAGGGCCCGCCGCAGACGCCGGGGGATCTCGGCCACCATGCCGAAGTCCACGAAGGCGATCTCGAAGGGGCGCCCCGGCCGCTTCCACTGCCTGGTGCGCGGGTCTGCATCTTCCAGGGGCCGCACGAAGAGGTTCCCCGGGTGGGGGTCCACGTGCACGAAGTGGGTCTCGAACACCTGGCGCATGTAGACGCGGTGCAGCGTGCGGGCCACCTCGGCCGGGCGGATGCCGGCGGCCTCCAGGGCCGGCACATCCCCGATACGGATGGCCGAAACGTCTTCGGAGGCCAGGATGCGGGGACGGCAGAAGTCCCGGTAGATCTGCGGGATGTGCACGTCGGGTTCGTCGGCCAGGTCGTCGGCCAGCCGCTCGGCATGGCGGGCCTCGGCCAGCATGTCCAGTTCGGTGCGCGTCACGGTGGAAAACTCCGCCAGCAGCCAGTCCAGGTCCACGCGGCGGCGCACCGGACGGTAGAGCTTGAGCCACCGGAAGGCCTGGCCGATGGCGCGCAGGTCGGTCTCCACCACCTGTTCGATGCCCGGACGCAGGATTTTGAGCACCATGTGGCGGCCGTCGCGGCTCTCGGCCCGGTGGGCCTGGGCCAGGGAGGCTGACCCCAGGGGCTCGGGGGATACGCTGCGGAAAACTTCTTGCGCAGGCCGCTCGAACTCGGCGGCGATGCACGCCTCGATGCGCGCAAAGGCCACCGGCGCCACCTCGTCCTGCAGCCCGGCCAGTTCGTCGATGATCTCCGGCGGCAGAATGTCGAAGCGGATGCTCAGAAACTGGCCCAGTTTAATCAGTACCCCGCCCAGTTCCACCGCCAGTTCACGAAAGCGCGCCGCGATGCGCCGCCAGCGCTCCAGGGGCGGCCGCCGCAGAACGCGCAGCAGGGGTAGGGACAGCAGAACGTCCCACCACAGAAAATGCGCCACCACTGCCAGGAAGAAGCGGCGCACACGGCGGTAGCGCGCCCGGTCCAGGGGCGGCGGGTTCGGTAGCGGGGTTGGCTGGGTGTTCATATTAAAGTCCGCTTCACATTCTGCCGAGAAAATCAAATGAGCGGTCGGTGCTTTGCCGTTTTACTCCCGGGGCGTGAAATAAGCGGTTGACAGCGCCACCGATTTCTTCTAAGGAGGGTGCCATCCACGCGGGTTCTGCGTGGTGTTTCCCTGAAAAAAATGACAGGTCGCCATCTGGAAGTCAACCACCGGTTGAGCTGTAGCGAAAGGACTTTGCCATCGGATCGCAACAGGCGTTCTTCGCAGATCGGATTGTCAGCCGACGCGGGTTTCTGAAGGCGGGCGCGGGGGCCGCCGCCGGCCTGCTGTCGGCCTCAACGGCGCTGGGCGCCATCATTCCACGCCATGCCGCCGACAGGCGGCTGTGTTTCTACAATGCCCACACGGGCGAGCGGCTGCGCGCCTGCTACTGCCGCGACGGCCGTTACCTTCCTGAAGCACTGTACCGGATCAACTACATCCTGCGGGACTTTCGCACCGGTGAGATCAAACCCATCGACGTCCGCCTGCTGAACACCCTTTACCGCTTGTCCCGCAAAGTCTCGCGCCGCTGCACGTTCCACATCATTTCGGGCTACCGCTCGCCGGCCACCAATGCGCGTCTGCGCCGCAAGAGCCGGGGGGTGGCCAAGAACAGCTACCACATGTACGGCAAGGCCATCGACATTTACGTGCCGGGCTACCGCCTGTCGCGACTGCGGCGCCAGGCCCTGAAACTGCGGGCCGGCGGGGTGGGCTACTACCCTAAAACCGGCTTTGTGCATCTCGATGTCGGTCCCGTCCGGCAGTGGTGATGGCCCTGGCCGGCACCGGCCGGTGCAGGGCCCGGTCCATGGCGCGATCGCGGCCGTAGATATCCTTCCGAAAGTGCAGCACGCCCCCGGCATCCACCCAGGCCGTCCAGTAGAACAGGTGGATGGCGATGGGCCGCTTCAGCCCCACCACCTTTTCCCGGCCGTTTTTGATGGTGGCCTCAATTTGGGCCCTGCTCCAGCCCCGGTTGTCCTTCAGCAGGCGGGCCGCCAGATCCACGGGCTTCTCCAGCCGGATGCAGCCTGAGCTCAGATCCCGCCGGGCACGCAGGAACTGGTCGTGGTCGGGAGTGTCGTGCAGGTAGACGGCATAGCGGTTGGGAAACATAAACTTCATGCGGCCCAGTTCGTTGAGCGGGCCGGGTTCCTGCTGCAGCTTGTAAGCCAGGCGCGACGGCCGGATGGCATTCCAATCGATGGTGCGCGGGTCGATTTCCGGGGCCCCCGGCTGCCAGCTGGCGAAAACGTGAATCCTGCGCTCCGCCAGGTAGTCGGGGTCGGCCTGTACCCGGGGCAGTATATCTTCGCGGGCGATGCGCGGCGGGATGTTCCACGTCGGGTTGATGACCAGGTAGGTGATGCGGCTGCTGAAGACCGGCGTGGGACTGCGCGGTTTGCCCACCGCCACGCGCATGCCCAGCACGGTCCGGCCCTCTTCGACGACGCGCAGCGCGAAGTTGGGCACATTTACCACCACGCGGCGGCGTCCCAGGTCGCGGGGCGCCCAGCGCCAGCGCTCCAGGTTGGTTTCGATGCTGTGGATGCGCGCCGCCACCGGCACGTTCAGCGCCGCCAGCGTAGGCGCGTCCAGCGTTCCGGTGGCCGGCAGCCCGTGCCGGCGCTGGAATCCGGCCAGCGCCCGTACCAGGGCGTCATCGAAGCGGTTTCCCCGGCGGCTTCCCGGCGGGCTGCCCAGGTCGCCCGAGGCCAGCAGCCGCCGGCGCAGCAGCGGAATGCGGGGGCTGCTGTCGCCGGGAAACAGCATTTCGCCCTCGGGGATGCGCGGCCAGCCGCCCCCGGCGGCGATGCGGCGGTAGCGCGCCAGGGCCTTTTTCAGGCGTGTGTAGCCCGCATGCGGCGGACTCAGGGACCGCAGCGTACCGTCGATGTCCCCCGAGTCCAGGGCCGCGCGCAGGGCGGTGGCGGGGTCGGGGTGCAGGCCGGCCCTTGGACGCCGGCCGCCAAAGCGCCGGGGGTCGACACGCCCCCGGCTCAGGTGGGTGGCGTAGCCCAGGAAGGCGTCGGTGAGCAGCAGGTCCAGGCAAGCCCAGTCGCCGAAATCGGGTGGGGCCGCCGTACGTCTGCGGGCGGACTGCAGCTCCCCAACCAGCCCGGACAGGTCGTTCAGGTGGTAATCGGCCGGGGTCATCCCCTCAAGGTGGGCCTGCCGGATGCAGTTCAGCAGTTCGTACGCCGCTGGCAGCACGCGGTAGCCGGCCACCCACACCGGGCGGTAGCGGCGGCCGGCGTAAAAGGCCGTCAACCGATCGGCATCGAACAGCCCGTCCGGGCAACCTCCGGCCGGGCGGCTTTTCTGCGGCCCCGTCAGCATCGACCGGATGCCGCCGGCCACTACGGTGCCGAAATCGTCGGCTGCCGCCGCGGGGGATGCCGCCAGCAGGAAGGCCAGCAGGGCGGCCGCCGCGCATAATCGCCCCGCGCGTGTTTTCTGGGGAGTGGTGCCCATGGTTGCCGTTGGTCTGGTTTGGGGTCTCCGGAACACGGATCCGGAAAACAGGCGCCGCGGTATTGATTTCGCGCGCCGGATTACATAGTCTGAGCCTGAATTGGTAGGGGAACAGCCGCCGGTCTGTCAACAGGTTTTGAGAAAAGGTCTTAACAGCGCATTCGACGAAAGCAGGAATACATGAGTTCAAAAGATTTGCCCGAGAGAGGCGATTACAGCACCTCCCGCCGTGCCGTGTGGGGGTGGGCGCTGTACGATTGGGCCAACTCGGCCTTCGCCACGGCGGTCATGTCCGGCTTTTTCCCGGTTTTCTTCAAGGAATTCTGGAGCGCCGGTACCGACGTCAACCTCAGCACCGCCCGGCTGGGGCTGGCCAACTCCCTGGCCAGCCTGGCCGTGGCCCTGGCGGCGCCGGTGCTGGGCGCCATTGCCGACCGGGGATCGCGCAAAAAGGCCTTCCTGATTTTTTTCGCCTACTTCGGCGTGCTGATGACGGCCCTGCTGTGCCTGGTGGAAAGGGGCGGCTGGCTGTGGGCCACCGTCATCTACGCCCTGGCCATCGTCGGCTTCTCGGGGGCCAACATCTTCTACGACGCCCTGCTACCGTCGGTTTCCGGCGGCCGCAGCATGGACACCGTCTCCAGCCTGGGGTTCGCCATGGGGTACCTGGGCGGCGGCCTACTCTTTTTGCTGGACGTCATCATGGTGCTCAAACCCACGGCTTTCGGCTTTGCCGACGCCACCGGCGCCGTGCGCTTCAGCTTCCTGTCGGTGGCCGTCTGGTGGGGGGTCTTCACCCTTTTCACCATCGTGTGGGTTCCCGAGGAGAAGACGGACCGGCCGCCCGGTGACCGGCGCAGCCTGATCACCGCCGGTTTTTCCCAGTTCGTGGAGACCCTGGGGCAGGTGCGGCGCCTCAAGACCCTTTTTCTCTTTCTGATCGGCTACTGGTGCTACATCGACGGCGTCGACACCATCATCCGCATGGCCATCGACTACGGCATCACCATCGGCCTGAAGTCCAACGACCTGATCACGGCCCTGCTGATGGTCCAGTTTATCGGCTTTCCGGCGGCCCTGGTCTTCGGCCGCTTGGGCAGCCGCTGGGGCGTCAAGCGATCGCTTTTTCTGGCCATCGGGGTGTACGGCGCCGTTACCCTGGCGGCTGCCATGATGACGCGCAAGGAGGAATTCTACATCCTGGCCGCCGCCATCGGTCTGGTGCAGGGCGGCATCCAGGCGCTGAGCCGATCCTACTACGCGCGCCTGATCCCGGCCGGCCGCGATGCCCAGTTCTTCGGGTTCTACAACATGTTCGGCAAGTTTGCCGCCATCCTGGGACCCGTACTGATGGGGGTGGTCGGTCTGGTGGTCAAGCGCATGCTGATTTCGCCGGGGGACACCGCCGCCCAGATCCAGGCGGCCTCCACGCTGGCGGCCCGCTGGGGCATCGTCTCGGTGCTGCTGCTGTTCATCGTCGGCGCTCTGCTGCTGTACTTCGTGGACGAGGAAAAGGGAAAGCGCGAAGCGGCGGCGTTTGAGTAGGGGCAAGGCACGGAAGGGCAAAGGCACAAAGGGGATGTGTCCGTGGCCTGTTGTGCGTTGCAGATTCACGGGCAGGGACCCATCTCCGGCAACGGACGGCAGACAACAGGCGGTGGACAAAATTGACCACAGACCCACACGGACAGGTTCGCCGGGTGACAGCGATCGGAAAACTATCCAGTAGCTGTTGGCGTGCCTGCTGCGCATCCCCGCCGGGGCTCACGGCGTACAGACGATACCTGCCTGTCCCGGCGGGACCAGGCACCACGCGTGGCTTTCTCCAAAGAGGGGCTGTGGCGGGATTGAAAAACAGGGATTGGCAACCATCTTGACCGGCGTACTGGACATCCTCGAACCGCTGTTTTTAAAGACCGTCGACCGGCTGTACCGCCGGCTGCCGCAACCGCGGCCGACGCGGCAGCGGTTGCGGCGTTGCCGCATCGTGTCCCACCGCGGCGAGCACGACAACGTGGCCGTCTTCGAAAACACCCTGCCGGCTTTTGAGGCCGCCGCCGATGCCGGCGTGTGGGGGCTGGAGATGGACCTGCG
>Ga0256835_1001410_pt1 | contig 14512 bp, 10 predicted proteins | sample PIR30metaG_FD_185972 | JGI IMG/M metagenome (GOLD analysis project Ga0256835, IMG submission 185972) | Hydrothermal vent microbial communities from East Pacific Rise, Pacific Ocean - PIR-30 | ecosystem: Environmental > Aquatic > Marine > Hydrothermal vents | place: Pacific Ocean: East Pacific...
AATCCTGCCGCAATGATCCAGGTGGCCATGGCTCAGAATCATGCCGTCAATCTTTGAAGGCTTAAAACCAAAACCCTTGTAGTTTAGCTTTTCTATCTCCCAGGGGCCCTGGAACTGTCCCGCATCGAGAATAAAGCGTTTAGAGCCAAACTGAAGCATATGACAAGAGCCTGTAACCGTCTGAGCCGCGCCAAAAAACTGTATCTTTGCCACAACATCCTCCTAGTTCCCAATAATTTTTATAGGTCAGGTTTACATTCTGTACATGTTTTTTTCAACAGCAGACACCCTAAAAACTCGATCTTTTTCATAGAACAAAATCATAATGATAAAATGCATTACATTAAAACCATAATAGTTGCCTGCATAAAAATCCTCCAGGGCCTTCACTTCAACCTATGGAACCTTCCTGTGAGATGGCCTGTTTAGCCTCATGAAACAGGACAGTTTGTTTGTCCGTAACACATGCTGTCAGAATCTCTTGACTATTTTCGTAACTTATAATACTTGTGAGATATCAAAATATCTGTTGGGGGAGCCTGGGCGAACTGGGCTGAGAGGTTGGCTAGCCTGCCAACGACCCTAGAACCTGATCTGGGTAATGCCAGCGTAGGGAAACGATCTTTAACCAAAAAAGATCACGCAAAGCCGTCCCAAAGCTGGACGGCTTTTTTATTTTATGCCTTAACTTTGGAGGAAAACATGTCTTTAACCTTACTTCAAGAACTCAGGAAAGGGCGTATCCCCAAGCCCCTTGCTGACCTTGCACAAAAGGAAAATGTAGAACCCGCGGTTCTTGTTAAAAATCTTCTCAATGGAACTGCTATAGTTCTAGGATACCGTACTGGCCGAGGCACCATGGTTGTAGGCAAGGGGGTCAAGACAAAGGTCAATGCCAACATTGGCGCCAGCACCCTTACCTCCTCTGTGGACTATGAAAGGAAAAAGTTGCGCGCTGCCCTTCAGGCCAAGACTGATGCAGTTATGGACCTGTCTCTTGCCGATAACATTATAGAGATAAGGCAGGTGATTCTCAAAGAATCAAACGTACCTGTTGGAACCGTTCCCATATACGAAGCGGCAACCCTTGCCAGAATAAGGCGGGGAGCAGTCGTAATGCTTGAAACAGAGGAATTTTTCGAGTGCATTGAAAGACAAATGCAAGAGGGAGTTGACTTTGTCACTGTTCATTGTGGTGTAATAAAGGAACTGATTGAAAAGTACCCACCCGAGTTCCGACTTGAGGGAATAGTCTCTCGAGGTGGCGCTATTACCGCTGCATACATACGCAATACCGGTAAAGAAAACCCCCTGTATGAACATTATGATAGACTCCTGGATCTGGCTGAACGATACGACTGCGTGTTAAGCCTTGGCGACGGCATGAGACCTGGAGCTCTTTTTGACGCATCTGACAGCCTTGAAATCGGAGAACAAGAAGTGCTGGGCCAGTTGCAAAGGCGGGCCTTTGAAAGGGGTGTCATGACCATGATTGAGGGACCAGGCCACGTTCCTTTACATCTTGTAAAATCTTCAGTCCAGCGTATCAAAAGATTAACCAACAACGCCCCTCTATACCTTCTTGGTCCTATAGTGACAGACATTGCTCCGGGATACGATCACATCACCTCTGCCATAGGTGCTGGTGTGGCAGGCATGTCTGGAGCTGACTTTATCTGTTACGTCACCCCATCGGAACATCTTGGCCTTCCAACTGAACAGGACGTCTTTGACGGTGTTATCGCGGCAAGAATTGCTGCTCATGCAGCAGACATAGCCAAAGATATCCCTGGAGCCATAGACTGGGATAATGAACTTTCAAAGGCCAGAAAGGCTCTGGACTGGGACAAACAGATAGAGCTCTCCATTGACCCAGAAAGGGCAAAAAAGGTCCGACAAGAACGCTCAGGCGAAGGTGCATGCACCATGTGCGGTGAGTACTGCGTTTTTCTGGTTTTGAAGGAACAGAAAAAATAGAGATTTAGATAACAAAATCTTTTTACAAGGGAGCTTGCAGATGAGAGAAATAGATATAACAAGAGGAATAGTAGAAAACCATGTTGACAGCCTTTTCAAGGCCCTTGAAAGTGATGTGGTGATTGTAGGCGCAGGGCCAAGTGGTCTTGTGGCAGGAGGTTATCTGGCAGAGAAAGGATTCAACATAACAATCCTTGAAAAGCGCCTTGCTCCTGGTGGAGGCATATGGGGTGGAGGCATGGGATATAAGTATGTGATCATACAAGATGAGGCCAAAGGCGTGCTCGATGACTTTAATATCCAAAGCCAGCCATACAAAGAGACCTATCACTGCGTTGACTCCATTACCTTTGCCTCTGGCCTGATCTTCGAAGCCTCCAAAAGAGGGGTGAATATTTTCAATCTGACAGAGTGTGAAGATCTGTTGGTACGAGATGGACGTGTTGCAGGAGTTGTGGTCAACAGCAGCCTTACACAGCTTGCACATCTTCCAGTTGACCCCATAACCTTTGAGGCAAAGGCAGTAGTGGATGCAACAGGGCACGATCACGATGTTGTAAGGACATTTTCAAACAAAAATGACGTAAAGCTAAACACCCCAACTGGCAAGCCAATGGGAGAAAGATCCATGTTTGCTGAAACCGCTGAAAAAGCAGTGGTAACAAACACCAAAGAAGTTTATCCAGGGCTGTTTGTCTGCGGCATGTCCACTGCAGCAGTTTATGGTGGATTCAGGATGGGGCCAATATTTGGAGGAATGCTGCTTTCCGGGAAAAAACTTGCCGGACTCCTTGAAGAATGCTGTTCCAAATAAGCAAAGTAAATAGAAATCCCAAAAAGAAAAGGGAGCCATACAGGCTCCCTTTTTATTTCAGATGGCGTCCCCGAGGGGATTTGAACCCCTGTTGCCGGCGTGAAAGGCCGGTGTCCTGGACCGGGCTAGACGACGGGGACCGTGGTGGGCCGTGCTGGACTCGAACCAGCGACTCTCTGCTTAAAAGGCAGATACTCTACCGACTGAGTTAACGGCCCTTGCACGTTGGGCCCGTTTTGTAACGGTAGGTGGCAATGGTTATCATACTAAAAAAACTTTGTCAAGAATCATAAAATACCATTGGTCAAATTGAACACGCCATCCTTTCTTTATCAATCTCGGTTCAATATGGATTGTTTTTTAGAACTTTTTCATAACCATTTGTATTGTTTTTTAATTTTTAAATAATTACAAGTTGTTGATCATCAAGGGTTAAACGCTCGCACCCGTTACTTTTTATCAAATAGGTATCTTCTAGACCAATTACTCCGTACCTATCTAAAATAAGTTTAGGTTCTAGGGCCACAACCATGCCCGGTTGCAATACCGTCTTGCTCCCCTTGGATATAAAGGGAAATTCATCAAGCTCGATACCCAAACCATGACCCACAAATGATACCCTGTCGTTACCAACACCCATAAAATGCTGTGATCTGCCTGCATCTTCCATAAATTTCACTGCATAATCATACAGATCACCAGTAACAGCGCCAGGAATCAAACGCTCCTCCAGATCTGACATTAGCCTCTTTACTAGATCGAAGGCCTCCCTGACCTTCTGTGGAGGAACCCCGATAAAAAAGGGTCTGGTAATGTCGCAGACATATCCATTGTACCAGCCTCCAAGATCCACACTTACCACTTCGTTTTCTACAATTTTCTTGAATGAAGCTCCCATCCCAAACGCAGGATGAGGACCTCTACCTCCAACCGGGGTATTCGTCCAAGATGGCATGGAAGCAGTGATTCCAGAAACCACCTGATCCATTCCCATTTCCTGATTCCAAATTCTCATTCGCATTAGTCCACAGTGTCCTTGCCTCCTGAGCTCTGCCTCAACAAGGGCAGCCAGATCCAGCTCTGTAACGCTTCTTTTCACTAATTCGGGGATCTGTTCAAAAACGAGATGGGCCTGAGAGGCGGCCTGTCTGATACACCGGATTTCGCCATGGTCCTTAACGCTTCTTAAGGTCCTAATTGGCAGGGAAACATCAATCATGCGTGCCTTTGGCCAAACGGTTTCACAATAAAAAAGAAAAAGTTTGGCAGGCAGCACATCCATCTCTAGACCAACGACCCTGGCTCTTTTCAGACTGGATTCATGAATCACCTGCCTGAAATGACTCAGTCCGTGTAAAGGACTTATAAGACCAAGGCATGCCAGAGGACTTTCTTTTAAGGCCCTGTCATATGAACGCCAGACATAAAAGCGTGGTTCGCCATCCGCAGGAACAACAAGGTGCCCATCCTGGACTGTACCTGTAAAATAAAACAGGTCGGCGTTCTGACGTATTAGGACGGCCTCAACCCCCGCCTGTTTTATCAGTTTCTGAAGGGCCTTTATGCGTTTTAAAATTGTTTCTTCAAAGCCCAGCAACTTTATCCATTTAAATCTGATTAACCCTTTCAGCAACCTCTAGAACGGTCCTGGCATAAGGGGTACTGTGATTGTAATGTTTGATTACCTCGATTTGGACCCTGGGATGAATGTGGGATTTCCAACCATAAAAACGAAGATAATTGGCCATACTTGCAAGTGCATCAGCAGGGTCAAACAAGTCCACCTTTCCATCCTTATCAAAGTCCACACCAAACCTAAGGGCATTTGACGGCATGAACTGACAAAGGCCTAAGGCGCCAAATATAGAGCCTTTTATCTTATGTATGTCAAAACCATTTGACCTAGAATAGACAATGAGACTCTTTAGCTCAGAGTAGGCCCACTTTGACTTCTTGGCCAGTTTTTTCTCCAGTCTTGCCTGCTCCTGCCTATTAAAACTTTTGTAAGAGGCCGGCAGATAATCCTTCACCTTATTAAAATCAGAAGCTACAGCCATGCTAGCCAAGGTGTTTAGCACAAGGCTGGAGCCAAGATACCTACCAAGATCTGTTTCCACCAACAAAATGGCCACCTTGATTTCTTTGGGAATGCCGTACTCCTTCTCCACCTTGTCAAAAAGTTCCCTGTTTTTGTCCAGGTATTTTCGCGCCCTCTCCAGCCTGCCTTTTTCGAGAAACATGTCATAATGAAGCGATGCCTCCTTATGAACGAGTTTCCTTGGCATTACCCTTGGATTAAACCGGACAGATGGATGTGAAAATATTCTGCAAATTTCCGTTTGGGAAAAACCGTCCCTAATCAGATTATTGGCAAGTTCTCTGAATATATCTGGTATGCCGGAACAGGCAGACTTGTCAACCCTTGAACTACTCTGGGCATGTATGTTACTAAAATAACATGAAAGACAGAAGCACAGAATGACAGCGAGAATATGATAACGTTTTTTCATGATAACCTAGCCAGCAAGGTCATTGGGTTTTTTGTCAAATATTTCCATCTTGACTGAAATGATACCAGAATCCACATAGTCCCTGAGCAAAACCTCGAGCTGTTTATAACTGGCAAGAAAACTTTGCAGGGCGGAACCTTTCAGTTTTCCACTAAATGCTACTCGCATACGCAAGGGGTCAACGAACCTGCCATTGTGCCATACCCTATAATCCAGATGCGGGCCTGTTGCATAACCACTTCTGCCCACATATCCTATCACCTGTTTCTGATGAACTCTGACTCCTTTCCTAATGCCTTTTGCAAACCTGGACAGATGACCATAATAGGTCTTATAGCCCCCCTTATGCTTTAGCACCACAATCCTTCCATAGCCCCTCTGCCAACCTGTAAATGTCACTATGCCCTGTGCCACTGCCATAATTGGGGTACCAATCGGGGCGGCAAGATCCACGCCATAATGGGGCCTGTACACCTTTAGTATGGGATGAAACCTTCTAGGATTAAACCTTGAGGTTATCTTATACACCTTAAGTGGCGATCTGAGAAAAGAGTTGGAAAGCAATGTGCCATCTGGTCCATAATACCTTCCCATGCTCCCACTGTTTGCAAAATAGTAAGCCTCTGTACAGCCACCTCCTATTGAGCAATATTTGGCTGCAAGAATCTTTCCCATACCTATCAACTTATCGTTTTTGTAATATTGGGTCAGGATTATTGAAAAGGAATCTCCAACCCTTATATCAGAATTAAAGTCCACAGAAGATGAAAATATGTCGTTAAACTGTCTAGCTATCTTTGTACCTAAACCATAGTTGGCAAAGGAATCATAAAAGTCGCCGGTAAACCTGCCAGAAATCTTTACCATTCTGCTTTCAATTACTACAGGAGCCTTTGTGAGGGTGTAAGAGCCGTCTCTATCTAGCACCACCCTGTACTCCTCAAAGGGTCCCTTTTCCCAGTTCAAGGCCAGAACCTTTCCGTCTTCAGACCAGGAAATCCTGAACCGTTCCCCTGGCAAACACCTGCGAAGGTCAAAGGCTCCTGCCAAGGTCTTTAGCAGCTTGTAGCGTGTCTTGGGACCGACGCTGTATCTTTCGAGACATGCATCCAATGACTCGCCCTTCATCAACATCCCCTCGACCTGGACTCTGCCAACTGGTTCTGCCCTATTTTCCTGGACAGGGCTGACTAAACGAGATACCGGTTCAACAAAATTGTCCGACAGATCTTCTGATGCAAGCAAAGGCTCGTAGTAGTAGGTTTCTTCAAAATCAAATAATGCGGATGCCGGCCCCTCTGGTAACTGGGCCTGTTTTACCAATAGTTTTTCGTCATAATCTTGGCACAGACTTGATAACATAACTATGGAAAAGCCGGCGGCTAAAACAGCCAGAAAAAGCTCAAGAAGGCTAAACCCTTGGCCTCCAGCAGACCTTGCTAATTTCACCATCCTCCTCCTTGCAAATCAAACCAATATTACACTGCAGGCAAAATCTTGTCATATCCAAGACAGATACCATTTTATTGCCATGGGTCTGACTAATTAAAACATTTCTTTATAACTGTTTAAGAGATGAAGGGACACAGAAAAAAATCATGACCTGATTGCCTTTACCCATACCCGTCTCTTTCTGGGGCCATCAAATTCACAAAAAAAGATCTTCTGCCAAGTACCAAGCATCAGCCTGTCATCTTCTACAATTACCTGGACCGACTCACCCATTAACGAGGCCTTGACATGGGCTGGTGAATTTCCTTCAAGGTGCCTGTAATCAAAATGCCACGGAACGATCTGATTCATCACAGCTATAATATCCCTTTTTACAGCAGGATCCGCCCCTTCATTAATGGTTACAGCACCTGTTGTATGGGGACAGTATATGATCAAAAGCCCTGATTTTACCTCCAGCTGTCGTGCAGACAGTTTTACCTTGTCTGTTATATCTACAAACTCTGTCTGGGCCCCAGTAGCGATATCTATTTCTAGTAATTCAGCCATGCTCTCTCCTTTTAGTAAGAGGAAAAATAGCCGATTGGAATATTAGTAAATCATCCTAAATAGATTAAACTCAAATTTTGTGGTTTGTAAAGATGCAGAAACCACAAAATTTTGAACAAATAAGAATAATCAACACCAAGTATTGTGGTTTTTCAAAAGAAATTAGTAACTAATAAGAAGGATCAGGACATGGTTTTTAAAAAAATTTTTCTGAAAAAGAAAAAGTTGTGACAAAACTGTTAAAAACATCGAAAATACAATGATTTTACTTGAAAATTTTTGTTAAAAAAGTTAGTTATAATCCTAACTATATTTCAAAAATTTTTAAAAATATAATACAGATACAAAATTAATGACCACGACGTGTCCAAAAACACTGCCTAAACCCGTACTTCCCTCTCTGCCTACAGTTATCCTCAGACTCATTGAAGCCACAGATGATGAAAAAAAATCCGTCAAAGAATTGGCGGATCTTGCCAGCAAGGACCCTGCACTTAGTACCCAGATCTTAAAAATTGCAAATTCCGCCTTAATAAATCCGGGTAAGCCAGTTAAAACCATCACTCAAGCAGCACTTAACCTAGGCCTTTCTACCTTAAGGCATGTGGCAATAACTGCAGCAGTCTGCCAAACCCTATCAAATTTAGAGGTTCCAAATGGATTCTCCCTTTCCAGCTTTTGGAATCACAGCCTGTGTTGTGCACTTTTGTGCAAAGAAATAACGCGACTTTTTGACCAGATCTTTTCGGAAGAAGAGGCCTTTTTGGCTGGCCTTCTTCATGATATTGGTCAACTGTCTCTTGTTATGGAAATGCCAGATGCCTTTGACAATATTGTGCAAGACCCAAGAACTGGCCAAACCGTTCTGGATTCAGAAACTAAAATCTGGGGACGAGACCATACGGTTGAAGGATTTGAGCTATTAGGCAGGTGGCGCTTACCTCTTGCAATACGTTCGGCCGCACGCTTCCACCATGAAGACATCCATCAGATAGCCGATTCGATACCTTTTTTAAAAGTAGTTTACCTGGGTGACATATGCGCCCATTTCATACAGGGAGAAAGTGCCCTTTCCATGTCTGAGCTCGTAGACATTTTCAGGCTGTTGGGTCTGACAGTAACATCGAAACAGCTCGATCTGGTGTTTAACCATGTAAGGAACTCCCTAGAAAAAACAGCTCAAGAACTCGGCATTGAAATAAAGACAGACGACAAACACAGGCTCCTTGAAAAAAAAGAGTCATTTGCACTACTGAAAGGGAAAAGTCTCGACCTTGCCACTTTAATTGGAGCCTTGGAATCCCTGCTATCTGCTAAGACACTACAAGAACTACATGAAGCGCTGTTTACATCCATTGCAAATCTTACAGAGATACAGAGCGCTGTATTATTCCATTATTCAGACAATTGTCTCAGGGGAGTATGTGCACGTGGCACAGAAGACGACAGTCTGGCCCCTCAGATTCACATACTCAACATAGAAGACTCTATATGGAGCCAGGTCTTTATTGATGGGAAACCAATTTTCAGCAGGGATTTTTTTCAGAAAAAAACATATCGAACCATAGACATCCAATTAAAGGACTATCTTGGAGGAGAATTTATTGCAGTTGCCCTCAAAGCCGGGCCAGATAAGATTGGAGCATTGGCCCTCAAGGCTACAGAAGAACAGTGGCAATCTATACAACCAGGCCTAGATATAATCAACATACTGGCCCGGAAAGTTGCGCATGTCCTAAGGGGTATATCTTATAGACAACTATGGGAAAAGGAACACGTACTTAACGAACTATTAGTAAGAAGGATCCCCATTGGTATTATTATAACAGATAACAGAGGGCAGATTCTATTTGTAAACGATCATTCCAGAAATCTTTTGAGTCTTGATTCTAGGTTGTTAAAAGAAGGAAACATCAGCAAGTTCTTAGACATCGACTTCCCTGCTATTATTAACGAGGTGCCAAGCGATGGTCGAACAAAAAGGCTTGGCAGAAAAAAAATCCTCGGCTCTGATGGCAGTATGCACTGGGTAGAGGTCCAGGTTGCCCTGTTTCCTTTAGCCGGAGGCCAAAAATTTCTCTTTTTCCTTCGGGATATAACAGACTCCGTGACATTAGAGGCAGAACGGAAACAAAGGACCCTGTGGCTAGAAAAAGAACTGGTAAAAAAGACCCAGGAACTCAAAAGGGCTCAAGAAAAGCTTATTCAGACAGAAAGAATGGGGGCAGCCAGCGAAGTTGCCAGAAAAGTGGTTCATGAAGTCAATAATCCCCTTGGAATAATCAAAAACCTCCTAAAGATACTCAAGATTCAAAAAGAAACTGGAAAGATCGAGGACAAGACTATTGACGCCATTGGTTCAGAAATAGACAGGGTTGCTAGAATAATACAAAAACTGGGTGACTTCTCAAGACAAAAGGATGAATCTATTGACCACGGCCAGAAACCACGAACACAAATCGGCCGTGTACTTTCTGAACTGGAGCTGCTTGTAAAACCAGGACTGTCTGATAAACAGATATCCGTCAAGACGGAGATAGAAGACAACCTGCCATCAGTTGCCATATCCGAGGATGAACTCAAGCAGGTGCTGATAAACCTTTTCAAAAATGCACAGGAGGCCATAAAGAAAAAAGGCGAGATCTATGTCAAGGCATACCGGGACGGAGATTTTGTTGTTGTTGAATTTGGCGATACAGGCCCTGGTATACCGGAAGATCTTAAAAAACATATATTTTCGCCATTTGTTACCACCAAGGGAGAAAAAAATTCAGGTTTGGGGCTCTCTGTCTGCTATGGACTTTTAAAGGCATGCGGAGGTGAGATAGTCCTGGCTGATAGAGACGGATTCGGAGCTTTTTTCATAATCAGGATCCCAGTAGCAAGTCGTACTGACTAAACAGGGGAGGGAACCTATGATTTCTGGGACTATCCTGGTCATTGATGACGAAAAGGAGATGAGGGACACTCTCAAGCTCCTCCTTGACCATTCTGGCTTTCGTGCCACAGTGTGCGAAAGTGTGGAAGAAGGTCTTAAAAAACTCTCTGAGCAATTTTTTGATATCGTAGTAACTGATTACTATCTAGAAGATGGTACGGGCTCGGACATAATGCGATACTGCCGCGAATACTGCCCTAAAACCCGGGTCATAGTTATGACCGGACACGCATCTCTGGATAATGCAGTTGATGCTCTCAGGAACGGGGCCTTTGACTATGTAATGAAACCCTTCGAGTTTGATCTGCTTTATCACTCTCTTCAAAGGGCTCTGGAACATATCTCCATGATGGATGAAATAGCCCTTGCAAAGGAACGGTACAGGGCCCTTATAGAGGACATGAACGAAGGGTATCTTATAGTTAAAAATGGACTGATTCACTATGCAAATCCAAAGATGGCAGCCATTTTAAACTGTCCCTTGAAAGAGTTAATCAAAAAACCAATCCTGGATTTTGTTGACTTTGGTTTCCAGGAACAACTTCAGGAAAAAATAGAATTACTCAACAGATGCCCTGGAGCCTTTTTTATGGAGGAGGTTGTATTCAGGGACTGCAAGGGGAACACCGTACCGGTCGAACTGAGACTAGCAAACACGCTTGGTGAACATATTGAAAACGGGGTCATCTTCATATGTAGGGAAATAACCGAGCGGGACATCCTCTGGAACCGGCTGGTACGAGCGGAACGGCTTGCCACAATGGGAGAGATGATGGCATCGGTTGCCCACGAACTCAATAATAAACTCACTCCCATCCTTGGCTATGCAGAGATACTGTCTGCTGACATGAACAGGGAACAACTCGAAAAGGCCATTGAGGGCATCCGTTCTGCATCTGAGGGGGCAAAAAGGATTGTCAACTCCCTTCTTTTATTTTCTAGGCGTGAAAAACCTACAAAAGTCGAATGTGACATTAACCAGATAATAGAAAATTCCTGTAATTTGGTAGCTACCTGTATAAGCGGAGGAACAAGGATAGAAATTGAAAAGAGACTAAATCCTTCAGTTCCCCCTGTTATGGCCGATCCTCATCAGATCGAACAGGTGCTGACCAACATCATAAAAAACGGACTCGAAGCGATATCATCCAAAGGGGGCACCATCACTATCCTGTCCGAAACAAAGGGTGATAACGTTATCGTAAGGGTTATCGATGATGGCCCAGGCATAGCTGATGACATCATTAAGAAAATCTTTGACCCCTTCTTTAGCACCAAGGCCCAGAAAGATGGAACAGGCCTTGGCCTTAGTATATGTCATGGAATTGTAAAGGAACATGGAGGTGATATCTCCGTCTGCTCCAGACCAGGAAAAACAGAGTTTGTTATCAAACTTCCAGCTTATGTATCCAAGTCTAGGTTAGAAATCATGACCGAAGACAACAATGTCATAAAGCTTGATCTTGCGAAAAAACCATGGATTCTGGTGGTGGATGATGAATATGAGATTTCGGAACTGCTGATTGAAGTCTTTTCCCAAAAATTTCATGCCATAAAGGCATCCAACGGCAAAGAAGCACTTGAAAAGCTAAGAAAACAAAAGGTAGACGTTATAATTACAGACCTCAAAATGCCGGAAATGAATGGAATGGAGCTATACGAAAAGTTATTGGACGAGTTTCCAGACTATGAAAAAAAGGTGGTGTTTACCACTGGCATAGTCTCTGATATGGAGACTATAAACTTTCTAAAAAAATATAATCTTCCATACCTCAAAAAACCCTTCAAGATCAAGGAGCTGTTTGCAGCTGTCAACTCTGTACTTGAAGGCCAGTGGGCAAAGACCAACATTAATATGATTTATTAGAATCGTTCTTCATGGCCTTCAAAAATCTCTCTAGCTGTCTTTTATAATAATTCTTGTTCCTTCTAGCCTTCTTAAGGGCCAGTCTTTCTGTCTCCACTGCCCTCTCTATGTAACCGTTGGCAAAAAAACACTCTGCCAAGGTATCCAGTATGTAGCTTTCCGGTTTTTTGCGAGCGGCAGCCATGGCAAGCAGAAGGGCCTGCCTTGGGTGATAGAACCTCTTGTCTTCTGCCTTCACATAAAGCCAGGCTAGATTGTTTAGTGCCTCCACATTTTCTGGATCGATTTCAAGGGCCGCCTTATATGCCTCTTCAGCCTGCAGGTACATCTTGTTATCAAAAAAGATACTCCCTGCTTGTACGAGCCACATGGGATCCTTTTTCTTATGCTTGATAAACTGCTCATACAAAAATAAGGCAGCATTTACCTTTGCTTCTTTTTGCCATGATTTGGTTGGCAACACAGAAGGTAAAATTGTTAATAAAAGAAAAACAGACAGAAATACCCCTCGCGCAAACCAAAGCCTCTTGTCATGTTGTGACAAAAGGCTTCTGTCTTTAAAGGCTGCCTCAAGAAATTTGATCCGCTCTTCAATACTGAAATGATGCCAATTTGGCCTTGTTGGATCAATACCAGAAAGCAATGCCACCTTTTTAAGGGCATTTATAAGATCAAAGGGGTGTCCCTGAACCCTAAAAACGGCCATGTCAGCCTGTCTTTCAAAGTTCCTCATAAAGAATCCAAGAACAAAACGGAAATACAGCAGGGTAATCACCCCTAAAAGTATTGCTGCAGCCAAGGCGGTTACAGAGGCGGGATATTTATCAAGTTCCATAAGTAACTGTACCGTATATGGACGTGACATTAACAGGCTCATCAAGGGTTCGGAGAGCCTAAAAAGGATTATCGAGTACGCTATTAGAAAAAATAGATACCACAGCAAGTGCTTGCGTCTTATGTGCTCTGCCTCATGGGCTACGACTGCCTCAATCTCTGATGGACTAAGATATTTGATAAGACATGGTGTAAGAAGTACATATCTAAAACCCGGAATGATCCCTATTACAGCCGCTGTACATGCCATGGCTTCTCCTACCGGCCAGATCAAAATATCCGAAAAGCTTACCCCTTGTTTCTCAAGTCCCTCTTCGATGATCTGTCTTAAGCGAGAATCAGGAAGCGGCCTGCATTTCCAAATGCGTTTTACAAGGCCGGGAAGGAAAAAGAGAAAAAAAACCAGCAGTAAAATGAGGAGATAAAAAGAACCATACGGACCTGCAAACAGGGACTTTAACCCGCCTAAAGGAAGCTGGCTGATCAGATCAGCCACCAGTGTTAAAAATACATATGGCAACACTACAGGCAGAACAAGATTTAGCCGCCTAAAAACCCACTTGATTTGCGAAATCTCGCTTCCTGAACTCCCGGCTGACCTTTGCTGACAGGCCCATGAAAGAGATAGATAGAACAGAAAGACACCCAACCCCATTATCTGGCTTACAGACGGGATTATATGGGAGATGGGCAAAAACAGCCTATCTAAACCGATGAAATAAAAATTTACGATCAAGGGAATTAAAGCCAACCATTCTACAACTTCTGGCCTCAAGGCCCTTTTTCCGACTGCAAACCGCCGACTATTCCAGCAACAAAAGGCAAACCAGGTAAAAGTTGTGAGGAAAAAGAACAAAAGGGTAAGACCAAATCCCACGGAAAGTGAGGTGGATTCAGGAGCACTTTCAATCAGTATTAATGCTACCATTAATTCGAGAATCTGTCCGTAAGGCATGTTTTGAATTGTAGCATTGTCTTTTATAGCTTTCAGCCTGAAATACGTTTTTCATAAAATAAAAAGAGGAGGTACACCCTTTAGACTCTTTCATTTCCTTCCGATAAAAGAGAAAGGAGGATGTTATGACCTTTAAGATCTTTAATATCCAGTGGGATCAACTGGTCGAGGCAATCAGAAGCGAAAACATAATTAGACAGCTATCTAATACAGACCCTGTAGGAATCTTCAGTGACCCTCATTATCTTATTCCAGCAGCTATTATTGGACTTGCTCTATTTTTTTTGAAGTTTCGGAAGACCTTGGTCTTTTTGTTAGGATGTCTGGTTTTTTGGTACGCTTGTGTCCATCAGTTGCCCAAAAACGGAGAACTAAAACTCCATGATATAGCATCCTTTGGAACTACCTGTGTACTGGTTCTTGGAACCTGGATATACTTTTTCTTCATACGAGAAGATTAAGAGACAAGGAGTAGCTGCTTGGCACTTGCTATAACAGTCGCCTTTTTGGCCTCTATGGCCTTTGTGGTATTTGTCTTTTTTCTCTTTAGGGCACTAGACAAAAAGAAGGGACACAGGCCTCCAAAACATGCCTCCTGTGTTGCACAATATGAAGA
>Ga0256835_1001411_pt1 | contig 14500 bp, 14 predicted proteins | sample PIR30metaG_FD_185972 | JGI IMG/M metagenome (GOLD analysis project Ga0256835, IMG submission 185972) | Hydrothermal vent microbial communities from East Pacific Rise, Pacific Ocean - PIR-30 | ecosystem: Environmental > Aquatic > Marine > Hydrothermal vents | place: Pacific Ocean: East Pacific...
TATCGAAAAGGATGGCCTCTTTCTGGTTCCCACCGCAGAGGTTCCCCTGACGAGCCTGCATGCCGGTGAGACTTTAGATGAGGATCAGTTGCCTCTCTATTACTTCGCCTATACCCCGTGCTTCCGCAGGGAGGCAGGTGCCCATGGAAGGGACGTGAGGGGCATCAAGAGGATGCACCAGTTCAATAAGGTGGAGCTCTACAAATTTACCCTTCCGGAGCAGTCCTACGATGAGCTGGAGAAGATGGTGAAGAACGTGGAGGGCATCCTGCAGGAGCTCAATATCCCCTACAGGGTGCTTCTTCTTTCCACCGGTGATATGGGATTTGCAGCCGCCAAGACATACGATATAGAGGTCTGGGCTGCGGGGCAGAATGCATGGCTGGAAGCCAGCTCCATAAGCAACGTGGAAGACTTTCAGGCCCGAAGGGCCGGGGTTAGGGTGCGCAGGAAGAGCGGAAAGAAGGAACTGGTCCATACCCTCAACGGCTCCGGTCTCGCCACGCCCAGAGTCCTCATTGCCCTTCTGGAGAACAATCAGCAGAAGGATGGTTCCATCGTTATTCCCGAGGTCCTGAGACCCTACGTGGGAGAGGAGGTAATCAGGCCGTGAAGTACTGGGTGGAGGTGGATGGAGAGCTCTTCGAGGTGGAATCGGATATTCCGGTAGAGGTCAATCAGGTGGTGGATGGGGTGTATTCTGTGCTCGTGAATGGACGGACATGGCTTATATCCCTCAAGGAAGGGCAGGATGGGATGATCTTAGAGGATGGGCACAGACAGTATCACGTGCGGATCCAGAGGGCCATAGGGAGCAGGGAGACCTTTCAGAAACAGCATTCCCATGCGGATATCCGTTCTCCCATCCCCGGTCTGGTTGTGAAGGTGCTCGTGGAGGAGGGCCAGAGGGTGGAGAAGGGACAGTCCCTCGTCGTCATAGAGGCCATGAAGATGAGGAATCACATTAAGAGCCCCATAGATGGGGTGGTAAGGGACATAAAGGTCTCCGAGGGGAAGGCTGTGGGGATGCGGGAATTCCTGATGAGAATAGAATCCTGAGGAGGGAGATTTCCCTCCATCACTTCTTCTTACCAACCCGCTCTATATACCTGTCGTCCCTCGTATCAATCTTGATAATGTCGCCTGTCTCGATGAAGAAGGGAACCTTTATCACTTTGCCCGTCTCTATCTTGGCGGGCTTGGTTCCGCCGGAGGCGGTGTCGCCCTTGAAGTTGGGTTCTGTCTCCACCACTTCCATCTCCACGAAGGTGGGCAATTCTATGGTTATGGGCTTGTTGTCCGCATAAAGGATCTTTACTTCCATGCCCTCCTTCAGGTATCCGAGGGCATGCTCTATGTCCGATTCGCTGAAATGAACTTCCTCGTATGTCTGATTGTCGAAGAAGACGAATGTATCACCCATCCGATACGAATACACGGCTTCGTGCCTGTCGACGGGAACCTCCTCCACGTCCTCGTCCGCCTTGAAGGTGGCGGTTATGACGTTCCCGCTGACGATATTCTTCAATTTGACGGTTATGGTGGCTCCACCCCTTCCCTTGTGGGTGTGCTTGAAATCCAGAACCAGATGGGGTTCGTCCTTATATAGAATAGCCATTCCCTTTTTGATCTGCGCCATGCGTTAATTTTAAAGTGGAGAAATGGAGTTTTATGGCGCTATTGGAGTTCCGTCCGCTTTCCGGAATATCCGAGAAACATTGGCAAATGTCTGGCTTTCCGGTGGATTTATACTTTTGATATAAACAGGAGGTGAGAAATGAAATACTGGGATGCTTTCGTGGGCATGATAACCCGTCCCCGTGAGTACGTGTTCGGGGAGGGAAAGAACTTTTCACTGGTGGATGCAGTTATCTATGTTGCTATAATAGGTGCCATTGTTGGATTCTTCACGGGCCTCTTCGGGGTTCATACCTTCGGTGGAAGGGAACTGCCCTTCAGCGGTGGAACGGGAGCCTTGGGTGGACTGGTTGCCGGTGCCATCGGGGCTGTCATAGGCCTGTTCATAGGTGCCGTTATCCTGTACATCATCCTGGCCATCCTCAAAGTGAAGGTGGATTTCTCCAAACTGGTTTCGGCCGCAGGGCTTTCCTATACAGGTAATATTGCCAGTATAATTCCTCTCATAGGTGGTATAATCGCTGCAATCTGGCAGCTGTACCTGCTCTATCTGGCCCTAATGGGGGTTGCCGATGTCCCTCCGGATAAATCCAAACTTACTATAATCATACTGATCGTGATCTACATAATCCTGATGCTCCTGGCGATGATGGTGGCCGGTGCTGCCTTCATGGCCGCAACTGCTGCGACATAATGCTCGATGGGCGGAATCCTCCGCCCTATTTACTTGTGATTCCTGAAACTGCTGGATTGGATCTCGAGATGTAAGCGGATGGAGGGGGAAGTGGGCGGGGTAGGATTCGAACCTACGAAGGGCGAAGCCCAGCAGATTTACAGTCTGCCCCCGTTGGCCGCTTGGGTACCCGCCCACATTCGAGAGCCGGCGGGCGGACTCGAACCGCCAACCTGCTGATTACAAATCAGCCGCTCTGCCTATTGAGCTACGCCGGCTGGATGAAAATTTTAAAGGAAAGGGCGGGCGTGAACCGCCCGCAGTTCGACTTATCTTACTATGAGGGAGCCTGCTCTTCGGTTGCTGGTTATGTAGAAGTAAGCGCCCGTGGGTAGCTTACCGACGAAAGCTCTATCCGCTCCCTTTCGGATCAACACCTTCCTGACAAGCTTACCTGCAGTATTGTACATCTCTATGGTCATGTCCTCGTTAGCGGGAGCATTGAGTATGAGGTATCCGTTCACGACGCTCCTGATGAGTTTGGCATCGCCAGGAACTATGATGGACTCACCGGCACCCACATAGTCAGCTGTATCGGTTACCACCATACCGAGGATCCAGTCGAGGTCTAATCCGTAATCGGTAAGCTGGGCCCATGCACCACTGTTGAGACTGTCAGTACTGATCCAGCAGCCCTTGCCGGCAGTGCATCCATTCTCGGCGCCAAAGGGATATCCGCTGGCAAGATTCTCCACCTCCCTTGCCACATAGAAGGGGAAGGTACCTATGCGCAGAAACGCTGTATCGGCCGCGGCAACGCTGTCCAGGGGAACGAATATCAGGCCTGGAGTGGTACCGATATCGCCAATGTCCTTCCTGAATAGAGGATTACTGTGATCGGGAACCCCGCTGGCATCGGGATAAATGGCCACTGCATTGTTTCCTCCACTGATACATCCGGATGTGGCTCCGGGCCAGCAATGGTAGAAGAAGATAGCCTTTATGTACTTACCGGTGAAGAGGTACAGGTCAGAGGAATCGAACTTCACGGCTATCCTGGTTGGTCCAAGAGTTCCATTGGTTCCTATGGCATCTGTGGCATCGAGGGTGTCTGCATAAGTGATGGTGTCTCCAACCTTGTAAAGGGCCGAGTAATCCATGGATACTGTTGCGGTATCATTGGTCGGACGCTCATCGGTGGCCAGGTTATGATATGCGATTGCTGTATTGATTTCCTCTATCGACAGACTGCTGAATACAATGGTATCGGTGCTTCCTGAGGTGAGGGATAGGCCAGTTTCTGTGTGAATATTCCCATTGAGGTTCAGTGTGAGATCGAATCCGCTCTCGTCGTTCAAACCCTTGTTCTGGATTACAACAGCCACATCACCCGTCTGGGGCCATGCGGGCCCCTGTCCTGCGGGATAGAAGGTGTAAAAATCGAATTGAGGGAATATTATGGAATTGACTGCTATATCGTGATCAGCAGGGGGCGGAAGCATGAACAGGATGGCCGTTCCGCTGTCGGGCACATGTTCGGAAGGATTCCCGCCATATACGTATTGCAGGTAGTAGTTGTTCACCGTATCGGCACCTTCGGCCTGAATACCTATGGTGGCGTCATTGTAATATATCTGGGAGTTGTAGAGGAGACGAATACTCCCGTTGTCGTACAGGATCATCTCGAAGTCCATCTGGACGCTGTTTCCATAGCGGGGGACATGGTAATATTCTATGACAGCGCATGCTCCGGAATAACCATCGGGACAGCTGCTGAAACTCTGGAAGTAGATGTCTCCGCCATACTCTGGAGGATCGAGATCATCCCACATGATGGCCACTATAGCCCTGGGCCCCTCGTAGGAAGTGGACGGGAGGCTCGTATTGGAGAGGCCAAAGTACACGTATGGATCATCGAAGACTATGGCACCATTGGAGCAGATAGAGACCGAATCGTATACGCTCTCATAGAAGGGGAAGGAGAAGCCCAGATAGTAGAGAGTCGAATCGCTGGAACCGGAGCACCAGTCATCGCCGGCTCCAACAGCGGTTCCTGTCCCCGTGATGTCTATCCAGTTGAAATCCACGCTATCTCCGTCCTGCGTCGAATAATACAGGTACCCATAGCCATCCGGACCACCGGAGAGGAGGGATGGACCTGTGGTAGGGGAGTGTTCTTTTGCAGTTAGTATAACTGATTCCTTTTCCTTTACCGCCTCCGCATGGGCGGGGCGATCGTTCAACCCATTCACATACACTATTAACCACAGCATAGCAATACTAATTTTAATACATAAAACGGACGGGTATAATTGTTCGATTGCGTATGAAATCCGTATTCATCAAATTGCCTTATTCATAAAGGGCTTTCGTATATGTGCTTAAAAATGAGTAAAATAACCATTGTATCCGGCTGTTATTGGTCAAATTTTGGGGGAAATGAATCCATGTAATCGAGAAGATAGTGCACTTTTAATGCAATGGATAGAAAAGTCCTATCCCCGCCGGGCGAAGATGTGGGCAGGATCGGAAAACTCCGATCCAGTCAGAGTTTTATAACATTAGGTTCTCCACTCCGGTAAACGTTCTTCGTATCGAAAATTATCCGTGCGTTCTCCTGAAGTGTCTTCCAGTCTATGGATGAATGGTCGGTGGTGATGACCACCAGGTCGTAGTCCTTTATCCTGTCTGGATTTAAATCCACTGATGAATATTCCCTGTCCCCTATCCTTATCGAGGGGACGTGGGGGTCGTGGTAATCCACCTTCGCCCCCTTCTCCTCAAGCAGGGCTATGACGTCCAGAGCGGGGGATTCCCTCGTATCGGACACGTCCTTCTTATAAGCCACTCCCACCACGAGGATTCTTGAGCCCTTTACGCTCTTTTCCATATCGTTCAGAATATCCTGCACCCTGCTTACAACGTATCTGGGCATGTTGGTGTTGATTTCGCTTGCCACTTCTATCATTCGGGCATTATAGTTGAGGGTCTTCAATTTCCACGAGAGATAGAGGGGGTCTATGGGGATGCAGTGGCCTCCGATTCCGGGACCGGGCGTAAATTTCATGAATCCGAAGGGTTTCGTGGCGGCTGCATCTATCACCTCCCACACGTCTATTCCGAGGAGGTTGCACATTATTGCCAGTTCATTGACCAGAGCGATGTTTATGGCCCTGAAGGTATTTTCCAGAAGCTTTGCCGTCTCTGCCACCTTTGCGGACGATACCACGTGGAGGTGATCCAGTACCTGACCGTACAGGGCTGCGGCCACTTCCGTGGATACGGGATCCACCCCTCCCAGCACCTTGGGGGTGTTCTTGAACTTCCACTTCTTATCGCCCGGATTTATCCTCTCGGGAGAGAAGGCCAGAAAGATGTCCTCCCCCACCTTCAGCCCCGTGGTTTCCAGCTCGGGCTTTACCACTTCGTCCGTTGTGCCGGGGTACGTTGTACTCTCCAGAACGATGATGTGCCCTTTCTTCAGATGCGGTTTTATGCTCTCTATGGCGGACATTATATAGCTCAAATCTGGGTCCTTCGTCTTGGAAAGGGGGGTGGGAACTGTGATTATTATGGCATCCGCATTCTTCACTTCGGAGTAATCGGTGGTGGCTCTCAGAAGACCCTTCTCCACGACCTCTCGAAGTTCATTATCCGATATGTCTTCCACATAACTTTTGCTTTCGTTGATGGATTTTGCCTTCCTCCCGTCTATCTCGATTCCGATTACGGGAAAACCGCTCCTTGCAAATTCAACGGCCAGAGGAAGCCCCACGTATCCAAGGCCTATGACGGCAACTTTAGTTCGCCTGTTCCTTATATCGTCCAAAATCCTTTCCCTCATAGTAATTTACCCCCTTTGAAATGTATCTGGCGTAATCTTCAGGAGAATGGGCATCGCTTCCCATCAGATCCGCCATGCCCAGGTATTTCGTTGCTCTCTTTTGAACTTCCTTTCCATAGCCTCCCAGGAGGCTCTTGACATTTAACTGTATCAGGGTTCCGGTGCCCTTTATCTTTGTTACATCGTTGATGGAAATATGGCCATGCCTTTCCGGATGGGCCAGAATGGGCCTGAATCCCGAACGTATCAGATCCAGCAGTGGCCTTTCGTAATCGAAGTTTTCGTCGAACCAGGGAAGTTCCACCAGTATGAATCGGGTGCCTTCTATCGTAAGGGCTTCCGGATTATAAACGGATAGAGTATCCATGGCCACCTCGTAGCCGATAATTATGTCGAATCCGGTCTCGGCTTTCAACCTGTCCCGCAATTCCTCCAGCAGGCTCCTTTCGGGAACGTACATGGGATTGGCATGGGGGGTTGCCACCACCCCTTCGAAGCCCAGTTTCTGCAGATGCCTTATCATTTCGATGGATTCTTCCATGCTGGATGCGCCATCATCTATACCCGGAAGGATATGGGTGTGAAAATCCCACATGAGGGGAAAAGTTTACAGGGAACAGCATTCCAATTGTGTCAGCGGTAATTTTTGAATAGAATGAAAGCGAGGATTCCCGACAGACTTCCCCCTATGGATGCCCACAGGAAGAGATAGTTGGCGGGGACGAGTTCCCCCAGAATTCCGGTTATGAGGGATGAGAGGGACATAAATCCGACGACAGCCAGATTGATAAGGGCGAATATCCTTCCCCTGAATTTCTCGTCTGCGTACTTCTGAACTATGGTGGTTCTGGAGACGGTAATCAGGGGAATGGAAAGTCCGTGTATAAAGATGAAGAAGAGGGCAGTGGTGAAGTCCTTTATGAATACGAATGGGAAGTAGGTGAATCCGTCCAGAAATACACCCCACTTCAACACGCTGAAATCGTTCAATCTGTTGTATATGCGCGAGAGGATGAGGGCAGAGAGGAACCATCCCAGGGACATGAAAGCCTGAAACCATGCGTATTCTCTGGCTGTGAGACCCAGAAATTCTTTAATATACAGGTTGGCACCCACGACGGCGGGACCCATTATGAAGAGATTGTCCAGAGCCGTGAGGATCAGCAGGTAGAGGAACAGCCTGTTCTCCTTCACGTACTTCAGACCCTCCAGAATTTCCCTGATAACTCCCTCCCTTCGAACGGGAATGGAAGGCTCCTTTATTCGAATGTTCCATATCAGGAGAGCCGAAATCAGGAAAGTGAAGCTGTCTAGGAATAGCAGGAAGATTAGGTCGTTCTTTATGCTCAGGATTATGGGAGCCAGCATTCCTCCCAGAAAGATGGCGAACTGATAGGATGTTTGAATGTACGAATTGGCTTTCCCCAGTTCCCTCCTGCCCACCAGATAGGTGACGAAGATGTCGCGGGCAGGGGCAAATATGGTGTTGAAGGAGCTCAACGAGAAACCTATGAGGGAAAGGGTTATCCAGTTGATGAGGTTCATCCTCCATAGGAGGGGAACGCTCAGGAGAATCAGAGCCCTCGCCAGGTCCGATATGATCAGCAGTTTCTTTCTGCTGAACCTGTCCACCAGCGCTCCCGCAAACAGGCCTATGGTGAGGTAGGGGAGTGTCTCGAAGAAATTTACCAGACCCGCTTTCAGGGATGAGAGGTGGGTCTCCACGCTCAGGACCAGGAAGAGAATGGCCACCATGTAGAGCTGGTCGCCAATTGCCGATATGAACTGAGCGGAGATTAACTTGAGGAGGTCGCCCGTCTTCTTCATGAAATCAGTACCTGAGGACGTTCTCCAGTTCGGGATTTTCTTTTATCAGCTCCTCTATCTCCTCCTTCGTGAGTCTTGTGGGCCTGTCCCTCCGGGCAGGCACGACGCAGATAAATCCGAATACATCTCCCCTGTTGGCGAGGAGCTGGTGGGGTTGCCACGAGGGGATGTGAATTACGTCGTATGGCTTCATCTCGTAGATTCTGGAACCCACCACCACGGTTCCCTTTCCCCGCAGTGCCATGACGATGTGGGGGTGCTGGTGCTTTTCGAGGGATGAATAGCCTCCCTCCTGAATCTCGAAGTAGCGGTAATGTATTTCGTCCGTCTTTACTATCTCGTTCCGCAGAACCCCGAGCCACGAATTGTCCGGCGATTTGTAATCCTTCGTGGGGACCCCCTCCCAGGTGAAGTCCTCCCGGAAGGGGAAGAATATCATTTCAGGCTCTCTTCTATCCATTTCAGATAGTCCGGGTTGCCTTCCTCTATCTTCAGGGAGATGATTTCGGGAACTGTGTAGGGATGGATTGCCCTGACCTTCTCTATCAGTTCATCCATCTTTTCGTCGGAGGTCTTGACGATTAATAGGGATTCGGCATCCTCCTCGATCTTCCCCTGCCACCAGTATATGGACTTGATCTTCTGAACGATATTGACGCACGCCGCCAGTTTATTCTCCACGAGATAGCGGGCTATTTCCTCCCCCTTATCGGTGGGGGTCGTTATTAGAACGACTCTGTGGGCCATGCCTTACCTCCCCTGCGCTGCCTTGACAGCCGCCTCTGCATTCACAAGGCCGCACCCCGAATATATGTCCCTTCCCGCATCCAGTACGTCTATCGCCGTTGAGCACAGGATATCGGCCACGTCCTGGGGCGTCAGATTGGGATTCACCGTCAGCATCAGGCCCACTATTCCCGATACCAGAGGGGCAGCCATGGAGGTCCCATCCATCCATGCCGCACGGTTGCCCGGAATGGTCGAAAGGATACGAACTCCAGGCGCTGCCACATCCACCTCGGGTCCCCTGGAACTGAACGAACCTATCGTATTGGTGGTGTCCCATGCTGCCACACCAATCACGCCATCGAATGCAGCGGGGTAATTAACCGGGCCTCCATCGTTTCCGGTTGCGGCTATGACCACCTTCCCCCTTGCCAGCAGGGTGTCAATCCCTTCCTTCATCAGGGAATCCCCCGTGGAGGCGCCGAGGCTCATATTCACGATTCTTACATCGGGGTTTCTGGCTGCTTCCAGCATGGCTTCGAAGATGTTATCGGAGGTCCCGGCTCCGGATTCGTCCAGTGCCCTGTAGGCCACGAGGGTAAAGTTCCCTGCCCCAGATATACCTATGGAATTGTTCATGGTGGCTGCTATTATCCCCGCCACGTGGGTCCCGTGGAGTTCGTTGTCCGGATCATCGGGGGCCGGATCCGGATCATCATCCACGAAGTCGTACCCTTTGGTGGTTCCGAACTGGTTGATCAGTTCCACGTGATTGTAATCGACCCCTTCATCTATGACGGCTATAACGATGTTCTTGTTTCCGGTTGTGATGTCCCATGCCCTGTTCAGGAAGACCACGAAGTGCCCCCACTGCTCCGAGATGAAGTAGGGGTCGTTGGGTATATACAGCGCGCGGTAGATCTGATTCCTCTGGATATACCTTATGCGTTTATCCGTGCTGATCTTCTCAAGTGCAGCGCTGTCTGCATCCACCACGATTGCAGGAAAGTTACGCACCTTCTTTATTACCCTGACGTTATACTGCTTCTGCACATCGTTTATGAAAGCATCCACGGACGCCTTCTCATCGAACCTGACAATGTACTGGAGTGCAATTATGAATTCTATCATTGTCCTGCCCTCCTCATGAGCCTTACCGCTATGCCCATGGTGGTATCTTCCCAGTTTACCACTATGAAGTAGTACTGCCCGTCCTCCGGAATAACGATGTATCTGTCTATCACGGACTGGTTAAGGGTTCTGTCCCTTACCACGGCGGTGGAATCCCCGGAACGCCACTTTTCGAAGTTGGTGGAATCCGTCCAGAAGAATTCAGATATCCGGGGTGCCATATACCCCACGTCAACGGTATCTCCTGCTTTCAGTGTTCCATAGACGGCAAAGTAGTATCCCAATGGTTGCAGTGATATTCTTCCGAAGTAGTTTTCGAAGGAGGGTTCTATGACCGGCTCCTCTGGAATGACTTTGACGCATCCTGCGAGCAACAGCAGGATACCCATAGATGCTATAATTCTTCTCATATCGCGGAAATTTTAAAGTTCCGCACTGCGTTTTCAATACTGAAAGTTCCCGCATCGGGAGGGTGGGTCAATTGGTATAGATAGCATTAAAATTTCACTAAAAGCAGGAGGTTTTACATGTCCGAAAAGGATTCGAAGAGGGAGATAATCAAGGAATCTTTCGGTACTCTCTCCGAAATCGCCAAAAAGGCCCCCAAACTGGAGGGAGTCGCCACCGGGGTGGACGGTCTGGATGAATTATTCTTCACATCGAAGATAGAGAATGGTAAGCCCGTCAAGATCCCTCTGGGAGGGATTCCCCGATATGCGGTGGTCAATCTGACGGGTGTTTCCGATACGGGTAAATCCCTCATGGCGGAGCAGTTTGCCGTCAAGCAGGCCTCTCTGGGAAATAGGACTGCGTTCATCACCGTGGAAACACCGGCTCCCTTCCTTTCCATGGGGTTGAAGGGAAGGGCAACGGCCATGAACGTTCCCTTCGAGGAAATCGAAAACAACATAATCATCATAGATGCCGCCAGTTATCATGTCCTGCGGGAGGAAGTTCCAACCCTCCTCAATACCCTTGCCCATGTCATTAAGACCTATAAGGTGAAGAATACCATAATCGATTCGATAACCGGACTGTATGAGGCGAAGGAGATGCTTGCCCGCACCATCGTCCGTCAGCTATTCAACTTCATGAAGAAGTGGTATCAGACAGCTATATTCGTCTCCCAGAAGCGCTCCGGGCATGAGGAGCTTTCCGCCGAGGCTGCGGGGGGATATGCTGTGAGCCATATAGTGGATTGTTCCATAGTCCTTGCCAAGAAGACGATTCTGACCATATACGATGAGAGGATATACGGGAAGCCCATAGGAGAGATGGTGAGGCTCTTCAGGATAGATGGGTGTCGTATGTGCGGTCATGATACGAAGACCCGTATCATGGAAATCGATGAACTGGGCCTCGTGCATATCGGCCCGCCCCTTTCGGAAATCGTTAAGAGAAGGAGGAGGGTGTAATGGATTACGGTAGCCTTATCTTCTGGCTGTTTCTGATGTGGGCCTTTCTGTGGCCCCAGATGAGGTATCAGATGCTGGTGAATGCCCGGATGGGCCTGATAAAGAAGCTCCAGAAGAAGAGAAAGAGCAGGGTAATACTTCTCGTTCATCGTCAGGAGCAGATCGGTCTGTTCGGCATTCCCATAGTGAAGTTCATCAATATCGAGGATTCCGAAGCCATCCTGAGAGCCATAAGGACCACCCCCGATGATACGCCAATAGATCTGATAATTCACACGCCCGGGGGTCTGGTGCTGGCTGCTGCCCAGATTGCCCTTGCCCTGAAGGATCATCCAGCAAAGACCACCGTAATAGTTCCCCATTATGCAATGAGCGGTGGAACCCTCATTGCCCTTGCGGCTGACGAAATCGTTATGGACCCCCATGCTGTTCTTGGTCCTGTGGATCCCCAGCTTCAGGTTCCCAACATGGGTGCCCTTCCCGGACCTTCGATAGTGAAGGTGGCCGAGGAGAAGGGGAAGGAGGCTTCCGATAACATACTGATACTTGCGGATGTTTCGAAGAAAGCCATCGAGCAGGTCAAGAACCTCGTTTATGAACTCCTCAAGGACAGGTATCCCGATGAGAAGGCAAAGGAGCTTGCCCATATCCTGACCTCCGGAAAGTGGACCCACGACTATCCAATAACATACAAAGAGGCGAAGGAACTGGGATTGCATGTAAAGACCGATGTACCCGAGGAAGTATATGCTCTGATGGAACTCTATCCACAGCCCACCAATATGCTCAGGCCCAGCGTTGAGTATATACCGAATCACAGGAGCGAATCCTGATTCGAATATAATCGCTTTGCTGGATTGTTTTTTTAATCGGTCAGGCGGGTTTGTTAAAGGGGTTTTAAAAAGGAGGTGATAACATGGTCGTAATTGGACCAGAGGACATCAAGTATGAGGATCTGGATGCCCTTGCTGTAAGGGTATTCCTGAAGGCTCTGGAGATCCTGGGGGGTCCCAGAAAGCTCATCGAATACAGGAATCTCACGTGGTTGCCCAGTCTTATGTCGGCTTCCTATGCTGTTGTCCTTCATGAAGAATACTTCAGGACGGAGGACGAGATTGCAGAGTTCCTGGGTCTGACCCGGAATACAGTCAGGAATATGCTGAGGGCCGATGTGGAACTGGTGATGAAGAAGATCAAGGGGGAACTCGAGACTCCGGGTAAAGCTCCGAGAGCCCATACCGCCGGTGGGCTTGCCAAGTATGCCTACAGGGAAATCAAGGAGGGAAGGGACAATCTCACCATATTCTCCCACTTCATTGCAGAGCTCTCCGACATCTATGGAATTGCATGGCCCATAGAGGTCCTTCGTCGAATAAAGGGAACGGACTTCCCCGTATCCAAAGAGGAGCTATATGAGAAACTCAAGGGTTTGAAGATTGGCGATAAGAAATTCGAAGAGCTGTACGACAAGCTTCCGGATGAGATAAGGAGTCCTGCGGAGCTGCTCAGAGAGTTGAAGAGGGCATCCGAAGAGGCATGATGGGGCGGATATCGCCCCTCTTTACTTTCCGGCCGGACTTCTGACTTTGTTCCTCAGCGACATAAGCAAATCGCGGTAGAGGGCGGCTCTTTCGAAGTCCCATTCGTCGGCAGCCTTCTTCATGCGGTATTCCAGCTGGGCTATCAATTCGATTCTGGAATACTTCTTCTTCAATTCCCTGAATTCCTCCAGCACTTCCTGCCTGAGTTCATCCTCCTTTCGGGTGAATATGCGCTCGTCAGCAACGGAGGTGGTCTCCTTTATCTGGTCTATGCTCTTCCTTACCGTTCTGGGCTTTATGCCGTGCTTCCTGTTGTATTCCATCTGAATGCGGCGGCGCCTCTCTGTTTCCTCTATGGCTTTTCTCATGGCATCGGTTATCTCATCGGCGTAGAGGATTACCTTTCCCGCTGCATTTCGGGCGGCTCTTCCGATGGTCTGGATGAGGGCTGTATAGCTCCTCAGGAATCCCCTCTTATCGGCATCGGTGATGATTACCAGCGACACTTCGGGCAAATCCAGCCCTTCCCTCAGGAGGTTGACTCCCACCACCACGTCTATCTCACCCAGACGCAATTCCCTGAGCACCTCTATCCTCTCTATGGCATCCAGCTCTGAATGGAGGTATCGGGCTTTTATTCCCGCCTGTGTCAGGAAGTCCGCCAGCTCCTCCGACGTCTTCTTCGTGGTGGTGGTGATAAGTACCCTTTCGTCCTTCCGGACCCTCCTCTGGATTTCGTTCAGAATGTCGTCTATCTGGTTCTCCGTGGGCCTTACCTCCACCTCCGGGTCCACGATGCCCGTGGGTCTTACTATCTGCTCCACCACGTCCCCTCCCACCTTCTCTAGCTCGTAGGGTCCGGGTGTGGCGCTCATGTAGATGACCTGTCCCACCAGTTGCTCGAATTCCTCGAATTTCAGCGGGCGGTTGTCTAATGCGGACGGGAGGCGGAATCCATACTCCACTAAAGTCTCCTTCCTGGACCTGTCCCCCCTGTACATGGCCCTCAGCTGGGGTATGGTGACGTGGCTTTCATCTATGACGGTCAGGAAGTCATCCGGGAAGTAATCCAGCAATGTCCAGGGCCTGCTTCCGGGAGGTCTTAAGGAAAGATGGCGGGAGTAATTCTCCACTCCCGGACACGTGCCCGTTTCCCTCAGCAGTTCTATGTCGAATTTCACCCTCTGTCTGAGCCTCTGGGCTTCCAGCAGTTTCCCCTGCGATTCCAGCTCCCTGAGCCTCTCCTCCAGCTCCTCCTCGATTCGCTTTATAGCGATTTCCAGTCTCTCTTTTGGCGTTAAGAAGTGGGTGGCGGGGTAGAGGGCATAGCTGCTCACATCCTGAAGGATTCTTCCGGTCAGCTTCTCCCTTATGGTTATCCTCTCCAGCTCGTCCCCCCAGAATTCCAGCCTCACGAACAGGTTCTCTTCATAGGCGGGCTGTATGTCTATTACCTCACCCCTGACGCTGAAGGTGGCTCTTGCCAGTTCGAAGTCGTTACGAGTGTACTGAAGGGAGACCAGTTTCATCATCAAATCCCTTCTGTCGTACTCCTTCCCCACCTCGAAGAAGAGGAACATGTCCCGTACGTCCTGCGGGTCTCCGAGGGCGTAGATGGCGGATACGCTTGCCACCACGATTACGTCCCTTCTGGACATGAGGCTTGCGATGGTTCTGAGGCGGAGCCTCTCTATATCGTCGTTGA
>Ga0256835_1001412_pt1 | contig 14492 bp, 14 predicted proteins | sample PIR30metaG_FD_185972 | JGI IMG/M metagenome (GOLD analysis project Ga0256835, IMG submission 185972) | Hydrothermal vent microbial communities from East Pacific Rise, Pacific Ocean - PIR-30 | ecosystem: Environmental > Aquatic > Marine > Hydrothermal vents | place: Pacific Ocean: East Pacific...
GTTGACACGCCTGGGGGCCTGGGGTATTATGCGCCGAGATGCGTCGCAGACGCATGTTTTTAAGCTAAGGAGGCTGTATGCAAGGCCTGGGACTGGTAAAAAGCCTCGCCGAGCGCGAGCGCGAGCTAGCCGAAAAGCTGGAAGAGGCCCGGAAGAATGCCGAAGCCAAGGTGGCCGAAGCCAAAAAGCAGGCGGAGCTCATTTTGCGTGAAGCCGAGGAAAAAGTAGTCAAACTCACTCAGGAGTTCGAAGAGCAGCTACGGGAAGAAATCGGCCGCATAGAAGAAGAGGCTCGCAAAAAGGCTGCAGCCGAAGCCGAGAAGCTAAAATCCATGGCCAAACCCAAAATCGATCAAGCCGTCAGCTTGGTGCTGGAGGAGGTTCTTCCGTGATAGCTCCCATGGAGAAGTTATTGGTGGCGGGGCCGAAACGCCGCGTTCACGAGCTTCTCGGGGAATTGCAGCGAATCGGAGTCGTTCAAGTAGAGGAGTTGCGAACGGAGGAGCTGCCAGAATACGTTCGTTCACCCTCTGAGGAAGACGCCTACAAACGCTGGCAACACGTAGCCCAGGGTGCTGAGCACGCCTTACATCTATTGCATACCGAGCCGGAACCTACCCGTCCCTTCGAGGGTGACTTGACAGCCGCCGAGGAAGAGCTGGAGCCCTTGCTGCATCGAGCTGGGGTTCTGACTCGTGAGTCCGAAAAGCTCCGCGAGGAGCTCGAGATCATCGATTTGTACCAAGAACCGGTTGAAGCTTTTGACGAGATCGCGCAAGGTCTTGATAAGAGCCAGCGTTTGGCGGTTCTGCCGTTTCTTCTAGACAAAGAAACCGACGTGGCTGCCGCCGAAGAGGCTTTGAAAGATGCTTTAGAAGATCGCTATGTAATAGCCGCCAAGGAATTGAGTAAGGGTCTGGCGGTCGTGGCGGTAGTTTTGCGCCGGGAATTGGAAGCGGCGCGAGCTGCTCTTTCTCGTCGCGGCATTGGTGAGTTCAGGCTTGGTGGCCCCTTCGCCGGCCTTAGTATTAGCGAGGCGCGAATTCGGATGAATGAACGCGCTAAGTTGGCACCCGAAGAACTAGAGAACGTCCATGCCGCTCTGGTTAGGTTACGCAAGGAAGCTCAGGGTCCGCTAAGGGCGCTCTGGACCAGGGCGGTGGATGAGGCGGAGCGATTGCGCAAACTGGCTGATTTGGCGGCGGGCAGGTTTGGTTTTGCCCTTTTCGGCTGGATACCCAGCAAGCTCAAGGGTAAGGTCGAGGAAGCCCTGGCGGCCCACAAGGAACACGTCGTGTATACGCTAGAACCGGCAGACGAGCATCATGAGGCCGACATCGTGCCGGTTACGCTCGACAACCCGCCAGCGATCAAGCCTTACCAGATGCTGATCGAGTTCCTCAACACCCCCAAATACGGCTCCTGGGATCCGACCTGGGTGGTAGCCGTTTTCTTTCCTTTCTGGTTCGGCATGATTGTCGGCGACCTTGGCTACGCCTTGTTATTTATGATTGTGGCTCGCTTGCTTGCCGGACTAGTCAAGCGCAACGAGCCATTAGTAATCGACTTTTTTGGCATCAACATGAAGCCTCCGGTAGTCAAGGATTTGTTGTTCGTGCTCAACTCGATGATCTTCTGGACGGTGGTTTGGGGCTTCATCTACGGTGAGTTCTTCGGCAATTTCTTCGAGCACCTGGGCATCTTCTACGTTCCCGGACATACCGAAGGGTTGATACCGATTACGATACCTCGAGCCGATACGGCCAAAACGGCCACCTTGCTCATCCTTGTTTCCATCGCTTTTGGCATCATCCAAGTCTTCCACGGTCTGGGGGTGCGCGCCTGGCAGGGGTTGCGCCACGGTCACATGAAGCACTTTTGGGAGGCGGTTGGTTACCTGGGCGGCCTTACCGGTTTGATCGTTTTCTCCTACGAGTTCCTTACCGGTCAGTCGGGAAGTGTACTCAACTTCATCATGTATGCCGGCTTTGCCGTTTTCGTACTGGCAATCGTAATGAGCCGGATGGTCTTGATGGTGGCCGAGTTGCCAACCCAGGGCGGCCACATATTGAGCTATATCCGTATCTACGCGGTCGGCGTTGCCGGGGCGATCATGGCCAACCTGGCCACCGACCTGGGGTTCGCACTGGGTGACAAGATTGGCATCATTGGCATCATCATCGGGGTGGTATTGGCGCTGCTGACCCACTTCAGCATTCTCGCTCTAACCCTAATGGGGCACATCCTCCAGCCAATCCGTTTGATCTGGGTGGAGTTCTTTACCAAATTCGGTTTCTACGAGGAGTCGGGCCGGCCATACCGGCCATTCAAGTCTGTCCGCAACGATGCGGGAAGTGCATCTTAGAGTTTGGGTAATAAGTGTTTATGGTTCATAGAAAGGGTTTGTGGAGGTAAACGATGAAGAAAGTTTTGACTGCACTGGGGATGATGGTTTTGGGCGCGATTGCTTTGGCCGCTGAGCAAAATGCCGGTGGCGACGGCAGTATTGGCAAGGGCCTAATTGGTGTCGGTATGGGCCTTGCGGTTGGCCTTGGCGCTCTCGGTACTGGCGTGGCGCAGGCGCGAATCGGTTCCGCTGGTGTTGGCGCTGTAGCCGAGAAACCCGGCATGTTCGGTACTGCACTCATCTTCTTGCTACTCCCCGAGACCCTGGTGATCTTCGGTCTCGTAATCGCGTTCATCTTGCTCGGCAAGCTCTAGCGCGAAACAGGGTTTGCCGTTTTCGAGAAAGCGGCAGATCGTCTGGGAGGTAGCGCATGTCCAAACTAGAAACGATCCTCCAGGAAGAGGTGCTGGCGGAAATTCAGCAGCTCATGGCCGAAGCAGAAGCTAAGGCCGAGCAGATTATTGCCGAAGCCAAGGAAAAGGCGGAAGCAATGGTGTCCGTACAGCAACGCAAACTGGAGGCGCAGAGGAAGGCCGAGTTGCATCGCGCCGAAAGCGCGGCTGAATTGGCGGTGGCAACCGCGCGCGTCGAGGCCAAGGGCGAGGTGATCGCGGAGGTTTACCGTGCGGTGCAGAATCGGTTGAAGTCACTTGCCCAAAGCGCCGAATATCCGGGCATTCTCGAAAGCCTAGCTTCGGAAGCCGTAGTCGCCGTAGGTGAGGCGGAGGCGGTCGTCGTCAACCCGGATGACGAGCAACACTTAAAAAACTGGGCTGAGAGCAAAGGCTTGGAGCTCAGAAGCTCGCCCGAAGTGGAACTGGGCGTGGTGGCCGTTTCCAAGGGCGGCAAAACCCAGGTGGCCAATACGTTGCCCGACAGGTTGGAGCGCGCATGGGAGGTACTCTCCGCCAAGGTATCTCAGGTTCTGTGGGCATGAGGAGGTTCTGGTGACGGATGATTTCGGTTACCTAAACGCGCGGGTGCGCGTTCGGCGCTCGAGCCTCCTTCCGGAAAACTTCTTCCAGGAAGCTTTGAACCTGAACTTTGCCGATCTGGTGAGCGCTCTCGGTGAAACTCCCTACGCTGAACACCTTAGCGGGAGTGACCTGGAGGCGGTCGATCGGGCCGTCAGTCAGCGCTTGCAGCAAACCATTGGCAGCCTTCCCGGGCTCGTTGGCGGCGCCACGCGCGAAGCTGTGGTCTTGTTGCTTTCGCGGTCCGATCTGAACAACATAAAGATAATCCTCCGGTCCAAAGAGACCAATGCCACGGCCGAGCAGATCAAGGCACATTTGAGCGGCGGCACTTTGCCGGACACGATTATCCAAGCGATGATCGAGGCTCCCGACGAGGCGGCCGTGGCACAGGCGCTTGCCGTTCTCGGTCACCCGCTTTCGGGGGCGTTGCGCCAGGCGATAGCCGCCGGGGGAGACCTGGCGGAGATCGAAGTCGCGCTGGATAGGGAATACTTCGAGAACTTGCGGCGTTTGGCCAAAAGCCTCGACGACGGCTTCTTGCAGGATTACCTGGCTGCTGAGATAGATGCGGTCAACCTTTCCACGGCTTTCAAGCTGGCTCAACAAGGTGAGGTTTCCGACGCCGACGCCTACTTCGTCAAGGGAGGCCGCTACGTCACCGAGAGCCTGTTCGGTCGTATCGCGGCGGGGGAAACGGGAGCCATCGAGGAGCTGGCGGGTACTCCGCTAGAACCAGTTTCTTCGGCGCGCGATCTTGGTGAGTTAGAGCGCGCTTTGCGCTGCTGGCTGCTCGAATACTCCAATCGTGGTGCTTACAGCAGCGATGGCGCCGGTCTGACAGCTGCCTACATCCGTGCCGCCGAGTGGGAGGCGGCCAGGATTCGCCTGCTGGCGCGACGGGCGTATTACAACCTGCCGGTAGAGGCGGTTGAGCGGGAGGTGTTCTGCCAGTGAAGATAGCTGTTCTCACCGATCCCGAGACCGCCACCGGATTTCGTTTAGGCGGCCTAGAAGTAATAACAGCCAGCCAACGGGATGAAGCCATAAAAAGGCTTGCCGAAATGGTCGAGTCCGAGGACTATGCGCTAGTAGCCGTCGACGAAGGGCTCCTGCCCGATCCCTTCGAGGCGGTCGAGCGCGTAATGCGCGGGCGCGATCTGCCCGTGTTGTTACCGTTTACGTCGCTGGCCTCGGCCTTTGCAGCCGGCGAAGAAGACGCCACCGACTACATGCGGCGTCTGGTCAAGTCGACGATCGGTTACGATATCAAGCTTTAGTAGTACGAGGAGGCAAACGGGAATGATTCAAGGAACCATCAACAAGATTGCGGGCCCGGCCGTGATTGCCAAGGGCATGAGTGGCGCTCGCATGTTCGACATCTGCAAGGTGGGCGATGAAGGCCTGGTAGGCGAAATCATCCGCCTCGACGGCGACACTGCCTTCGTGCAGGTGTACGAAGACACCTCGGGCCTGCAGGTTGGGGAGCCGGTCATCTCCACCGGCAACCCGCTTTCAGTAGAGCTGGGGCCGGGTATGCTAAACGCCATCTACGACGGCATTCAGCGCCCGCTCAACAAGCTCCAGGAAAAAACCGGCGACTTCATCGACCGCGGCGTGGTGGTTCACGCCCTGGATCGTGACAAGAAATGGGAGTGGACCCCTAAGGTCCAGCCTGGTGACCAGGTGAAGGGTGGTGACGTACTCGGTACGGTGCCGGAATTCCAGTTCACCCACAAGATTCTGGTTCCGCCGATGGTTTCGGGTACCGTCAAGTCGGTTAAACCAGCCGGCGAGTACACCATCGAAGAGCCGGTCGTCACCCTCGAAGACGGCACCGAGTTGAAGATGTACCACCTCTGGCCGGTCCGCCGCGCCCGCCCCATCAGCTCCAAGGAAGACCCCGACGAGCCCTTCCTGACGGGAATGCGAATCCTCGATGTTCTCTTCCCGGTGGCTATGGGTGGCACCGCCGCCATCCCCGGACCCTTCGGCTCTGGTAAGACGGTTACCCAGCAGTCTCTGGCCAAGTGGTCGAACGCCGACGTGGTCGTCTACGTCGGTTGCGGTGAGCGCGGCAACGAGATGACCGACGTGCTGGTCGAGTTCCCCGAGCTGGAAGACCCGAAGACCGGCGGCCCGCTGATGCAGCGGACGGTCCTCATCGCCAACACCTCCAACATGCCGGTGGCCGCCCGCGAGGCCAGCATCTACGTTGGCGTGACCCTGGCCGAGTACTTCCGCGACCAGGGCATCTCGGTCGCCTTGATGGCTGACTCCACCAGCCGCTGGGCCGAGGCCTTGCGCGAGATCTCCAGCCGTCTGGAAGAGATGCCGGCCGAAGAAGGCTACCCGCCCTACCTGGCGGCCCGCCTGGCGGCCTTCTATGAGCGTTCCGGCCGCGTCATCACCCTGAATAACGAGAACGGTGCCGTTTCCATCGTCGGCGCGGTCAGCCCTCCAGGCGGCGATATGTCGGAGCCGGTTACCCAGTCAACCCTCCGCATCGTCGGCGCCTTCTGGCGTCTCGACGCCTCACTGGCCTACCGCCGCCACTTCCCGGCGATCAACTGGAACGGGTCGTACTCGCTCTTCATCGACATCCTCGACCCCTGGTATCGCAAGAACGTCGCCGAAGACTACCCGGAGCTGCGCAACAGCGTTCAGGAGCTCTTGCAGCGCGAAGCCAGTTTGCAAGAAGTCGTTCAGCTGGTCGGTCCCGACGCCTTGCAAGACGCTGAGCGCTTGATCATCGAAGTCGGTCGCATCGCCCGCGAAGACTTCCTGCAGCAAAACGCCTTCGACCCGGTCGACGCCTACTGCTCGCTTAAGAAGGCCTACGGCATCATGCAGTTGATCATGGCCCTTTACGAAACGGCCTCCGAGGCAATCCAGGCGGGGGTGACGATCGACGAGATCATCCAGAGCCCGGTCATCGAAAAGATCGCCCGCGCCCGCTACGTACCCGAAGACGAGTTTGAGGCCTACAAGAACGAGCTTATGGCCGAGATCAAGAGCGCCTTCAAGGCGGCCGCATAGGGGAGATTAAAAATGGATCTGTTCAAGAAAGAATACACCTCCCTGACTTACATTTCGGGGCCGCTGCTCTTCGTTGAGAACGCCAGCGACCTGGCCTACGGCGCCATCGTCGAAATCAAGGACGGCACCGGCCGTGTTCGCGGCGGTCAGGTGATCGAAGTCTCCGAAGAGTACGCGGTCATCCAGGTCTTCGAAGAGACCACCGGCCTCGACCTGGCGACCACCACCGTCAGCCTGGTCGAAGACGTGGCCCGTCTGGGCGTCAGTCCGGAGATGCTGGGCCGCCGCTTCAACGGTATCGGCAAGCCGATTGACGGACTGCCGCCGATTACTCCGGAAAAGCGCGAGCCGATCATCGGTAAGCCGATCAACCCGGTGGCCCGCCGCAAGCCGGAGGAGTTCATCCAGACCGGTATCTCGACCATCGACGTTATGAACACGATGGTCCGCGGCCAGAAGCTGCCCATCTTCTCTGGTTCCGGTCTGCCGGCCAACGAGCTGGCCGCTCAGATCGCCCGTCAGGCGACGGTTCCCGGCGAAGACGTTCAGTTTGCCGTCGTCTTCGCGGCCATGGGTATTACCCAGCGCGAGCTCTCCTTCTTCGTCAACGAGTTCGAGCGGACCGGCGCCCTGGCGCGCAGCGTTCTCTTCCTCAACAAGGCCGACGACCCGACTATCGAGCGCATTTTGACCCCGCGAATGGCGCTGACGGTCGCCGAGTACCTGGCCTTTGAGCACGACTACCACGTGCTGGTCATCCTGACCGACATGCTCAACTACTGTGACGCGCTGCGCGAAGTGGCGGCGTCGCGTGAAGAGATTCCTGGCCGTCGCGGTTACCCGGGCTATATGTACACCGACCTGGCGACGATCTACGAGCGCGCCGGCGTGATTACCGGTAAGAACGGCTCGGTAACCCAGCTGCCGATCCTCTCGATGCCCGATGACGACCGCACCCATCCGGTGCCCGACCTGACCGGCTACATCACCGAGGGGCAGATTCAGCTCTCCCGCGAGCTGCACCGCAAGAACCTCTACCCGCCGATCGATCCGCTGCCCTCGCTCTCGCGCTTGATGAACAACGCCATTGGCAAGGGCAAGACCCGTGACGACCACAAGCAGGTGGCCGACCAGCTCTACGCCGCTTACTCCAACGGCGTCGACATCCGCAAGCTGGTGGCGATTATCGGTGAGGACGCCCTGACCGAGAACGACCGCAAGTACCTCGAGTTCGCCGACGAGTTTGAAAAGTACTTCATCAACCAGGGTCCCGAGAACCGTGACCTGGAACAGTCGCTGGCGCTGGCCTGGGCCCTCCTCTCGACGCTGCCACAGTCGGAGCTGAAGCGCATTTCGCGCGACCACATCGGCAAGTTCTACGGCAAGAAGCTCGAAGAGGTCTGGGGTCAGGCGTAGCCGGGAGGCGATATGGAACAGATCAGCCCCACCCGGATGACCCTTTTGCAAAAGCGCAGCCAGCTGCAGCTGGCCAGCAAAGGGGTGGACCTGCTCAAGAAGAAGCGCGACGCGCTGGTGGGGGAGTTCTTCGCGCTGGTGCATGAGACCCTGGAAGCCCGTAAGAAGCTGGAGAGCGCGGCCAAAGACGCCTACTTCGCCCTCTTTCTGGCCAAGGCCTTCGACGGCCCGGAAGCGGTAGATGCTCTGGCGGTCGGCATGCCGACCGTTAGTAACGTTACCGCCGAGGTCGAAAACGTCTGGGGCACCAAGGTTCCTAAGATCTCCGCTGAATGGCCCAGGGCGGGCGCGGCCAGCCCCATCGCCACGGGTGGGCAGACCCTGAAGGCGCAGGAGGCTTTCCGCCGCTTCTCCGAGGCGCTGGTCGAGGTGGCCAATACCGAAACCCGCTTGCGCCGCATCGGCGAGGAGATCAAGAAGACCACCCGCCGCGTCAATGCACTGGAGCAGGTGGTCATCCCTGGCGTATTGCATCAAATGCGCTTCATCAAGCTAGTGCTGGAGCAGCGCGAGCGCGAAGACACCTTCCGCCTCAAACGCATCAAGGCCAAGAGCGAGAAGGAAGAAAAACAGGCCGCTACGGCCTAGAGCATTTCCCGTTTGCCTTTGGCGGGCCCTTTTGGGCCCGCTTTTTGGCTGGTTTTGAACTATAAATTGACGCGTGTGCGTCTCCGGTCCCAAATAGCCGAAAGTGTTTTTGTGATTATTTTTACATATTGTGCTTAATTTATATATATTTAAAGGAAAAAATAGATATAATTAAAATGGTCTTGTTATAGGAGGTAAATATGAAATATGCTGGTTTAAGGTTAATAAGGTCAATTACGTTTCTTTTACTACTAGTTCCATTACTATTTGCCTGCAGCAGTTCATTGGGTGGCAGCGGTTCTGCGGATGATACGCAAGATGAGCCGTTACCAGACGTGAATCAATACGTGTATATGACTTTTGGTGCGCCCAATACGCTCGACCCTGCCCAGGCATATGACACCGCCTCGAGCGCTATCTTAGAGAATATTTACGAAACTCTTTATACTTACAAAGGGCAGAGCATCACCGAGTTCGAACCGGTACTAGCAACTGGCTATTCCATAAGCGATGACGGTAAGACCTATACTTTTGAGCTGCGTGAAGGGGTCAAGTTCCATAGCGGCAATACCATGACTTGCCGCGACGTCGAATATTCGATTGAGCGCCTACTGGTTACCAATCCGACAGACTCGGCCGGTTGGTTCTATGCCGAAAGCCTGATTGGCTACGGTGGCGTTAACGCCAAGGAATATTTTGGCGATGAACCTTCGCAGGAAGACCTTGACGAGTACTGGGCCGCCATCGACAACTCGGTCAACTGCGTTAACGACTATACTGTCGCCTTCCACTTAATCAAGAACGATCCAGCCTTCTTCGTCAAACTGATGTACACCGCCGCTTCGGTTGTCGATAGCCAGTACGCCATTGCCAACGGCGAGTGGAGCGGCACTGATGCCGATTGGTACGACTGGGCCGGCGTTAGTTTGCGCGGCGGTTTCCTCCATAGCCACGACGCCGGCACTGGCGCCTACAAGCTGACCCAGTGGGATGACAGCGGAGTGGTCGCGGAAAGGTTTGCCGATTACTGGGGAGATAAGCCCCAGGTGATAAAAATCAAAATTATCGACGAGCCCGATCAAAATACCAGGATAGAAGCCCTTCGCAGCGGTGCGGCAGACAGGATAACCGTTAGCGCGGATGCGCTGGATCAAATAGCGACAATGTCCAACGCCAAGGTACTGCGGTCGGACGACTGGGTTTCGGCGTCTGCCTCGGCGGTAATGTTTAACGAGAACATTGCGGTTGAGGATAACCCCCTGGTCGGCTCCGGGCAGCTTGACGGTGACGGCATTCCGGCCGATTTCTTTGCCGACGTCAACGTCCGCAAGGCCTTTGCTTATAGCTTTGACCAGGAGGCGGTTATAAACAACTTATACGGCGGTGAGGCCGTTCCGCTGACGATGGCGCTGCCGCCTTCTTTCCTTGGCTACGATCCCGATATTCCCATTTATGACTACGATGCCGCCAAGGCCGAGGAGTACTTCAGGAGGGCCTACGGCGGAACTCTCTGGGACACCGGATTTAGTATGACCATTGCCTACAACTCGGGTAACACCACCCGGCAGACGGTGGCTGAAATACTGAAGCGAAACATCGAGGCCCTCAACCCGAAATTCAGGATTGAGGTTTTGAGTATGTCATGGCCAGACTTTTTAACAGCTCATAAAAACGCGCAACTGCCCGCGCTCGTTCTCGGTTGGGGCGCTGACTACGCCGATCCAGACAACTTCATCTACGTCTTCTACCATTCCAATGGTTATTTCGCGCGCAAAATTGCTTACTCAAACCCGGAGCTAGATAATTTAATAGACGAGGCGCGTAATATAACCGATCCCGATGAGCGGGCCGAACTTTACGGCCAGGTGGGGCAACTGGCGTATGATGATGCGCCGCTCATTCCATTGCCGTCGCCAACCGGTTACATGACGCTCGCCAAGCACGTTTACACTAAGAACGCCCCTGAGGGTATGGACGTTTACAACAACCCATTGCTGTCGGGGTCGTACCGCTGGCGGGACATCTTAATCAAGTAAGCGTCAGATATGCTGGGTCAAGATTTGGACGGTAGATGTTTGGAGCCTGCGCCCCCGGGGGCGCAGGCTCCAAATTGAGCTATTCGACGATTGTTATCCTCAGGTCGTTAAGATTGTTACCGGTAGGATCGGTAGTCACCAGGTCTCCTAGCTCGGCGAAGAAACCGTGGCTGTCGTCGCGGCTTAGGTAGGTGCGCAGGTCCAAACCCAGTTCGGCGGCGCGGGCCAGGGTGTCGGGCCGCAAGATCGCGCCGGCGGCAGGGGAGTTGCCGTCTATCCCGTCGGAGTCGGCGGCCAGCGCCCAGACGCCGTCAGGCCCCAGAAAATACGCCAGCCAGGCCAGGAAGGCCTGGTTACGGCCGCCGCGGCCGTTGCCGCGGACGGTGACCGCTGCCTCGCCGCCGCTCAGCAGGACGAACGGCGGTTGTAAAGGAAAGCCTTGCGCCCGCGCCGACTGCACCAGAGCGGCGTGGAAGCGGGCCAGCTCGCGGGCCTCGCCCTCGAGGCGGTCGGAGAGGACGTGGACCCGCCAGCCTTCGCGCTCCCAGAAATCCGCAGTTGCTCGCAACAAATCTGCATTAGCCAGCAAAACGTCGTTCTTTACCCGGGTGAAGAGCGGGTCGCCTGGCTTGGGGGTTTCGAGCAGCATCCCGGCGGCCCCTCGCTCCAGGTGGGCGCGGGCGGCGGGAAGGTTTATCTGGTAACGATCGAGTACCGCCAGAGCATCCGCGAAGGTCGTTGGGTCGGGGGCGGTCGGCCCCGAGGCGATGATGCTAACGTCGTCGCCGGGAACGTCGGAAACCAGCAGTGCCGTTACCCGCGCCCGGGTAGCCTGGGCCAGCCGCCCGCCCTTGATGCGGGAAAGGTGCTTGCGCACCGCGTTCATCTCCCTGATGCCCGCCCCCGATTTGAGCAGGGCCCTATTGAGCTCTTGCATTTCGCTCAGCTCCAGCCCCCAGGGAGCGCACCACAGGGCGCTGCCGCCTCCGGAGACGAGGACTAGCAGGTGGTCATCTGGCCCGAGTGCGCGCGCCACTTCCAGTGCCCGTTCCGCTGCCTGAACGCTGGCCTCGTCGGGCAGTGGGTGACCGGCTTCCATCAGCTCGTAATGGCCCAGGGGCAGGCCGTGGCCGTAGCGAGTGACGCCAAAGCCGGGCAGGCGCAGGCCGGCGTCTTCCAGCCCCGCCAGCATAGGCCCGGCTGCTTTACCCAGCGCCAGAACCGCCGTAGGCGGCGTCAGGAAGTCCGTTGCCCGGGTTACGGCCTGGCGTGGATTGGTTTGCTCGAGGGCCGCCAGAAAGGAGTTCTGCAATAGCTCACGCGCATTTCCCATTTCCGCTCACGTCCGATGTGAACAGTCTACGGCAGCCAGCAAAACGGCGGGCCTGCGCCCGCCGTCGCGTCTCATCCTTTTTACCCACGCAACAACATCAAAAACTCTTCCAGCGTCCGTTCGCTGCCGAGGCCGCGCTTAGTGCGGGTATCCAGGCCGGCGCCCCAGGAAACCAGGTCGACTCCGTGCTTGACCATGATCTCGTCATAGAACCACTTAACCTCTTCTAAAGAGCTAAAAAGATGGTGTAAGTGGCCGAGGGCTAGAATTTGGCCTTCGCCGGCTTCGAGCCGTTCGTACAACTCTTTTTTTACCGGGCGGGTTTCCAGGTCGGTCTCCACCAGCCACTCGACCTTCTTGCGCTTACTGCCACCGAGGTTGTCGAGGGTTTGGTGGAGTTCCATATTTGGCCCGTTGGGCCCCGGATCCTTGTGAATCGTGTAGGCAAAAACGGTCATCATATACTGCGTCCTCCTGACGGTATTCTACCGGCAATCATGAGGGAGTCAGGCGATCTCGGTTCCGGCCCAGCGCTCGATCAACTTCAGCGCTTCGGCGTGGTCGGCGTCGGGATCAATCTCACGTTTGGCTATCTGGTAAACCTCGTACGTCAGGCGTAGCAAAGGTGCTGGCAGGTCGGCCCCATCGAGCACCTTCATACCGATACCGACGTCTTTGGTTAGCAGGCCGAGTTTGAAGGTATGGGGCCAGGCTCGGGTAACAACGCGTTGGGGGATTACGTTTTCGGTGGCGTTAGAACGACCGGTGGAGGCGTTTATGACTTCAAGCGCTACCCGGGGGTCCACCCCCTGTTTGACCAGCGCCGCCAGCCCCTCACCGGCAGCCCAAAGATTGACTGCGAATAAGGTGTTGTTGATCGCCTTTAGAGCGTGACCAGAACCGACCGGGCCGACGTGGATTATTTTTTCGCCCATAGCTTCAAGATGGGGCTTGACTTTTGCGAAGGCTTCTTTAGAACCTCCAACCATGATGGTCAGGGTAGCGGCGGCGGCGCCGTCGGTACCGCCGGAAACGGGAGCATCGAGAAACTCAACCCCGGCTTTGGCCAGTTCGGCGGCAATCTGGCGGCTGGCGGCTGGGTCGCCCGAGGTGCAGTCGACCCAAATGGTTCCTGCTTCGAGGTGGGGTAGCAGCTCCTTCGCCAGCTCAGCCACCTCGCGTGAGGTTGGCAAGCAAGAAAATATCACTTCGGAAGCGGCTGTTTCGTCTAGACTCGCAGTTTCACTACCGCAGGCTGCAGAGTGTTCTTCGGCGCGGCTCGTGGTCCGGTTCCAAACTTTAACTTCAAAACCGGCGTTGCTCAGGTTGCAGGCCATCGGGTAGCCCATGGCTCCCAGGCCCAGGAAGGTGGCGGTCTTTCCCATAATCAAAGTATAGCTAGCAAATAGATAAAAGTCTTTTTATCAGATAATTTGGCAAAAATCTTATAGCTGCTTGATTATTGTCAACGCTGCCCGGCTTCCCTAAATACTTGCTCGGCCCGGTAGCTGCTGCGGACCAGCGGCCCGGAGAAGACCTCGACGAAGCCCTTTTCTAGCCCCACCCGGCGGTAGGCTTCGAACTGCTCCGGGGTAACGTAACGCTCCACCGGCAGGTGATGTTTGGTCGGGCGCAGGTACTGGCCAATCGTCAATATCTCGACGCCGGCGGCCAGCAGGTCGTCCATCGCCTGGTATATCTCCCCGTCGCTCTCGCCCAGGCCAACCATCAGGCTCGACTTGGTTAGCACCTCCAGACCCCGTTCGGCGGCGTAGCGGCCGGCGTAGGCCAGCACCGCCAGGCTTTGGTCGTAGCGCGCGCGCGGGTCGCGGGCGACTGGCGTTAACCGGCGCACCGTTTCCAGGTTGTGGGCGAAGACGTCGAGGCCGCTATCCATCACGGTACGAACCGCCGCCTCGTCGCCCGCAAAGTCGGGCGTCAGCGCCTCGACGCGAACCTGGGGGCGGCGTTCCTTGATGGCGCGGATGACGGCGGCGAACTGGCCGGCGCCGCCGTCGGGCAGGTCGTCGCGGTCGACGCTGGTTAACACGACGTACTTCAGGTCGAGCTCGGCCACCGCCCGGGAGACGTGGTCGGGCTCGTGCGGGTCGACCCAGCCGCCGGGGTTGCCGGTGGAAACGGCGCAGAACTTGCAGGCGCGGGTGCAGACCTTGCCCAGAATCATGATCGTCGCGGTGCCGTGGACCCAGCACTCGCCAACGTTGGGGCAGCGGGCCTCCTGGCAGACGGTGTGGAGCTGCAGTTCCTGCACCAGGCCCTTGAGGCGAGCGTAACTGCCGCCCGTCGGTAAGGGGGCCTTGAGCCAGTCGGGTTTGTTGCGGTCGACCGGCTCGGCCCGCTCGGTCTTGACGCCGCCCTCGACCACCGGCACCTCGCGCGTCTGGCCGGTTTCGGGGTCGGTTAAAGTTACCTTCTTCATCGCCTCAGCTTACCTTTCCCGGCTCGGAGAGCGGCGGGGTCTTCACCGACTCGAAGCGGACGGTAAAGGCCGCCGCCAGCCGGTTCTTGACCTCGGCCATCTCCAGCTCGCGGCCGAGCAGTTTTTGCAGGCTGGTGACGCCCTTGTTGCGAATGCCGCAGGGAACGATGACGCCAAAGTCTTCGAGGTTGGTGTTGAC
>Ga0256835_1001413_pt1 | contig 14489 bp, 28 predicted proteins | sample PIR30metaG_FD_185972 | JGI IMG/M metagenome (GOLD analysis project Ga0256835, IMG submission 185972) | Hydrothermal vent microbial communities from East Pacific Rise, Pacific Ocean - PIR-30 | ecosystem: Environmental > Aquatic > Marine > Hydrothermal vents | place: Pacific Ocean: East Pacific...
TGCCCGGTGACAATGTAAAGATCAAGGCGGAGTTGATCCAGCCCATAGCCATGGAAGAAGGTCTTAGGTTTGCCATCAGGGAAGGTGGACGTACTGTTGGTGCTGGTGTCGTTAGCAAGATAATTGAATAAGGCTTTTTAATTTAAGGAGTGTTAGTGGGATGATGGTCCCTACTCAAAGAATCAGAATAAGGCTCAAGGCCTACGATCACAAGCAGCTTGATAAGTCGCTCAATGAAATAGTGGATACAGCAAGGAGAACAGGGGCAAGGATTGCAGGCCCTATTCCCTTGCCTACGCGCATCAGTCGTTACACTGTGCTTAGGTCACCTCATATTGACAAGAAGTCAAGGGAACAGTTTGAGGTGCGCACTCATAAAAGACTGGTGGATATCCTTGAGCCGACCCAGCAAACCATTGACGCACTTATGAAGCTTGAGCTTTCAGCAGGCGTTGATGTGGAAATAAAACTATAATCGGGGACGATAGTAATGGCTGGTATCAGTGCCCTAATGGGTAAAAAGTTAGGTATGACCAGGGTCTTTAGTGAGGATGGCTCCAGTGTTCCAGTTACAGTGCTGGAAATAGGGCCCTGTGTTGTCTTGCAAAAAAAGACGGCTGACAAAGAGGGTTACAACGCCCTTCAGTTAGGTTACTGGGAAAAGCCTCTAAAGAGGCTTAACAGGCCTATGAGGGGGCATGTCGAAAAGGCAGGTGCTGAGACTGGATTTAGGTTTATTAGAGAGATTCCAGTTGAGAATCCTGATGAATTTGAAACAGGTCAGCGTTTAACCCTGGCCGATGCCAAAGAGAGTCAGCTTGTTGATATAGTTAGTATAACTAAAGGTAGGGGCTTTGCCGGTACAGTTAAAAGGCATGGCTTCTCAAGAGGGCCTATGGCTCATGGTTCAAAACATCATAGGGCAGTTGGCTCAACAGGAATGAGCGCATATCCATCCAGGGTCTTGAAGGGCAAGAAGATGCCTGGTCGTATGGGTGGGAAGCGCAAGACAGTTAAGAACTCTTTGATAGTTGACATCCGTCCAGAAGAGAATCTTCTGCTTGTAAAGGGCGGAGTGGCAGGTGCCATCAATCAGATGGTTCTAGTTTATTTTAAATAGATTTAGGAGACAGGGCAAATGGCTACCCTGGCAGTATATAGTTCACAAAAAGAAAAAGTAGGGGATATAGATGTTTCTGATGCCGTCTTTGGTGTAGAGCCAAAGGTTGGTCTCCTGCATGAAGTAGTGAAATGGCAGCTTGCAAAACGTCGCTCTGGGACTGCTTCTACTAAGACCAGGTCAGAAGTAAGTGGCGGGGGGCGAAAGCCTTGGCGGCAAAAGGGTACAGGCAGGGCCCGTGTAGGTAGTATCAGGTCTCCTCTGTGGAGGCATGGTGGAGTTGCCCACGGTCCAAAGCCAAGGGATTATTCCTACACCTTGCCAAAGAAGGTGAGGCGTCTTGCGCTTAAAATGGCTCTTAGCGACAAGGTTGCCTCTGATAGGATATTTGTTCTGAAGGATTTTGGTATAGACGAGATCAAGACAAAAAAGGTAGTGGAACTTTTGAAGGCCTTTGGATGTCCTACTGCAGTAATGGTGACCCTTGAGAATGATGAAAAGGTTGCCTTATCTGCGAGAAATATACCTGGGGTTAAGGTACTGCTTGAAAAGGGCTTGAATGTCTATGATCTTTTGAAATATGAATACCTGCTTATTGAAGAAAAGGCGGTTCAGACCCTGGATGAGAGGCTAAAGTAATGAAGGATATATATTCGGTTATAAAGTCTCCTATACTTACTGAAAAGGCCACTATCCATAATGAAAAATACAATCAGATTTTTCTGGAAGTGGATAGAAGGGCCAACAAGATAGAAGTTAAGGAAGCTGTAGAAAAGGTCTTGAACAAAAAAGTACTGGCCGTACAGATTTTGAACCGCAAAGGGAAGAAGAAAAGAAGCGGCAGGTTTATTGGAAAGAGGCCAGATACCAAAAGGGCTATTGTCAGGCTGTATCCTGATGAAAAATTTGATCTGTTTGAGGGTGCGTAATGCCAGTCAAAAAGTATAAGCCAACGTCGCCAGGAAGACGCTTTATGAGCGTCATTGTAGATGAAGATCTTGCCAAAAAAGAGCCTGAAAAGTCTCTTCTTGAGCCGCTGAAGCGTAGTAGCGGCAGAAATGTTTACGGGCGTATAACTAGCAGGCATAGAGGCGGCGGACATAAGCGGAAATATAGGATTATAGATTTTAAAAGAAATAAGCTTGGGGTGCCTGCGAAGGTGGCTGCTATCGAGTATGATCCCAACCGGAGTGCCAGGATTGCTCTTCTACACTATCTGGATGGTGAGAAGAGATATATCCTTGCACCACTTGGTCTGAAAACCGGTGATCAGGTCATCTCAGATGAGGTGACTGATGTTAAACCTGGTAACTCTATGCCTTTAAAGAATATTCCTCTTGGTACTCTGGTGCACAATATTGAGATGAGGCCAGGAAAAGGTGGTCAGGTTGTAAGAAGTGCTGGGACAGCCGCTCAGGTAATGGCTAAGGAAGGCAGATATGTCCAGATTAGGCTTCCTAGCGGTGAGGTAAGAATGTTTCTTGAGGATTGTCGTGCCACCATTGGTCAAGTAGGCAATCTCGACCATGAAAATGTCTCAATAGGTAAAGCAGGGCGTAGCCGCTGGCTCGGCAGAAGGCCAAGGGTCAGGGGTGTTGCAATGAATCCTGTTGACCATCCAATGGGTGGTGGTGAAGGTAAGTCCTCTGGAGGAAGACACCCATGCAGTCCTTGGGGCTGGCCAACCAAGGGTTATCGTACCAGAGGTAAGAAACCTAGCGACAGGTTTATCGTACGTAGCAGGCATAAAAAGTAATTTTGTCTGATAAAAGGAGAAGAGGCTAGTGCCAAGATCAGTAAAAAAAGGACCGTTCGTAGATGAACATCTGATGAAGAAGGTCAGGAAGGCTCTGGACACAAATGACCGTAAGGTCATTAAAACGTGGTCCAGGAGGTCCATGATAATACCTGATATGGTCGGGCTGACCTTTGCGGTTCACAACGGTAGGAAGTTTATTCCTGTTTTTGTGACCGAGAACATGGTAGGGCACAAACTAGGTGAGTTTGCGCCGACCAGGACCTTTTATGGCCATGCGGCAGATAAGAAATCAAAGGTTAAGAAAAAATAGGAAGGTTTATCATGGAGGCTAGGGCAGTAGGCAAATTTAGGCGCATATCCCCTCAGAAGGCGAGGCTTGTTGCAGATCTTATTAGAAACAAGCCTGTAGATGAGGCCATGCAGATAGTGAGCCTGTCTCCCAAAAAGGGAGCCAGAATAATAAAGAAGGTGCTCGAGTCTGCTTTGGCCAATGCTACAGAGAATATGAATCTGGATATGGACAGCCTTTATGTGAAAAAGATTTGCGTAGATCAAGGCCCTCAATTAAAAAGGTGGCGTCCAAGGGCCATGGGAAGGGCTTACGGTATAAGGCACAGGCTTTCACACATAACAATAGTTTTAGACGAATATTAGATAGCTGTACTGGGAGGCAATTTTGGGTCAGAAAGTAAATCCAATAGGACTGAGACTGAAGATAACACGTTCATGGGATTCCAAATGGTTTGCTAATAAGGAATATCCCAAGCTGGTTCTTGAAGATCACAATATCAGGAAGCATGTAAAGGAACGAATGGCTCATGCTGGAATATCCAAGGTTGAGATCGAGAGAGCTGCTAAAAGAGTCAGAGTTCGTATTCATACAGCTCGTCCCGGTATAGTTATCGGTAAAAAGGGAGTGGAAATAGAGTCACTGAAAAAGAGCCTAGAAAAGATAGCTACAGGCCCGGTGCTCATAGATATTACAGAGGTGAGACGTCCGGAGCTGGATGCACAACTGGTGGCAGAGAATGTGGCAGCCCAGCTTGAGAGAAGGGTGTCATTTAGGCGGGCCATGAAGCGTGCAGTTGGCTTGGCTCTAAAATTTGGTGCGCAGGGTATTAGGATTGCCTGCTCTGGTAGGCTTGGAGGGGCAGAGATGGCAAGGCGTGAATGGTATCTCCAGGGAAGAGTGCCACTTCATACCTTGCGGGCAGATATTGATTATGGCTTTACTGAAGCCCTTACTACCTATGGTGTGATAGGGGTAAAGGTTTGGATATTTAAGGGTGAGGTACTTCCAGACAAGGATGCTGAGTATATTTCAGCTGATATATAGCAGGTGAGGAAAGATGTTAGCGCCTAAAAAGATCAAGTTCAGAAAACATCAAAAGGGCCGTATAAAAGGTGTAGCCCAAAGGGGTAATCAGCTTAATTTTGGCGATTTTGGCTTAAAGGCCCTGGGGCGTGGAAGAATTACAGCCCAGCAGATAGAGGCTGCTCGTATTGCCATTACAAGGCATGTAAAAAGGAAAGGCAAGATTTGGATTAGGATCTTTCCTGACAAGCCAGTTACAAAGAAGCCTGCTGAGACCAGGATGGGAAAAGGTAAGGGCGGAGTCGAGTACTGGGTGGCTCCTGTGAAGCCTGGTCGCATACTTTATGAGATGGAAGGTGTAGATGAGAAGACAGCTCGTGAGGCATTGAGGCTGGCATCTTATAAGCTGCCCATTCCTACTAAAATCGTCAGCAGGAGTAACATGGCATGAGCGCTGCAGACAAGTTGAGAGAGATGACAATAGAAGAACTTAGAAAAAAGGATAAAGACCTTCGCAAGGAACTTTTTAACCTTCGTTTCCAACATGCAACTCATCAGTTGGAAAATACAGCAAGGTTGAGAACGGTTAGAAGGGAGATTGCGAGGGTTAATACAATCATAAGAGAGAAACAGTTGGAGGGTGCTGAGGTCTGATGGAAAAGGCAAAGGGATTACGTAGGACGCTTACCGGACTGGTTGTCAGCGATAAAAACGACAAGACTGTTACTGTAGAGGTCATTAGGAGATTTAGGCACCCCATTTATGGTAAGTTTGTGCAGAGAAGAAAGAAATACATGGCGCATGACCCAAACAACGATTGCCATGTAGGTGATAAGATTACCATTGAGGAGCACAGGCCCTTAAGCAGAAAAAAACGCTGGATTGTGCGACAGATAGTGGAACGGGCCGTCTAAAATTATTGTGAGGTATTGGAAAAATGATCCAGCAGGAGACAAAGCTCAACGTAGCAGATAATTCAGGAGCCAAGAAAGTCCTTTGCATTAAAGTCTTGGGAGGCACCAGGAGACGTTATGCAAGGGTAGGAGATACTATTGTTGTCTCAGTTAAAGAGGCAATCCCTAACTCCAAGGTTAAAAAGGGTGACGTTGCCCGGGCAGTTGTGGTGCGTACTAAAAAGGAAATTCCAAGGCCAGATGGTTCCTATATTAGATTTGATGAGAATGCAGCGGTATTGATTAATCAATATGGAGAGCCTGTTGGAACTCGAATTTTCGGGCCTGTTGCCAGGGAATTGAGGGCCAAGAGGTTCATGAAGATAATTTCATTGGCTCCAGAGGTAATTTGACCTAGGAGATTTTAAGCATATGAAGGCCAAAGAAAAGAACAAGACATACTTGAGAAAGAATGACCGGGTCATGGTTATGGCCGGTAAGGATAAGGGGAAGGTGGGCAAGATAAAGCTCATTGATCTCCGTAAATATAGGGCCATAGTAGAGGGGGCTCAAATCATTAAAAGGCATACCAAGCCTGGTCCAAGGACATCTGGCGGTATCATTGAGAAAGAGGCCCCGATTCATATCTCTAACTTGATGCTTATTTGCCCCAAATGTACTGATCCTGTCAGGATATCAAGAAAAAAGTTAGAGGATGGAACAAAGGTCAGGATTTGTAAGAAGTGCGGGGAAGTGATACCGACTGAGAGCAAGTAGCCTTTGGGAGGCATTAGAATAATGTTGAGTGTTGAGCAGAGATATACAGAAGAAGCAGTACCTAAGCTGATAGAAAAGTTTGGGTATAAAAATAAGATGCAAGTGCCCAAGATTGAGAAGGTTGTTCTCAATATGGGGCTTGGCGAAGCGATACAGAATGCAAAGATTCTCGATTCCGCAATGGAGGAGTTATCACTTATAGCAGGTCAAAAGGCGGTTATTACAAGGGCCCGTAAATCCATTGCGGCTTTCAAGTTACGTGCGGGTATGCCCATTGGCTGTATGGTTACGTTGAGAAAGAAACGCATGTATCACTTCCTTACCAAGTTGATAAATATTGCGATACCTCGCATAAGGGACTTCAGGGGTATTTCAAGGAAGGCCTTTGACGGAAACGGTAATTACAGCATGGGCATTAAGGAACATATTATTTTCCCTGAAGTAGATTATGACAAGATAGACAAGATAAAGGGACTCAATATTACAATTGTTACTACAGCCAACACCAACGAAGAGGCTCTTTGCCTTTTAGAGGCGATTGGAATGCCTTTTAAGAAACAGTAGGAGGATATCTTGGCTAGAAAAGCTTTAATGGAAAAGGTAAAAAGGGAGCCAAAATTTAAGGTTCGTAAATATAACAGGTGTCCGATTTGTGGACGACCTAGAGCCTATCTTAGGAAATTTGGACTTTGCAGAATATGTTTTAGAAAAATGGCTTCTTTTGGACAGTTGCCAGGCGTTACCAAGTCAAGTTGGTAATTAAATTCAGGTTGAAGGTGTAGTCTTATGTCAATGACTGATCCAATTGCAGATATGCTGACAAGAATAAGAAATGCGGTAAGGGCTGGACACGAGAAAGTGGATATACCGGCTTCTCGTCTTAAGATTGATATAGCCAAGATATTAAAGGAAGAGGGATTTATTAACAGCTACCGCATAATTAAAGATGGAAAGCAGGGTATTATACGTATAACCTTGCGCTATCATACCTCTAAGTTGCATAGGAAGATGCCGGTTCTCAAGAGCCTGAAGAGGGTAAGTAAGCCTGGAAGAAGGATTTATGCATCCAAAGATGAGCTTCCAGTGGTCCGTGGCGGACTGGGTATTGCCATTATCTCCACCTCAAAGGGCGTTTTGACCGATGCCGCTGCCAGGAAGGCAGGCGTTGGTGGCGAAGTAGTTTGTGAAGTTTGGTAGAAAGCGGAGCAAAACATGTCTCGTATAGGAAGATTGCCAATAAAGCTTCCCAAAGAGGCCAAGGTAACCATAGACGGACAGAAGCTATTGGTTCAGGGGCCAAAGGGAAAGATGGAAAGAACGATTCATCCCAAGATAAAACTTGAGCAGCAAGGGGATGAAATAAAGGTTGTTAGAAGCGATGACTCTAGGCCTACTAGGGCTTTGCACGGTCTGACAAGGGCGCTAGTGGCAAACATGATTCACGGAGTTACGCAGGGATTTAAAAGGGAACTCATCGTTACTGGTGTTGGATATAAGGTAGAAGTTAAGGGAAAGACCCTGGTTTTAAACTTGGGATATTCACATCCAATAGAGTTTCCTTTGCCTGATGGCATCAAGGCGGCAGTGGATAGTAAAAAAGAGACCAAGATCGTATTGGAAGGCTATGATAAAGAGCTGCTTGGTTTGACTGCTGCCAAGATCAGATCATATAGACCGCCAGAGCCATACAAAGGCAAAGGAATCAGATATGCAGATGAAGTCATTATAAGAAAGGCTGGAAAGGCTGCAGCGAAATAATAATTCGGATGAGATAACAATCATGAAAAGGAATACAAATCCAAAAGTAAAGGCCAGGTTCAGAAGAAAACTAAGGATCAGGAAAAAGATCTTTGGCACAGAAGAAAGGCCGCGTTTATCAGTTTTTCGTAGCAATCGTCACATAGTTGCCCAGATTATTGATGATGAGCATGGTGTGACTTTAGTGGCTACATCATCCTTTAGCAAGGAGTTGAAGGGTAAAGAGCTTGAGGGTGGAAAAAAGGCTATGGCTAGGGAAGTAGGCACCTTGATAGCTCAAAAGGCGAAGGCAAAGGGAATTGAAAAGGTAGTCTTTGATAGAGGCGGATATCTCTTTCACGGCAGAGTAAAAGAGCTCGCAGATGCCGCAAGAGAAGCGGGCCTTGTATTTTGATAAAGTGAGGGGTTGAAGTTGCTTACCAATATAGAAAATAGGGAACAAGAATTTATTGAAAAGATCGTTTTCATTAATCGAGTGGCCAAGGTGGTCAAAGGTGGAAGGCGTTTTTCATTTAGTGCCTTGGCAGTAGTTGGTGATGGGGCAGGTAAGGTTGGTTTTGGTCTGGGAAAGGCCAAGGAAGTACCTGATGCCCTCAGAAAGGCCACAGAGAAGGCAAGAAAGGCCATGATCGAGGTTCCCATGGTAGGAACAACCATTCCTCATGAGGTCATTGGTCATTTTGGGGCAGGGCGTGTTTTATTGAAGCCGGCTCCTCCTGGTACTGGTGTTATTGCTGGTGCTGTAGTGCGTGCCATTATGGAGGCAGCAGGAATTCATGATGTTTTGACAAAATGTATCGGTACTAATAATCCCCACAATGTGCTTCGTGCTACTTTTGATGGCCTTCAGGAACTGGGCGATTCAGTATTTCGTGCAGGCCTTAGAGGCGTCACCATTGGAGATAAAAAGAATAAAGCAGCATAGATTACAAGTGAGTAGATAGCTATGATCACCTTAGATTCATTGAGACCGAATGACGGTTCAAGAAAAAAGAAGAAGAGAGTGGGAAGAGGTCCAGGTAGTGGCCATGGAAAAACAGCATGTCGCGGTACAAAAGGACAAAAGTCCCGCTCTGGCGCTTCAATTCCTCCTGGTTTTCAGGGGGGGCAAATGCCACTTTACAGGCAGCTACCCAAAAGAGGTTTTAAAAATCCTTTTAGAAAGACCTTTGGGGTTGTGAATATATCGGAGTTGGCCAAGTTGGACTTTGATGGCGTTATAGATGTAGATGTCTTAAAGAGCAAGGGCCTGTTAAAGAAGAGAGAAAAGTATGTGAAGGTTCTTGGAGATGGTGAGATCTCCAAGGCCGTGCAGATTAAAGTACATGCAGTAAGTGAGACCGCACGCAAAAAGATTGAAAGTGCAGGCGGTTCCATAGAGCTAATCTCAATAAAGTAAATAACTAAGAAAGAGTGTAGGAGCAATAAGTGCTTAAGGGAGCAGAAGGCCTCGGAAATTATCCTGAACTTCGTAACAGGATTATATTTACACTTTTGATGCTTGCGGTTTACAGGATAGGTGTACAAATTCCTACTCCTGGAATCGATGCGCAGGCCTTGGCATCCTTTTTCTCAAGGGCCCAGGGAACGCTATTTGGAATGTTCGATATGTTCTCTGGTGGAGCTTTGCGTAAATTCTCCATTTTTGCCCTTGGTATTATGCCTTATATCAGTGCCTCCATTATATTGCAGTTACTTCAAGTGGCCGTTCCCCAGTTAGAGGAACTCAAAAAGGAGGGGGAAGAAGGCCGCAAGAAGATGAGTCAGTACACAAGATACGGTACTGTAGGTTTGAGTCTTCTTCAGGGGCTTGGAATTGCTATAGGTTTAGAGAGCATGGTTGCTCCTGGAGGTATCCCAGTGGTTGCTCATCCAGGATGGGCCTTTCGTTTATTGACTGCGTTGACCCTCATGTCTGGAACAGTTTTTCTTATGTGGCTGGGAGAGCAGATTACTGAAAGAGGTGTTGGAAACGGAATATCTCTCATAATTTTTGCAGGTATTGTTGCAAGGATGCCGTCTGCTATTATTGATACCTTCCGTCTTATGAAGACAGGTGAAATCAATGCAGCGCTTCTTCTCATACTGCTTGTTTTAATGATAGGTGTTGTAGCCTTTATCTGTTTCATGGAAAAGGCACACAGGAGGATACCTATTCACTATGCGAGAAGGGTAATTGGCAGAAAGGTCTACGGTGGTCAAAGTACACATCTCCCTTTAAAGGTAAACACTGCGGGTGTGATACCTCCTATTTTTGCCTCATCTATAATTATGTTCCCAGCTACTATAGCCAATTTTATAAGGGTGCCGTGGATGCAATCTGTGGCTCAAGCCTTGAGGCCCGGAAGTTTTATTTATGAAAGTATTTATGTGATTCTAATTATATTCTTCTGTTATTTTTATACGGCAATTATCATAAATCCTACGGATATCGCAGAAAATCTTCAAAAGAATGGGGGGTACATCCCAGGAATTCGGCCTGGTAAAAAGACTGCAGAGTTTATAGATAATGTTTTGTCGCGGATAACTCTTATTGGTGCGATCTATGTATCTTTTGTATGTGTTTTGCCTAGTGTATTGATATCCAAGTTTAATGTGCCATTCTACTTTGGTGGTACTGCCCTCCTTATAGTTGTTGGTGTGGCAATGGACACATTAGGACAGATTGAATCTTATTTAATTACTAGGAACTACGAAGGATTGATCCAGGGAGCGAGGCTAAAGGGAAGGTAAGAGCCCCTGTAAAATAAAAATATAGTGAAAAACAGGCCAGGCAGTCGAAGAATAATTCTCAAGGCGCCTTGGGAGATTGATAAACTAAGAGCAGCCAATCAGGTAGTAGCAGAGATATTGTCGGAGCTGAGAGAGGTTGTAGCAGAAGGAATAACTACAAAGGAACTTGACAAGATAGCTGAAGATAGGATAGCAGAATTAGGTGCCAAACCGGCTTTTAAGGGGTACCATGGCTACCCAGCGTGTACTTGTATCTCTGTAAATGAAGAAATAGTACACGGAATTCCATCTGAAAAGAAGGTATTAAAGAAGGGAGATCTTGTCAGTATAGATTTAGGTGTTATTCTGGATGGTTATTATGGCGACGCTGCTTTTAGTTGCTTTGCAGGATCGCCTCCTAATGAGCAAGCAGAAAGGCTTGTGCAGGTTACCAAAGAGGCACTTTATGCAGGTATTTCTAGGGCAAAGCCCAAAAAGAGGTTAGGTGACATATCTGCTGCAATACAAGAAGTAGCTCAATCTAATGGATTCGGTATAGTGAGAAAATTCGTTGGGCATGGGATTGGCAAGGCATTGCATGAGCCGCCTGAAGTGCCTAATTTTGGTGTCCGCGGAACAGGTCCGCTTCTCAAAAAAGGTATGGTAATGGCTATTGAGCCGATGCTTACTATTGGATCTTATGAGGTTGAAATTTTGGCTGATGGATGGACGGCTGTTACAGCTGATAGGCGTTTATCAGCACATTTTGAACATACTATAGCCATTACTCAGAAGGGACCTGAGATACTTAGTGATGGTTTTATGTAATTTTTATGAAAGAGATATGAGGTTATGCCATGGCCAAACAAGATGCTATACAAGTAGAAGGTAAAGTTGTAGAGACGCTCCCAAATGCGATGTTTCGGGTAGAGCTCGATAATGGTCATAAGGTATTAGCCCATATATCCGGCAAGATGCGTATGCATTATATACGGATATTACCTGGTGATAGGGTGACAGTTGAGTTGTCGCCTTACGATTTGACACGCGGTAGAGTTGTTTACAGGGCCAAATAGTCGATTACTTATTGAGGATACAGAAAGATGAAAGTAAGAGCTTCTGTGAAAAAAAGATGTAAGGATTGTAGGATAATAAGGCGTAAAGGTATTGTCAGGGTAATTTGCAAGAACCCAAGGCATAAACAGCGTCAAGGATAAATTTAGGGGGAAAAATGGCACGTATTGCAGGGGTTGATCTGCCCAAGAACAAGCGACTAGAGGTCGCCCTTACATACATTTACGGTATAGGTCGTACATCTGCCCAAAAAATCCTGGATAAGGCGGGGATTTCTTGGGATAAGAAGACAGATGAGATGACTGATGAAGATATAACAGCGATTCGTAAAATCATTGACAGCGAGTACAAGGTTGAGGGTGATCTTAGACGCGAAGTGTCCATGAATATTAAAAGACTCATGGACCTAGGCTGTTATAGAGGGTTGAGGCATAGAAGAGGTCTGCCTGTGAGGGGTCAGCGTACGTGTACAAATGCACGTACCAGAAAAGGTCCTCGTCGTGCGGCCATTAAGAAGAAAAAGAAGTAATTACGGAGGAGTAAATGTCACCACCGAGACGCGGCGGTAAGAAGGTAAAAAAGAATATCCCTGAAGGTATAGCCCATATACAAGCTACCTTTAATAACACTATCGTGACCATTACCGATAAGCAGGGGAATACTATTTCTTGGTCCAGTGCAGGGGCCAACGGTTTTAAAGGCTCTAGGAAGGGAACTCCTTTTGCAGCTCAAGTGGCTGCAGAAAATGCAGCTAGAAAGGCGATTGATCATGGAGTCCGTACTTTGGAAGTAGAGGTAAAAGGACCGGGTAGCGGCAGGGAAGCAGCCCTTCGAGCTCTACAGGCAGCAGGACTTCAGATTACGGTAATCAGAGATGTCACTCCACTTCCACATAACGGTTGCCGACCTCCCAAAAGACGTAGGGTTTAATTAAGTCTATCTAGTCATAAAAAACGTTTAGTAATTATTCTGAATTTGGAGGAATCTAGTGGCAAGATATACAGGACCAAGATGCAGATTGTGTAGAAGAGAAGGCAGTAAGCTTTTTCTGAAGGGTGACAGGTGTTTTTCAGAAAAATGCGCCTTTGAAAGAAGGAGTTATGCTCCTGGTCAGCATGGCAAGGGCCGGATAAAGGTATCTGATTATGGTATCCGACTCCGTGAAAAGCAGAGAGTAAGAAGGATATATGGCGTTAAAGAGTCTCAGTTCAGGCGTTATTTTGAGATTGCAGACAGCCAAAAAGGTGTGACTGGAACCAATCTTTTGGTACTCCTTGAGCGCAGATTAGATAATGTGATCTACAGGCTAGGATTTGCAGATTCACGTTCACAGGCTAGGCAGTTGGTGAAGCATGGACACTTCCTCGTTAATGGACGCCGTGTTGACATTCCCTCCTTTCAGGTGAAAGTAGGCGATGAGATAAAGGTGAGAGATAAAAGTAAAGACATTGTGCCCATTGTCCAGGCAATAGAGGCTGTAGCAAGGAGAGGCGTGCCAGATTGGCTAGAGCTTGATGCTGAAAACAAGAAGGGCATTGTTAAGGCTATGCCTGAACGTTCTCACATTACCATGCCCATTCAAGAACAGTATATCGTTGAGTTCTACTCCAAATAGGCGGTATCGAAAGAGATTATGGCAAATACAAATCAAAAACCATTTTATAGAAATTGGCGTGAGCTAATTAAGCCCAAACGTATTGATGTAAAAAAAGATACAAGGACAGATTATTACGCCAAGTTCTCATGTGAGCCCTTGGAAAGAGGCTATGGAATTACCCTTGGAAATGCACTGAGAAGAATCCTTCTTGCCTCTTTGCAGGGAGCGGCCATAGTTGGAGTTAGGATAGAAGGCGTTGATCATGAATTGGCTACTATCCCTGGAGTAATAGAAGATGTTACAGCTATAATTCTTAATCTTAAGGGTGTGCGCTTCAGATTATTCAATGACGAGGACAAAAGACTCAAGGTCCAGAAAAAAGGTCCAGGGGTATTAACTGCAGGGGATCTTGTGGCCCCTGACGGTGGTTGTGAAGTTTTAAATCCTGATCATAAGATTGCTACCCTAACTGACGATGGCGATATCTCTATGGAGATGCTGGTAAAGTGGGGTAAGGGATATGTACCTGCAGAAGAAAATGCAGCGCTGCTTGAAGATGAACCAGTTGGCACTATACCTATAGATTCTCTTTATTCTCCCATTAAAAAGGTAAATTTTAAGGTATCCCAGGCTAGGGTTGGACAGCGGACCGATTACGATAAGCTCACCATGGAGATCTGGACAGACGGTAGTGTTGTGCCTGAAGATGCTGTTGCCTATGCAGCAAAGATTCTAAAGGAGCAGGTGAGCGTATTTATAAACTTCGATGAAACTGAAGAGCCTGAGGAGAAACCCAAAGGTCCTCCATACATGGATAAGCTGAAGGATCTGAATAAAAGAATTGATGAACTTGAATTTTCTGTCCGGTCTGCAAACTGTCTTAAAAATGCAAACATACATTACATAGGAGAACTTGTTCAGAAAACAGAGCAAGAGATGCTCAAAACCAAGAACTTTGGCCGGAAATCCTTGGAGGAGATTCTGAGAATACTCGATTCTATGGGACTGACCCTTGGAATGAAGCTAGAGGGTTGGACACCACCTGAGACAGATGAGGATAAGGAAGGTAGCAAATAATGAGGCATAGAAGAAGAACAAAATATTTTGGCGTCAAGACCGCCCATAGAAAGGCCATGTTTCGGAATATGGCCACATCACTTTTCAGGCATGGACGGATTACTACCACCGTTACAAGGGCCAAAGAGCTCAGGCGTATTGCCGACAAGATGATAACCTTGGCCAAAGAGGGCAGTCTCCATTCAAGGCGTCAGGTCCTTACATTTATTATGGATAAGGATGTTGTGGCAAAGTTGTTTTCTGAAATTGCCCCTAAGATGTCTGATAGGCGTGGTGGTTATACGAGGATAGTAAGAATAGGGCCTCGTCGTGGCGATGGAGCCATGATGTGTCTTATTGAGTTGGTGACTGAATCTATTCAGGTCTCAAAAGAGCGTCCTAAAAAGGATGAAGGACAAGAACAGGTC
>Ga0256835_1001414_pt1 | contig 14484 bp, 13 predicted proteins | sample PIR30metaG_FD_185972 | JGI IMG/M metagenome (GOLD analysis project Ga0256835, IMG submission 185972) | Hydrothermal vent microbial communities from East Pacific Rise, Pacific Ocean - PIR-30 | ecosystem: Environmental > Aquatic > Marine > Hydrothermal vents | place: Pacific Ocean: East Pacific...
ACACGACAGCCAGAGCGGCGGAAAGTTCGGCCCAATGCTGAAATTCGCTGGATTCGACGGTGTAATCCTCGAGGAGACCACAGAGAAGCCCGTCTACATATGGATACATGACGGCAAAGTAGAGATCAGAGACGCTCACCACCTATGGGGCCTAGACGTACACCACACCACGGAGAAAATCATAGAGGAGCTATCAGCGGAGGTAGGCAAAGACGAGGCAAAGAACATCAAGGTAGCCGCCATAGGACCTGCAGGCGAGAACCTGGTTAGATTCGCAGCGATAATGAACGATAAGAACCGCGCCGCGGGCAGAGGAGGCCACGGAGCAGTAATGGGCAGCAAGAAAGTCAAGGCAATAGCTGTCCTAGGCCATGAGAAGCCCAAGGTAGCTAACGAAGCATTATTCAGAGAAGTAGTCAAGGAGGCCGCACGCAAACACCGCGAGAACCCCGTAACCAGCGAGGGATTACCGAAGCTAGGAACAGCAGTCCTAGTCAACATCATTAACAACGCAGGGATCTTCCCGGTCAAGAACTTCAGGGAGAGCTACTTCCCACACGCCGACAAGATAAGCGGAGAAACAATGGCTGAGAAATACCTCGACAAGAAGAAGAGCTTAGAAGAAGCCTGCTGGGGATGTATGATCACCTGTGCAAGATACACTAAGTCAAAGAGTCCATTCAGCGGCGAAGGAGGAGGCCCAGAGTACGAGACTATCTGGGCTTTCGGAGCAGACACGGGCATATTCGACATGCACGCGATCATGAAGGCAAACTATCTAGCCAACGAGCTAGGACTAGACACGATAAGCACGGGAGCAACCATAGCCGCCTTCCTAGAACTAGTAGAGCTGGGCAAGATACCGGAGGAGAAACTACGAGGCCTCCACGCCAAGTGGGGCACACCCGAAGTAATAGTCGAGCTAACATGGAGAATAGCCTATAGGAGCGGGATCGGCGACGACCTAGCCGAGGGAAGCTACAGGCTCTGCCACAAGTACGGAGCACCAGAAGTAAGCATGACAGTCCGTAAACAAGAACTACCAGCATACGATCCACGCGGAGCACAGGGACACGGACTAGGATACGCGACCAGCAACCGTGGAGGATGCCACCTAAGAGCCTACATGATAAGCCCAGAAGTCCTAGGAGTACCAACACTAGTAGACAGGTTCGAGACAAAAGGCAAACCAGCACTAGTCAAAGAATTCCAGGACGTATTCGCAGTAGTAGACTCAATGGTAGTATGTAAGTTCAGCACCTTCGCAGTATGGGCGGACGACTACGCCAAGATAATATCAGCAGTAACAGGATGGAACTACACCAAAGAAGACGTCATGAAGACAGGCGAGAGAATCTACAACGCAGAAAGAGCATTCAACGTACTAAGCTTCGGAGACGGCGAAGAATACGATACACTACCCAAACGCCTACTAGAAGAACCAATCAAGGAAGGCCCGAGCAAAGGACACGTAGTAAGACTACACGAAATGCTACCAGAATACTACAAGCTACGCGGATGGATCAAAGGAAGACCGACACGCGCCAAACTAGAAGAACTAGGACTAAAGTGGCTAGCAGACAGACTCGAAGAAGAAGGCCTACTACCAGGCTAACAATTCATGAATAACCACTCTATTTCAAAAAGCTAAATATAAGATTTTTTACCAATGAACAATTCTCTCCTCTGAAATAATATTTTTATAATAAACCCACATTCTCGTTCTGATTGAAAGCCGATTTAACCCTCTGTATAAATATGTCTGACGGTGGCACCATCGATGTATAAAAACACAGTTTATCTAGCAATATATATGATTATATTATCAATTATGTCACCGCTATTAATAACACCCAGCATAACGATTGCAGGACAAGATAATTCAGAATATGGCTCAATAGAGCTTGGCTCACAATATAGGCCATTAATCTTTCACTGCAGTATAATTCCGCTAACCCGATCATTAACCCCTATCTATCTTAATGCATCAACGAGTCACGGCTATGGATCTCTGTCTTTTAGTGCTGGAAAATTTGACTACAAGTTCCAGGTCAATGTCAGTACAGCTATAAAGAAGCCGTACTTGACTATTAGGAAAACAAATAATTCGCTCATAATAATTGATCATACGCCTCGATACATAGAAGTTGCCCCGATTATCCCTTGCAAGATGGTTTTGAAGCCGATCAGAGTACAGGATCATGAGATCATATTTCAGTTAAATATCTACATTGGAAAGATAAAATATTATGATATCATACCTCCCGTTATAAGAGAAATGCTCGGTATCACTGGGATCCTTTATCATGGCAGAAACTACAAGCTAAGCAATTATGTATATGGAGTACGTAACTTATCGCAGAAAATAGTATTTGATACTTCAAATAACCACGCAGAGATCGATGGCATCGATATAGGGTTCTTCCCTCTATACATAAACGTATTAAAGAATGCAAAAGATATCGAGATGCTCTATAACAGGGGATTGTTAAAGTTTAGCTTTAAAGGATTTTACGGAAACATACTTTATTATCTTGGGCACAGATTATTTCTCCAGTATTCTGGTCCTCATATGCCTCTTGAAATAGTTAGTGATTCCTATATTACGATCAAAGAAATCGGTAAATATGAGTATATATATGTTCCCGAACCGATATACTTCATTAAATATAATGGTTTAACCGCAACAGTCCCTGTATCGAGAGATGTTTTTATCCATCCATGGCGGTACAATGCTACCTATATTATTAGCCATATAAAGGGGTTCAAGCTCATTAGACAAGAATATGGATGGCATAATGTAATTAAGCATTATCCGATCTGCGATATACAGTATCTCTACAAATACCCGGTGAGCGGCGACCTTGTTCTTCCGCTTCCGACAAATAACACATTGTTTAATGCCTCATACATTTTGATAAAGAATATTAGACTTTCTCAACAAAACTATACGCTTATTGAAAACTATGATGTAGGCTATCTTCCAAGCAAATACATGACTATAGAGACGGGTAATCCGCTTCTATTATATGTCTTAATAACGATCATCGTTGTACCATCTATAATCATTATTGCATTGGTGATTAGGAGATGGCTAAGAAGAAAGTATTAGCTACCGCGTATTTCTATAGCGTTTCATCGAATAAGTATCTTGTACTGCTCATATCATTCATAGTGATAAGTCTAGTCGGGGTTATACTGATAACGGTCAATGTCATGAATTCATCTACCGGGTACGGATATGCTAAGAACAATCTGGAGACCAGTATAAATATTAATTCATGGACTATTCCGAATAATGAGAGTGCTTACAGAATTATATCCTCAGATATTTTCAACTACACGGCCATCAAGATGCTTGCGAGCTACTATGTTGCATCATTGTCTATTCAGTACACTCTATTATATGGTGTGTTCATATTCTTATTATCGGCTGTACTCCCTGTAGCAATTATAGACACGTATAACTCGTCTGAAACAAAATACATAATGATCACACATAGTGGGGGTAAGACTACATATTTTGGGATAAATACTATTGTATCAGTTATTCTTACATTACCATTTATCCTGGTCTCCATAATTGCTTATTCCCTGTTCTTTAGCTGGATATCATCTGACCTAGTGAGCAGATGTATAGGTTTTATCATGGCCACATGTATTCTCTCAACAATTTCGTCAACAGGAATATACATGGCTACAGGATCTAAGGAACTATCGTTCTTTTATGGAGCATACGTCCCACTACTAACGATCATTCTACCCGGCAAGATGAACTATTACTTTCCGCTTGTGAGGCTAGCTACTTCTTCAAATATCTACGCATGGATCTTTAGCATTTTACCCTATATAGTTCTCTACGTCTTATCAGCTCTCACCTATACATTAAGAGGAGGAATCAAGTAATGATCAAGGCATTGTTGAAGAGAACCACAATGATCCTAATAGTGACTGTGATTGTCGCCGCTGTTATACTGTCTAGTGGATGGAGAATTGTCGCAACTAATACAATAACATTTGATATAACCAGGTATGCGCTCGAAGGCAATACAACAGTTGTCTCCACTTTCTATGCATTAGTTCATCCTGGCGAGCATAAGGTAAACGTCTATATACATACGGATTCCCCTAATCTTCAGGCACATGTAGAGATCTATCTATTAACAAGTAAAGGACCCGTAAAAATACTGGATACTAGTTCCAATACCAGCAGCTCTTCCGCCGAATTCAGAGCTGATAACAAGATAATTTATGGATTCGTGGTTTCCAAACTAGAAATTCTCGGCTTAATGAATAATCCATACTCGAGAGTCATTATCACGATTAAGATAAGCTAAGGTGAAGAAAGGATTGAATCAATCTAAACCGTTCATTGAAGCCACTGATCTAACGATAAAATACGGGGACTTCGTAGCAGTAGATGGAGTTTCATTCAGTATAGGCAGAGGCCTCACATATCTCCTAGGACCTAATGGTTCAGGCAAAACATCAGTCATAAAAGCATTAACAGGTCTACTGAAACCATTCAGGGGAGAGATAAGTGTATTAGGATGCGATCCACTAGATATCAGTTGCATTAATGATAAAATACATGTAGCATTCGAAGAAACCAATCTACCCGAACACGTCTTAGTCAAGGATTATCTTGAAAGCATAGCTTATCTACGAAGCTACAGTGGAGAAATGAATCATATCTATAGAATGCTTGAACTAGATAGGCATCTCCACAAAAGGATCTCAGAGCTCTCGAAAGGATTAAAAAGAAGGGTAACACTTACAACACTGTTCATAGGCGAGCCAAAGATAATAATCATTGATGAGCCATATAATGGTCTAGATCTAAAAGCATCTATCATGCTGAACGAACTAATAACTGATTATGTCCGTGAGCATTCAGATACAGCAATACTTATATCTACGCATATTATTCCGCCTATTAGACCAGATAAGATCATATTATTAGCAAATGGTAAAAAGATCTACGATGGTAAACCACCCGAAGAGAACATAAAGATCAAGGTCAGACGTGATGGTTCCACGGAAACAGTGTCAATCACCGAGCTAAACGAGATACTCAGATCCATGAAGACAGATATAGAAATATTCGACGTGCAGATAGGGACGATATATGATTTTATCGCTGAGAAGATATTCGGAAGAAAATAATTGTTAATAATAAACATGTCTCTAGAAAATCATTACCCCTTAACTTGTGTCGGCGAAAAGTATTGTCACGTTGCCTAAGAATATGGTGATACTAGCTGTTATGTGCTGGGATCTCCGAGCCCGTAAAGCATTTTGGATCGAATGTGTCGTGTATTACATCGGTTCTAGTTATTTCTATAGTGTTGTTTATGATGATGAACTGTATGTCTATGATATCGACTAGTGGGCATATCCCGTTGTCTTCTGGTCTCTTGATACCAGGCCTGTCTACTAAATAGATGGTTCTGTTACCTGTCTTGATCTTATAGACTATGATTTGTATGGATAGTGCCGAGTAATTGGCTGTTCCGATGAGGCCTATGCTCTTATATGCTTCCACGAAGTTGTTGAACGATATATTATATCTCATCATGAGCTTGTGAACTCTTGGATCGTGATATATTTTCTTCAATACTGATATATTCTTTACCAGCTCCTCAGCCTTTGGAATACTTAGGCTTTGATTTATCACCGATTTAACTACTGGAGCAACACTTAACACCTTCTCGACACGCGAATCCTCGCCGATAATACACTTTACCATGAGGATATACATGGGATTACCTGTATCGTTGAATACTATTGTTGCCTCGGTAGCATTGCCTTGTTTTTGTACCTTAGTGATTTTTGCTGAGCTAGGATTGATCTTTAGGCCCAGATTATCTACTATGGATTTAAACAAGGGATCATTTAGCAGTGAATCTATTATCTTTTCTTTATTGAGATTTATCATAGTTGTTGTTCTTTCTGTAATAATGAGGTTTAGGGGACGTATTATGGATAATATCATAGGATAATAGACTCTCTACTAGAATAACGGCGATCAATATCGTAAGAACGAATGTATTAATTCTCAAATCAAGGTCGCCTATTAATAGATATCTTTTGAGCAACATATATTTATTTTCAAATAATCCAGAACAAACAATCACTAATAGAATCAACATAAATAGGAATCAATTATGGGATTATATCATAACCACAATAGAAAAATTTTATCTATGATACACAACAAGGATATCCCGAATAGGATAATGGTGAAACATGAAAATATTAAAAATCAAGGTAAAAAGCATTGAGAATCAATTTATGGGTGCTTGGCTCGGCAGCTATTTTCCTCGAGATACTCGGTATAGCATTAATGGTATTCGTAGTGACAAAGGTTGTTGCTGTAATTTTCTATTTTGCAGGATTCACATTGGTTATGATAACTGCGTATCTGTTAGGAAGAAATAATGAGGGAATCCGGCGATACTCCAGGTTTCTACATTATTCGTTCGCCACCCTAATCACATCATTAGTCATCTATATTATGATCCCTTTACTCAGTCCAAGACTAGATTGGGTTGCCATACGGTTATACCTTGTTCTTGCCTTATTCATCTTCCCTATTCTTTATGGTTTAGGATACATATCATTATTCATGGCTACTGAGCTCGGGCTTGAAACCTTTATTTTTGGCGTCATATATTGTCTATTAGGCATCATTAATCCCTTCCTCTTCATGAATATGTTCTACGTGTTCGGAGCTCAAGATCTAATGTTCTTTCTATTGATCTTTGCCGTCGTGTTAAAATTAATGGAGTCGCATATCTTTAAACGAATATCAAGTGGTTATAAGGTGATTATGAACCCTAGTTATATATTAAAAGCTGTATTCGCGGCTATACTCGTATGTATTTTGGTACTATCCTCGGTGTTTATGACAAACTCGTCTGTCTTTGCCGGTTCATTTAGGGGTGATGGCTTACATATTGAGACGCCTGGTTATGGACACCATGATACCTACCTATTATATTTTGGCACGAGTGATTATGACTTACTATTACGGTGTGCGCGGAGAAACTCGTTTCCCTATGGGTCATCATATATCTCCCTAAGACTGAACTCGCCAATAACGATAATGATACTGAAAGGCAATTATAAGCCAGTTTTCGGTGGAACCATCTATTATTTTGGCGAAGCAATATCGCAGAACATAGTCACTATTCATTATCATTTAGAACTAATAGTTCAGCCCGACGAGGCACAAATACACTACCTAGTCTTCGTGAATAGGCAGAGCAGTACTTCAGAAACATCATATCTGCTCGGTGAAGGAGATCTCGAAAAACCATTAAGTCTACCAATAAATCTAGAGAGCGGCAAATACGCCGTGAAAGCCTATCTTTTAACAAAAGGAGACAAACTATGTAGCCTAGAATTAAGGATTCCAAACAATACAATCACAATTACACCCGAGAAGACATTATTGATCTGGCACACAGAGATAAATGAAACCCACCCAGCATATCTCATGATCAACCCAGTTAATGCCGAGAATCTTGGATCGGGCGGTCATTATATGCGGGCAGAGCTATTCCTTATCTTCTACAAACTTGACCCAGAACCGCTAAATGGGCTCCTAATAATACACTATAGCTCTACTCGAACGCCATTAATTCCCGTAGATGGAGGTATTATCCTCGATGCAGGGCTCTAATATAGATGAAACCGGATGATTTATTCACACTATATCGTTCAACGAGTATACATCAATATATTTCCTAGCTATTCGTTTCAGTTTTTGATCCTCTGTTACGAGTACTAATTTATGTTTTCTCGCTGTATGAATGTAGGATGCATCATAGACTGTTAAGCCCGTTGCTAGAGCAATATCAAGTATTTTGGCCACATCATTCGGGTAGATATGTATGATTTTCATTAAATCCAATAGATTTACATATGTTTTGGCTAACTCATACACTTTTTCTTTTATTAAGATCTTTATAAACCTGAATTCTTTCCATAATGCATTAAAAACTTCATAAATCGTTAGATCCACTACATAATTATCGACAAGTACATCAATATTCTTTGACTTTACAGCATTTATAAATGATGAAGCATCGAATAAATAATGTTTCATCATCTTTTCTCACGATCTTCCCTAATATGCGATACTATTCTATCAATATCAATGAGTTCAAGAACATCACTTAGTTCATCAAGCTTCTTTTTTATCTCCTCGATGCGCTTCTTTTTAACTTCACGCTCAAGTGCTTCTCGGAGAACCGCTGATATATTTATTCCTAGCCGTTCAGCCTCTTCTTTGAGCTCTTTTTTAACTTTTGTTGAAACAGTAACATACTTACCCATTATACCTACCAAGACATTCCTACTTTAAAGGTAGTAATTTATTTTTACCATAACTAATAATCACTCGAAAGATTATTGTAACCAGATAGAATGATAATAATGCCGATCAAATATTTGTTTTAAGAGGGATAATTATGTCTGAAATGTACTCCGGTTGGGTTCCTCAGAAGGAAGTTGTTCTTCCAGGGAATATTGTTATTGGTGGTTTGCCTGGTTTAAAGCCATTGTTAATGGTTGGTAGTGTGTTCTATATAGGTGACAAGTGCCTCGGCAGAGAAGGTATTGATAGAAGTTGCGTCGAGGAGAAATACTCTCGTGCTGTTGAGGCTGCTGATAAGTATGGGTTGAAGTTGGGTGTCGATCTTATTGTTCCGGACAAGTCGTTGGCTGAGCAGATAGTCGACACGATAGACTTGTTCAGCCCGCCAGTCTTCTTGGATGTGCCCGATGAAGACGCTAGAACTCTGGTCTACAAGATGGTTAAAGAGAAAGATCTGGGTGATAGGATTGTCGCTAATGGGATAGATCCCTACACAGGCGAGGAACTCTTGAGGCTCATGAGGGATGCAGGCATTGATTCGGCGGTATTGCTTCTCTTCGACCCGAAAAACCCTACTGGTAGTCTGAGACCACACGACAGGCTGGACCTTCTCGAGGAGAAACTGCTCCCTCTAGTCATGAAGTACGGATTCAAGAATCTATTGGTTGACGCAATAGTGCTTGACCCGGCAAGTATTGCTCTGAGTAGTGAAACGATCTTTCTTGTGAAGAAAAAACATGGACTCCCTAGTGGGTGTGCACCAGCCAACAGTATAGGAGTCATATCCAGGAAGAAGCATGGATCCCAAACCTACTATAGCGTTAACGCTGCAGTAATAGCTTATCTACGAACAATGGGTGCTGACTACATAATGTATGGCCCGATGAAAAGACTCGAAACACTAGCCGAAGCGGCCGCCACAATAGATTCCCTACTAGCCTACAACCATCTACAAGAAGGCAAAAGAATCCCCCGTAGCCACCCGCTGAGAAAGTACTGGAAAAACATACAGAGACTCTTCACATCACAATAACAGGATAATATGAATACATTAGTATTCCGTCTATCATTAATTTATTATGTCTAGATAACTCGGGGGGATAATTATGGGTTCTTGGCTCTACTACGCGTTGCTCGGGGCTATATGTGCTGCTCTGGCAACTATTTTCGCCAAGATCGGATTAAAGGGTATAGATTCGCTGACCGTTACTGGTGTTAGGAGTGCTGTTATGACTGGCTTGATAGTATTGTTTCTCCTAGCATTGTTCTTGTCTGGTTCTTGGAGGCCACAGGTGATCACTGGGAAAGCATGGATATATGTGGTTCTCAGCGCGGCGGCCGGTGCTGCTTCCTGGATATTCTTCTTTAAGGCCCTGAGGATTGGCGAAGCGTCCAAGGTCGCTTTTATCGATAGGAGTAGTGTATTGTTTGTCCTTGTACTGAGTATATTGTTGTTGGGCGAGAAACCTGTTCCGCTAAAGATTATTGGTGGTCTATTGATATTTGTCGGCCTTGTGCTGATCAGTATATCGTAGTGATTAGTTTTTCTAACCAATGAGTATTAATATTTGAACAAATCTATTCTATTTATGTCTACAGATATATTCGGGAGGAGAAGATAAGCCTTGGAAAAACTATACAAGATAAGCTTAGGCTACGCTATGATGATGGCCATAACAGCGCTCGCTGTAGGTGTTTTCTACAGGGAATATACTAAGTACGCATTGAGCAATTTACCACTAGAGAAACAGATCATAGTATCATATTATTTATCACTATGCCATGGCCACTTCATATTAATGGGGCTAGTTATACCAGTAATACTGGCGTTAACAGCATATATCGTTCTCGGAGGAGAAGGAGACAATATATTGTTGAAGTCATTAATTATATACCTTATAGGCGCGACTGGAGCTTCAGCCTTACTACTATACAAGGGAGCAGGCATAATCAATTATTATGTATCCGATCCTTCCCAAGGGCTAACTAGTGCAGATCATGCATTATTCATGGGCTCAGAAATGCTGAGAGAAAGCCTCTACGGAGTATTTCATCTCCTCTTAGGATTAGGCCTGGTAATCTATGCAATGAGAATATTACAGCTCCTAAGAAGAAACAAATCGTGAATTAAACGCTAATGCATCGAACAACATGAATCAATTATTTTTACAGACACTATGATCTCTAAGCCCTAACTGTTATCTTGGTAGATAATGAAGATATTTCATCGTCGAGTTGCCTCAGGAAATCCCAGATCTTATGAACAGGTATCCGGGCACCAGCGGCTTCTGGATGACCCCCACCTGTTCCTCCCAGCCGGGGGCTTATCCTGCGTAGCAGCCGGTTGAGATCCACTCCTTTCACAGCCCTAATACTAATATTGTAGGTTCCCTTATGCCTCTGGATGGCAACTCCTACGGGCTTCCTACTATATGTTCGTGCATAGATAGCGGCTTTGCCGAGGCTTCCAGGAGGATCAATAACGTATCCGAGGTTCTTCATTGTCTTGACGCTCTTGGAGACCCATTGCCTTAGCTCCTCGTCATTGACGCTCTCGATCAATGCTCTGACGAGCAGTTCACTAAGCCCGCTCGGTAGTTTGTTCTGGGATAAGTGATAGACTATGTGTCGTTTGAAATCATACATGCGCCGACTACCCTCAAGGCCTTGTGTCAATACTCCTGCTTCGAAGTAGATCGTCCGTTTATCCCAGTCTTTGAGAGTATTTATCACCCATGGCGTGGTGTCCAAGTAGTCACCTATCGCTCCATATAATGCGACTCTACTATACTCCCATCCAAGCTGTTCTTGGAAAAACTTATACGTTAACTCGCTCGCCGAAGCACTTAGATCATGAACTATTATTCCCCTCAAATCACCTGGTCTTAGACCGAGGGGTTCGGGGTGATGGTCAATATAGATCAGTTCTCCCCTCGTACTATACTCTCTGAACAACGCCTCTAACTCGCCCAGATGGGCTTCGCTTAAAGCTATATCGGCTATGAACACCGTGTCGCCTGGATCCGCGAATTCCGCTAGATCACTTGCTAGGCCAGCTGGATGAGTAAAAACTATCCTGATATCATCGTATCCTTTCTTCTTGAATACATGGAGAGCTAGTGAGCCGCTTACCACACCATCACTATCTCCGTGGACGAGGAGAACAGCTCGGGGCAAACCATAATGCCTCCAGATTACGTCCAGATAATATCTTATATCATCAAGGGTAAAAAAGAAGAGCTTAGGTGAGCCGTGCTATTTATTGTAAATGTTCTCACCAGTGGTTTTCAGGCTGGCACCGGATTCCTTCTCTTCTTTAATGATTTTCTCAGCGATTCGGCGTAGTTCTTCCGATACATCTTCAGCGAGGCAGTGTTTCTTTATCAAGACTGTTAGATCAGCCTCCTCTTCGGGCCTTGAATACTTTATGATGAGAACAATGATCACGAATATCGTGTAGAATACTGCGACGACTAATGCGTCTTTGAACAATATTATGAAGTACACGAGGATGAAGAAGAGGATTGTTGCCAGCACTGCGTTGAGCGTAGAGTGGAGCCTTCCTATTCTTCTCTTCTGGTTAACGTTCATGATTAGCTCTAAGCATTTTTCCTCGTTGGAGGACATATATTCACCTTTTCTTAATTGTGTTCAACAATATATAAACAATTATTGATTTATAGCAATCGATCATTTGTTTTTATGTCTCCGTTTATCAATGTAGACAATAGGGATAATGTCTTCAATAATGCCGAGTAATAAATAATTATAATATAAAAATATATTCAACTATTTAAAGTAGAAGTGGTCATGATGCTTTTTTACCTGATCTTATCATCCGTAATACCATTATAAGTAATGGTACTGAGAAGATAATAACAGCTAATATTATTATCAATTGCTCATATGTTATGCTGAATTCAAATTTAACATGTATGAATCCAGATTTAGAAGGTACAGGGGTAGTTGTTGTCACTGTTTTCGAATTAAGAGCAGAATTTACATTTGGATTAGTAATGATATTGGTGCTTGTTACTTCGTTATTGTCTCTCGATGATGCATTACTCGAAATTGGCCAAGCGGTCTCTTTAGTTGTATTGTTGTTATTCCGTTTAGGTAATTCTAGCTGGTAGCTGTATATCCTTTTGACATAATTGAACATTACATCAGAGGCCATAATAATTATTTTAACATTGTATTTCTTATCATAATCAGGCAATTTTGATTTGAACACAAGGTTGAAATCATATGTATAGCCATAGTTATACGTGAATATTGTTTTAGCTAAATGAGTAGAGTTTAGAATTACAAATATCATTGTAGACTCTATTGGCTGGCTTGACTGTACTTCATACTTAATATGGATGCTAATGTTTTGATAGCTTTTATCGACCGATATGTTTAGGAATTCTAAAGATATTACTGGTGTTATAGCTTCTATGTTTAGCCTCGTTATTATATAATGCGTTTTGTTATCAAGTGATTGATATGAAATATAAATGATACCTTTATCATTTGGCCTTGCCGTGAATACAGTGATCTTTCCTAAGTTATCTTTACAGCATGATATAACTTTATTATCGACCTTTTTAACACCGTTAATTATTACCAAGATCTGTTCTGGCTTGAATAGATCTAGTGATGGGAATTTCTGGATAAGATATTTGGGCCATACTAATACGAGGCCATCAACGATGGTATATTTCTCTATATTATTGTATAGAGGAGCCCTATCTACGGCTAATCCGGTGACTGGTCTATCTATTATACCATTACCATCTTTATCTGTTCCAGTTACCCATGAGTAATGGTTGCCGAGGAACCCATTATAGATAGTTCCGTTGTATAGATATTTTACTTGTTGTGATGTATCAGGAATAATGTATACGTTTTCATTAACCGTATGCAGATATGTAGTACTTGGCATCCCTTCATAGTAAATATTATTTAGCCAGCACCGCACTATGGGTCTAGTTATTTCACTATAGACGTATTCATTAGGTAGGATATAATTGACCGGTAGACTTATATTATTGTAAACCAGACTCATATAAATATATCCATGGCAGAAGTACCCTTTATTAGCGAATGCTATGTTATTCCCATAGAAATAAATTTTTGCAAGACTGTCATTACTAATACCAAGCGTCTTAACATGTATTATGTTATCGCCCGCGAAAACCACCGATACAGGAGACCTAGAGTACTTGAAATTCGGATTATTATTCATAATTTTCACAAGGATGTATGGGTTTTTCGATACACTTGTTATTGTAGTATTTATTACCGCGAGCTCAACATGTGTTCTCCAATGTTCAATATAGAATAGTTCAGGAGCCAGTGTAGAATTTAGATAGATATGTGAGTTTATGATCATAACGGTCAAATTATCTGAATATAAGTGAGTATATGGTAGATCTTCTGACAGGAATATGCTTGAGTAGAGGGGGTGACCTAATATTGAGTTATTTATCACTATATAACCCGTATCTATAGCTCTTAGCACGTCTATCAACGAATTGTTTATATATAGTAAGCTCTGGTTAACATAGAGTTCTATGGTTTTAAGTTTATCAATGAGACTCGATATGCATTGTGTTATCGTCGTGACTTTAGCTGTCACGTTATCCATACTTATGTATAAATGAGCAAGTATGAGATAATCTGTATCTAAATTCATAAGATTGAGTCTAGAATTGATATTTGCTGTATTGATATATATTGATTTGAAACCGCTATTTGTTATATTGATGTTTACGAATGCGCATCGATAAATAATAAGACCTCCTATTCTCGAATCCTTAATATTTATTATGTCGGTTGAGTACTGGAGTGTTACTTGGTCTATGTTAGATTGTTTTAGTAAGAAGTTCGTAGTGCTCTCGAACGATAGATCTATTATTGAGCCATTATTTTCTATTAGATCACTAGCCGCGAGCACCGAAGCTGAACCTTTTATCGTGAGGCTTGTTTTGTTTTCTACATAAATACCATTTAGGAAAACATTCTTGCATTCTTTTACAGCTACAATTAGGTTTTCTGGCTCATGATAGCTTGTTAATTCTATATTGTTTAGGATAATCTCATTAGCATCGACTATA
>Ga0256835_1001415_pt1 | contig 14475 bp, 16 predicted proteins | sample PIR30metaG_FD_185972 | JGI IMG/M metagenome (GOLD analysis project Ga0256835, IMG submission 185972) | Hydrothermal vent microbial communities from East Pacific Rise, Pacific Ocean - PIR-30 | ecosystem: Environmental > Aquatic > Marine > Hydrothermal vents | place: Pacific Ocean: East Pacific...
CCCATTGAGCTTGTGCGTCGAGGGCATTACCCTCGCGGTGGAGGGATAGTGAAGATATTCTCTCGCCCAAGACACAGGATCGAGCCAGTGGAGCTCCTAGAGCGAGGCCCACTCAAACGGATCGTCGGTAGATCTCATTGTGTACGTCTACCAAAGCACGTAGCTGAACGTCAAGCTAGGGCAGCAGAGGAGCTACTGCGCAAGCTTGGCGTACCTATAGAGATAGAGCTTGAATGGTATGAACCCGATAAAGATCCTCACTTAGGGCCAGGAAGCGGCATAGTTCTATGTGCAGAGTTTGAGCGATCTGTAATGGGCGCAGATGCTCTTGGTGAGAAGGGTAAGAGAGCTGAGGTCGTTGGGCGTGAAGCGGCTGAGCGCCTACTCGAGGAGATATCGAGCGGAGCAGCTGTAGATAGGCACGTCGGCGACATGCTGATACCACTAGCCTCACTCGCCTGCGGCGTGACGAGGATACGCGTATCCCGGCTAACAATGCATGCATACACAATGATAGAGATCGTGCGCAAAATCGTCGACGCTCAGATATCTGCTGAACCTTTGGAGATCGATAAGCCGAGTACCATAGAGATTAGGGGCGTATGCCTAGAGCGTTAGCAAACCTACTTTATTCTCTTCCTGTTGTACTTCTTGTTCTGCCAGCTGTATCTTCTCATCCGTTTAGACCTACCGAAACCACACGCTGCACAGTACCCCTTAGCAACATTGAAAGCTACTCGACCACATCTACGACACTTGATGTGAGTCACCTTCTTACTCATTTTACCGAATGATGGTGTGCCCTTGCCCATGGTGATCCCCTACATGACTCTTCGAGCCGCTACTGTATTGGTGAGAGCATAATAACGTTTTCTCCTCTAATTAGTACCGTACCAAGTCTTCTCCAAGTGCCGTCACTCATCTCTTCCTCAGCATCGTCTAGAACTATGTTGAGATGCAGATCATAGCTTTTCAACTTTCCTCGAAGTGTCTTCCCCTTTCTAAGCTTTACGAGTACTAAGCGCCCGAGGGACTCTGCCAATACCTTATGAGCGGTCTCGGTGCTTGAGCTCAACACTACACCCCCACTAAGACTATGTTCTCACATAGCTCTTTCAGTGTCCAGCTATATAATCATCCTTGAGCTTCGCGAAGCGCAACAAAGCCTATAAGGCTGCTGAGAACACCAACGATAACGGGGCCGTAAGATAGCGGGGTAGGGCAGCCTGGTAGCCCGCGGGGCTCATAACCCCGAGGTCGGTGGTTCAAATCCACCCCCCGCTACCACGGCCCCACCAATCAACTAGTCGATTACCCCGGTCTTGCGCGCCAGCTTCTCGGCCGCATCCCATGTAAGTCCACGCTCACCGAGTATCGTGTATCTCTCTGGCCTTATCTCGTGAGCCCGTGTAAGCGCCTCTACTATCTGATAGTCTTTGACCCCAAGCTCCTTTGCCGTTGTCGGGAGCCCCATCTTCATGAGTATCCTCTTTATGCGCTTCCAGTTCTTACCATGGAGGTACAGCATCATTATAGTTCCGAGAGCAACTTCCTCACCGTGCAGTGCTGGGTAGTTAGCGACGATGTCTAGTGCGTGCGCAAACATGTGCTCAGAGCCACTAGCTGGACGCGTTGATCCGGCTATACCCATGGCGACCCCGCTGGATATCAGCGCTTCAACGAGCGTGCGAACGGCTTCGCGGGGTATGGTCTTAGCGCTAAACTCCTCGTAGAGTCTCAGCACATGCTTAGCAGATAGAAGGGCTAGCGAAGCAGCGTACTCTCCATAGTACTCACCGCGCAGTCTATGAGCGAGCCTCCAGTCGAGAACCGCTGTCAACTTACCTATAAGATCCCCACATCCCGCAAGTATGAGCCTTCTGGGTGCGAGGGAGATCACGTCTATGTCCGCAACGACCAGCGTCGGCATAACGCACTTCACGGAGGTCGGTCTATCCAGCCCCTTTATCGATGCGAACGGCGAGCATATACCGTCGTGGCTGGGAGCTGTTGGTATAGAAACGAGGGCTACGCCTAAGTCCCGCGCCAAGAACTTAGCGACGTCGATGACCTTGCCCCCTCCAACCCCCACTACGAGCTCAGGTTTGCATTCCTTAGCATAGTCTAGCACTCTCCTCACGGTCTCGATCGAAGCGTTCTCAACAATGAACTCACAGACTTCGAAGTGTCTATCCTCCAACGATTGCCTTACTCTTAAAGCAATTGATCTGGTTGCAGAGGGCCCGCTCAAAAGAACGACTCTCCTACCTAGGTCGAGCTCCGAGATGTATCTGGGCACCTCTTCAAGTATGCCCTCACCTACTACAACCCGTTTAGGGAGCTCTATAACGTGCTTCCTCAATGAAGCTACACCCATAATCGCGTCACTGACATCTTGCTAAACTAGTTCACCAAGAAGCTTTTAAACTTCTACAGAGTTCTATCTCTGCGAGGTCTTCTGAGGTGCCGTGAATGAACATGATCGACGAGTTCGCAGTGATGAAGCTTAAGAACGAGATACTTAGGGTGCATGCGCTAAACGCACTCAAAGGAACTACGACTGTTGGCATCGCTACTCGTGACTACGTTGTGCTAGCTGCTGACAAAAGAGCTACCGCTGGCCATCTCATAGCGCACAAGAAGGTTAAGAAGATCATTCGGATAGACGAGCGATCAGCTCTCACAACAGCCGGGCTCGTAGCTGACGCTCAAGCACTCGCTGATACACTGCGAGCAGAAGCACATTACTACCGAATGAATACGGGCAGACCAATGAGGTTGAGAAGCATGGCAAGCCTACTCAGTCTCATACTGAATAGCTCGAAGTACTACCCATACATAGTGCAGCTACTCCTCGGCGGCTACGACTATGAGGAAGGACCGAAGCTCTTTGCTCTAGAACTCTTTGGCGATTTAACAGAGGAGCGTTATACCGCCACCGGATCAGGCTCGCCAATCGCAATAGGCATTATAGAGTCTGAATACCGCCCAGACATGGCACTCGAAGACTGCATCAAACTCGCAGTGAAAGCCGTTGCCTCAGCTAGTATGAGGGATGTCTACAGCGGCGAGGGTATAGACCTCGTGGTCATTGGTCGAGGTCTTTATAAAGAGTACACCTTTACGAGGCACGATATCGAGAAACTGATTGGTAGACAACTGCCATGAGCTTCAAGATAGACCTCGCATACATAAGGAACACGATATTCAAGATGATCCCTCCGGAAGCAGGAGTAACTAGACTGGAATTCGAAGGTCCAGAGATCGCGATATACGTGAGGAACCCCCGATTTCTGATCGAGCAGGGAGGCATCGTTGGTCAACTAGCTAAAGCGATAAAGAAGAGGATCGTTATACGCACTGACCCATCGGTACGTCGTAGCAAGGAGGAGACGATAGAGTTCATAATGAGCGTGTTGCCTCCGGACGTTCGTAAGGATGCTGAGATAGTATTCGACGACGTTCTCGGCGAGGTCGTGATCAAGGTCAAGAACCCTCAGCGACTAGGTGAGATAGCTAAGAAGATCCTCGTTGAGACGGGCTGGAGACCACGACTGGTACGCGCACCACCAATGAAGTCGAGAATCTACGAAGAGATCATGGCTGGTTACCTCGCAGAGAGCGAGTATAGACTGAAGTTCCTTCGTGAACTAGGTGAGTCCATACATCGCGATGTACTTCTCGCTAAGAACTCCAATAACTATGTGAGAGTCACGTTCCTGGGAGCTGCTCAGGAGGTCGGTAGGAGCGCTATCCTTGTAGAGACCGCTGAGAGCAGAATCCTGCTAGACTTTGGTCTGAACCCAGGTAGAGCGCTGAATCCAAATGCGTTCCCGAGGCTCGACCTCATAAACATAGAGCCTGAGGACATTGATGCAGTGATAGTTACTCATGCACATCTCGATCACTGTGGGCTAGTACCTTACCTATTCAAGTACGGCTACAGAGGGCCCGTCTATGCAACTGAGGCGACTCGCGATCTCATGGTGCTCCTACTCAAGGACTTTCTAGAGATCGCTGAGCGCGAAGGTCATGACCCGCCATTCACAATGAAGGACGTGGAGAAGATGCTACTACATACCATAGCCCTGAAGTACAACGTCGTAACGGACATAGCCCCTGATATCAGGTTAACGTTCTACAACGCTGGTCACATCCTTGGTTCAGCGATAGTGCACCTACACATAGGTAATGGGTTCTACAACATTGTGTACACTGGCGACTTCAAGTTTGCAAGGACTAGACTGCTCGAGCGAGCTGACTACAGCTTTCCACGAGTTGACGCTCTAATAATGGAGAGTACCTACGGCGCAACGACCCAGCCAAGCCGTGAGGAGGCAGAGAAACAGCTGATCTCTATAATCAAGCGCACGATTGAACGAGGAGGCAAGGTGCTGATCCCCACTCTCAGTGTTGGGCGTGCACAGGAGATCATGTTAGTGATCGCGAACGCTATAAATAACCGCGAGCTTCCTGAAGTCACGGTATACATCGAAGGAATGATACACGAGGTCACAGCAATACACACTGCGTATCCAGAACTACTCTCTAAGCCGCTAAGACAGGCACTCTATTCAGGCGAGAATCCATTCGAACACAAATGCTTCCACCGTGTTGAGGGCAAAGAGCCTAGAACGGAGATCGTTGAAACTGGCGAGCCTTGCATAATAATAGCGACGTCAGGAATGCTTACGGGTGGTCCAGCTGTAGAGTACTTCAAGTTGATGGCGCCGAATCCCAAGAACAGCCTGATATTCGTGAGCTACCAAGTCGAAGGAACGCTGGGCAGAAAGATAAAGGATGGTCTTCGAGAAGTAACGTTCGTCGGTAGTAACGGGAAGATACAAGTGATAAAGGTGAACATGGAGGTGTACTCCGTAGAAGGGTTCTCTGGTCATTCCGATAAGAACCAGCTCCTCGATTACCTGAGAATGATAACGCCGAAGCCTTCAAAGATATTCCTCGTGCATGGAGAACCGAATGCGATAAACTCACTGAAGAACTCTATAATGAGCCTTAGCAGACGCGGAAAGCTAGGTCTACGTCCTGGCACTGAGATCATTGTGCCAAAGATACTCGATTCCCATACACTAGCATTCAATCTCTAGAGTTGCTATATAGCTCAGCTATACGCTTCTTTATTAGTGAGGAAGAGTATCCAGGAACCCTTCTCTCTAACCTAATCACCTTGACATCTAGCCCCCGTTCTCTAAGCTCCTTAATCAGATATTCTTCGTCTAGTCGCTGATCTGGACCCAGGGCAATGATGCTTGGTCTAATCTCGGTTATAGGCCTTAGCATATCCTCGCTATCTCCCAAAACCGCGCGATAAACGTAGCGAATGGCGCTTACAAGCTTTAGTCTCTCATCCTCTCTAAACACCGGGTCTATCCCCTTGAACCTACGATAGTTCACGTCCCTCGATACTATCACGAATAGCTTGTCTCCTAGGCTAGAAGCCCAACGCAGAAACTCTACATGGCCCGGATGAAGGATGTCGAACGAACCCGCGACGACAACCCGTGTCTCGCTCCAGGATCGCTGCCATTCAAGCTCAATTCCGCCACAAACCCTAGCAGCATCTAATAAGCCTTCAGCATATGCTATGGCGACCAAACCCGTTATACAATCACCTTTCTCAAGGTAGTACTGAGCATCCTTGAAGTATCTGAGAGCTAGATCAACAACTTTGTCGAAGTCTCTGGACAGCACTTTCAGACTTTTTAACGAGATGCGAAAGCAGTCAAGGTATCTCTCGAGTCTTTTACAGGGGTCTAGAAGCCACTCTTGCGTCACTGCGCATCCCCCGACGGGTTCTAGCAGAATTATGGAGCCGCCGCCGGGATTTGAACCCGGGACCTCCGCCTTACCAGGGCGGCGCTCTACCGGCTGAGCTACGGCGGCACTCCCGTATAGGGCTCTAGTAATGATCACGACTTAAAAACTGATCTAGCCGCACTGACAATCTTCGCTACGATATCCAGATAGTGCTTCAGCTCATGCTCTGAGAGTCCTATGGAGAACTTTATCGCACCTTTCTTCGCGATGGCGTTTAAACACTCTTCCTCCACCGGATGTAGCTTCTTAGCTGGCACAACAAGCGTGTACACACCTCGCTCATACCTTCTGCGCAGTACATCCGCTACCCTAGAGACCTCTACAGGCTCTTCGTCGCGACCAACATTCTTCAGCACGATCACGATATCATCGTCTCTCAGAACCTCCATCCCTAGCCTTCTTTGTGCTTCGAGCAGTATCTCGATGGCTTCGCGGGGGTCCATGAAGTAGCCATTATCAACATCTATCTCTAGCAGTAGTGGCGTGTGTAGCCCGCGCTCACGGTTCTCGGCTAGGACTCTCAGCGGATATTCATAGAATATTCCATTCTTGGGTTTTACAACAGTTGCGATCTTGCCTAGACGGTATACTTGCAAACATGTCATTGAAGCTATAGCGTTCATTATTGAGGTCGAGAGCGTTATCGAGACGCCTATACCTCTGTTCACAGCATCAACAAGTATAGCAGAGTGCGTCGTCGCAACCATCGGATCCCCTGCAACCGCTATACACACATCCCTATCTAGTGCAGCACGCAGCAATTCATTAATTCCCGCACCCTCAAGATCGCTTCTTCTAGCTAATCTGATCTCGATGCCTAACTTCTTTAGTATCCCCTCCAACACGCTGAGTGAAGGAAACCATATGCTCGTGTACGTATCTAGGTAAACAACGTCGCACTTAGCCAATTCGATTAGCGTTCTCAATGTCATGGAGTCCAAGGATAGGCCTAGTCCAACCAACTTAATCAATGGAGACACCGCTCAATGCACAGCTCAGCATCGCGAACGCAGCTTTGAGGAGCATATATTCTTCTGACCCGGAATACCCTAGGCAATCTGTTTATCACAGTGTACTCTATGTCTAGCACGGGCACGGATCTGCCCGCTCGGGTTATTATCCTCGGCATCAAGGACCTATCGTTACTCACAATAACGATATCGTCGACGAACACCTCTAGCGGTAGTTCAGAGCACTTGGTTTGCAAGCATTCCACTACGCGCTTAAACTCTTCGTCTCTGCGAAGATCTTTCTCGTCGTCTAGGAATCCCGACATATCTAGCAGAACCTTGTATCCTCTACGACTTACAAAACTCTCAACAAGTTCCCTGAGCTCCCTACTTCTCGAGCTACGGCTACATCTTATCATGAGGCCAATCAGCCACTCATCGTTCCAGAACGCTATGAGGCCATCGTAGATGGCTCTTCTAACATCTTCAACACCTTTAAACAGGAGCTCATCTTCGCAAACTTCGTAGAGCTTCTCGTAGATCCTTCTAAGCACAAGCTCGAATCCGACTATGGTCTTGTGGTAGTAGACGTTTCTATACATATGCATCCTAGCGATGTAGAAGTTCTCTAGAGCTCCAAGCCCTTTCTCCAAGACCGCTAGGTTGCCTTCTCCATCGACTACCATAGTGGCTAGGAGTCTGTGTATGTCTATAGAGCCGTAGGCTACTCCTGTATGCAGTGAGTCTCGGAGGAGATAGTCCATTCTATCAACATCGAGTTCACTCGATATCAATTGATTGTATAGGGTCTCTCTGTGCTTACCCTCTAGAATAGCCACGATCTCTTTAGGGTCGTAACCGTAGCTCTCTAGAGCCTCTGAGATGTCGGGCGAGACCATTATCATGAGCCTAGTGAGGTCTTCGTGTCCTAGACCAAGGCGCTCGCGAAAGAAAGGCTCTATAGCGTGGCTAAATGGTGTGTGACCAACGTCGTGCAGTAGTGCCACTAAGCGTAGTAGCTGCACATCATCCTTGTGATATATGTACCCCATCGAGTAGAGCCGTGATGCTAAGCGACCCATTATATACAGCGTACCGAGAGAGTGGCTGAACCTTGTATGCGTTGCACCTGGATACACGTACCAAGCCGAAGCTAGCTGCCTTATGAACCTGAGCCTCTGAAAGGTCGGCGTATCGATTATTCTCTTCTCAATGTCTGTCAGCTCTATGTATCCATGAACCTCGTCGTACACCCTCTTAACGACGTTTATCGGTCCTAGCACATCCATTGCTACTCCGAGAAACGTTCTAGGTTTCAGACCCAAATATTAATCAAGAAGCGCTTCCTAGGGACATAGACCACAGCTTCTAAGCTTTTCATACACAGTCTTAAGAGCGTCGATCTCTACACCAGCTTCACGACGTGCAAGCTCTAGGTATGGGCGTGTATAGGGTGGATACAGATCGCTGCATAACGCAATCATACACGACACTATATCGAGAGCCCTAACAACATCAACCCTAAGCAGCGCTGCAATATCCTTGATCATTGCGGCAACGCTCTTAATGACTCCATCATCTCTCCTGTGATAGTCATCTAGAAGCTCCACAACGAACTTAACACTTTCACTATCCGCGATGGGCTTACATCCCTGAAACCTGAGTATGTGCATTGCTGGGGGATCACCAACGCACTTTAGTACTATGTATATCGCTGAGGAAATTATTCCACGAGGATCGATAGACACAACCTCTCTATCTATGCCTAACCTAGCTAGTAATTCTACAACCTTCCTATACACTTCAACGGCCTTAGCGCTCATCCTCAATATCGATGCCCACACAGTTAGTAAGAACGTAATACCTCTTCAACACCGAGACCCCTTCAAAACTGCTTTTCGTGAATCCAGAGGCGCTACATATGACCTGGATAAGACCTGAGGCAGCGCAGATGAGGCGCGTTACATTGTATGAGAAGTTGTTTTGGTGGACCGGCCGGGATTTGAACCCGGGACCTCTCGGATGCCAACCGAGCGCTCTTCCAGGCTGAGCTACCGGCCCGCCGCTAGTCCGATCTTAGAAGGGGATTTATAAGGTTATTCCAGTTACCACGAGGCGGTGATGTCTGGTGGACAACGATGTTCTGATCGCTAGGAGAAGAGCTATACTTGCTGCTATAGACGTGCTAAGGGATGTCTGTGGCGATGGGTGCGCTCTTGGATTGGGTACGGGCTCAACGATCGAGCTTTTCATAGATACCGTTAAGGATCGAGATGAGCTCTCTATACTCAGAAAGAGCATCGTCTTTCCGAGTAGCAGATCAACAGCATCGAAACTCTTTGCTTTAGGAATAGCGCCGACCATGTACGACACGTATGCCGATGTAATCACGATAGATGTGTATATAGATAGCGCTGACGAAGTTGATCACAGGTGTTACATGGTTAAGGGTGGCGGAGGTGCATTGCTTCGCGAGAAGGTCTTAACTATGCTCGCTAGGACCACGCTCTTCATAGTCGACTTCAACAAGCTAAGCGATCTCATTGGCACTAAGAAGCCCGTACCCATAGAGGTAGTGCCATCAGCGCTACCGTTAGTAATGAAGAGCTTGAAGGATCTGCGGTTAGAGTACAGGGTCCGTCTCTCAAGGACGAGCTATGGAGTTACGTACAGTGACAATGGTAACGCATTGATAGACATCGTCACAGGGCCCATTACAGATCCGGAGAGCCTAGATAGTACGCTCGCAAAGATTCCTGGAGTCGTCGCTACAGGAATATTCTCCAGGAAATACGTGAGCAAGATATTCATCGGTTTCAGTGATCACGTTAAGATCTTAACGCCCTAAAGCCTTCAATCGCTTGATGATCTCTTTTGCGCGCTCAATATCGGTCTCGATCACAGTCCCGGTAACGATTATGTCGGCACCCGCCTTCGCGATTCTTGTAGCGGTGTCGAAATCCCTTATGCCTCCTCCAACGATCAGAACTCTATCCTTGGCAACTCTCTTCGCTGCGGAAACCATGGTTACAGGAACAGGTTGAGGAGCTCCAGAACCCGCTTCCAGGTATATGAATCTCATCCCCATATACTTCGCGGCCAACACATAAGCAACACAGATCTCTGGCTTATCGAGCGGTATCGGTCTTGCACGACCAACAAACCCCGCTGCTCCACCATAGCCCACTATTATGTAGGCCGTAGGAATAGCCTCCAGACCGAGCCTATAGACTATCGGTGCAGCACTCATCTGCGCACCAATCACGTAGTACAGGTCCTCTGAATTCAACAGGGATAGAAACAGTATTGCATCTGCATTCCGCGCGATCCCGGCTATACTACCAGGGAATAGTATCACTGGCAACCCAACTCTTTTAAGGACTTTAACAACCTCCTCAACATCATTCTGCGTAACTCCGAGACTACCCCCTACAAGAAAAGCATCAGTGCCAGCATCAGCGAGCTCTGTAGCTACCTTCTCAACCTGATCGAGATCATTAACCTTGTCGGGGTCTATCAGTGAGAAATGCAGTTTTTCGCCACTAGCAACACGATCAACAAGTTTACGCTCTACAGGGCCTACCTCAATCAACTACAGCACCCAGTCTAGGGCTTAGAGATCACTTTTTAAGACTATCAAGACTGTTAATTACTTGACGCAACGTCTTGGAGAATCCATCGCTCACTATCTCAAACACTATCTCTTCAAATACTTCTGGCTCAATCTCTAGCTCGACAACACTGTTAGCGTCGCTAGCTCTTCGAAGCGCGAGAATGTGATAGCATGGCTTCGTCCTTCCACGACCGACAACGTTTATCACGTAGTCAGGACACGAACACATATACTCATTGAGTACGTAATCACGCTCAGTACCACGGAAGACATGTATACACACCTTTCTATTCCCGCGAATACACAGCCTCAACACGCGCTTAGCTCGCAGCGCCTCTTCAACTCGCGACTGCATCAATAAATAAATCGGGGTGCTAAACTAATTAAGCTAAGACAAAGGCGGGTGGCTTAGCTTGTCCTCTAGGAGAAGGAGAATAGGTCCCTCGCTATCGAGCTACGTAGGTCTCATACGCTTCTACGAGGAGGTAGAGGAACAAGTCAAGATAAACCCATACATAATGCTCGTAATCGCTGCACTCACACCAATAATAGTCCTACTCTTCGACATCTTCTATCCCTTAAAACCCTAGCTCTCGAAAGACTCTTCTACCTAGCTAAGACACATTTATGGGGCCCCCAGCCCGCCGGCCGCCACGGGGTTTAACCCTGAGGAAGCACCGCCCTCCGTATGGGGTCGGGGGCCCCGCAAGGGGCCGGGGTAAGACCCCGGGCAACGGCACAGAAACGACACGGCCACCCACCGATGAGAATGATGCGGCGAGGGCTTCCCGGCAACGGGGGCCAGCAACCCGTTGACGAGGTGGGTGGATGCGGTGAAACGGCCGACCCCCGAGGAGTAAGGCCCCGGAACCCCGATGAGCCCCATACGATGGGGTGGGGGCCGCTCTAGCCAAATGCGGCCGCAGTACAGAAGGCGGGCTATGGCGGGCTGGGGGCCTCCACAGGAAGTCTAGGGGTCAGTAACACCCAATTCCACACATCGTGAGACCATCACAGTAGAGCCGATGTATAGATGCCCCCCACAGATTCTTGTAGACATGAACTTCCTTAGCTGTGACTATGTGTAAAATCCTGTTGATATCGTCTCAATACATTCACTAATTCGTTTTGTATAATGACTATAGGAGATCTCTACGTTAAGGTGAGAACTATTCAGAGAGACACATAGCAATGAGTGCAGAGGAAGCGGTGGGGTGCCTCTCTGAGTGGATCCATAGTGGGATCTACAGGAAGTCTAGGGGTTCGTAACACTCCATAGCGATGGGGGCCCGCGAGAGAGGTGTTGGGTTCTCTAAGTATGCAAGCAATGGTTTTTGGAGATGTTTAATTCTACTAGTGGGCGGTAAGTACATACCATGATCTAGCGCCCTGCTACTCTCAACGAAGTGACTTGAATGAAATGTGTATCCACAGTTGAAGCACTTGAATCCGGACCCTCTACCCACATACTTAACCTTTGAGTTGCATCGAGGACATCGAGGTCTTCGAGGCTCTATGGCGGGGTACAGCTCCAATATATCGATCCTCTCGACATGGATGTATAGAGATCCTTTCCATGGTTTGACGCATCCACATACCCGGACGAGATCGTTTTTGTTTAGGCCCTGAATCACTTTGTTAAGCCTCGTCTCGGTGAACGCTACAGCATCTATGCAACCTGTAGAATCGCATACGGTGAGCAACAGTGCTCCTCTAGAATACCTAACCTCGAGCACGTAGCCCAACACGCATCCGCATCTGTAAGCGCGTTTAAGGTCTTTCGACGTTGAGTAGCGTAGATGATCGTTGGTATGCTGATTCGTTACGAAAAGCGAAAAGCCGGCAAGGTCTTCACATAGATGTATGCGTTTGAGAGCCTCGAGCAGTTCGAACGGATCGAGACCCCTAACGCCGTACAGAACTGGATCGTTTCCGTGAGGTGCTATGAGTATGCGATCATTATCGACGTTGCAGAGCGTTCGTTTTGATACAGAATCGAATTCTATGACTGAGACTGGATCTATACACCTGCTCAAACCCCAATGAGAGCGTCCCCGATATGTAAGGAGCTCGTAAGTGTAACTTGATCTAGTGGTTATCCAAGCAATTGCTGCAAGTGACCCTATGATTCCACGGCCTTCAGCAACGATAAGCGCATCGTTGAGTATGGGCTCTAAGAAGTCCTTGTGTAGCAAGTCCGAGACTGCAAGCTCAAAAACTCTCTTCAAAAATGTGAAGTGCTTCTCTAGAGTATAGTCATCGATTATTATCGCGCCTGGACTCTGCGAAACATGTGTAAATCTCCTGGAATAGCGCTCAATGAATTTTGAGACAAGCTCTGAAAGCGTTGAAAGTTTAACACCGTCTATCTCAATGCGTATGCATACAGCTCCATTGCCGCGGGTCTTCCAGGGTATAGAAGGGTTTAAGCGTACGAGGTTCAGGGGTTCAATGAGTTTGAGCTTTCCTTCGAACTCACGGAGTAGCTTATGCGTTAAGTATAGCGCTGCGTGGGTAGTGCACCCACCGAGGGGAGAATCTATGTCGTCGATCCCTATATGGACGATGCTGCGACGCTCATTCATTTCCTTACTATCTTCGACTCAACTATTATCATTGTGAGAGTCGATCTGACCTTGGGTATCTTCCTGATTTTCGAGGTTACAATGTCCTTGAGTTTCTCTGTGCTTTCTACGTTGATCTTGGCGATGATGTCGTACACGCCGTACACGACGTAAGCTTCCTTCACACCCTCTATCTTCATCAGGTGCTGGAGGACCTCTTCTTCAGCACCTATATCGGTGTTTATGAGGACGATGGCTTCGGGCATAGTGTCACCTATGCCTACGTGAGGACTACAGCGGATGTATAAAAGCTTATGATCTCTTTTGTGAGGTATTATTGCTGTGCTAAGCATGGTCGTAAAGATACTGATACTAACGAAGTACGAGGACGATCCGAGCAAGTGCACAGCTGAGAGACTCATACGTCGCGGTTTGGCTAGGAGGATTGTGCGAATAAAGGAGATTCCTCCGCTGGCTATAGTGCTCAACCCCTTCGCTAGGAGGATACTCACACCGATGGATAGATCGAACGTAGAGAGGGCAGGTATCGTTGCTATAGATGTATCATGGAAGAGAGGATCTGAGTTCCTTAAGTATGTTAAGCGAGGCCTTCAAAGGATGTTGCCGTTACTAATTGCAGCGAACCCCGTTAACTATGGCAAGCCCTTTAGGTTGAGCACAGCTGAAGCACTGATCGCAGCGCTGTACATTCTAGGGTTTCAGGACGAAGCTCTGAGCATAGCTTCAGAGTTCAAGTGGGGCAAAACGTTTCTAGACCTAAACAGAGCGTTGCTGGATAGCTATGCTCGTGCAAGAAGTGAGGACGAGATCATCAAGACGATGTGCCTCAAGATAGGGATAGAGTCCTGTAGAAGCGATGAGCTGGTTAGAGCCCTTCACGCTATCGCGGAGGAGAGTGCGTAGATGGATTGAGGTGAAAGCCAGTTAAGCACTTAAAAGGCGCTGTCTACCATGCTATGTAGGGGCCCGTCGTCTAGCCCGGTAGGACGCCGCCCTGACGAGGCGGAGGTCCGGGGTTCAAATCCCCGCGGGCCCACCAAGGAGGTGCTTCACATAGTTTCTGCCTCTAGGCTTCAAGGGAGTGCTACACATGCCTAAGCGAGTAAAGGGCCTTGCTGCAACGAAGGTATTCAGAAGCATACAAGCATCTACTTGGTGGTGTCGGAACTGTGATGTTCCTCTACTCAGGATGTACTGCGATAAGTGTGGTGATCGTGGTAAGAAGCTCAAGCTGACGCCGCCAGGAGATGTAAGGCCTATGTTTGGCCAGGAACGTGATGAGCTTGTTAAGGTTGTGGCGTCGACGTATGGAAAGGAGATGATTCGTGCTCTGGGTCTCGACAAGGGTGTTGTGCTCCTGAATAGGATTCAGGGTGTTGATGCTGCTTACGAAGTCGTTGCTCATGGTAGCAGTGTGGGGGTGTGGTATTTCGATATAGCGGAGCTTCGATGGAAATTCAGGCCTTCCTACGTCGGTGCGAAGATCGCT
>Ga0256835_1001416_pt1 | contig 14465 bp, 11 predicted proteins | sample PIR30metaG_FD_185972 | JGI IMG/M metagenome (GOLD analysis project Ga0256835, IMG submission 185972) | Hydrothermal vent microbial communities from East Pacific Rise, Pacific Ocean - PIR-30 | ecosystem: Environmental > Aquatic > Marine > Hydrothermal vents | place: Pacific Ocean: East Pacific...
CGGCAGCCAGGACAGCCAGCTCGGCACCAACAATTCCTGGAATATCCTGGCACATGTCGATTTTGTGAGCACAGATCCAGACTCCCCTGATTTTCTGAAACCCTTTTCAGATTCTCCCTTTGCCGCGATGGGGGCGTATGCCGGTCTTGCCACGGATTGAGTTTCTGCCTTGCGTGACAGAAGGCTCTATTCTCATTCACCGTTGACAGGCAGGGTGATGGTGAAACGCGCTCCCTTACCGGGAGCAGAGGCAACTTCGATGGAACCGTTGTGATGGGTGGTGATGATGAAATAGGAGACGGACAGGCCAAGTCCGGTTCCCTCGCCCACTGGCTTGGTGGTGAAAAAGGGCTCGAAGATGGAGCTCTGCACCTTTTCGCTGATGCCGGGCCCGTTATCCTCGAATGTTATCACCACCTCTGTATCATTGCAGGTAGTTGCAATGGTAATCCGTGGAGCGGGCGTACCGGCAGCGGCCATGGCCTGAGCTGCGTTCTTGATGATATTGAAAAAGACCTGGCCTATTTCTGTGCGTGCGCATTGTACTGACGGCAGAGTTCCATACCTGCGCCTGATTTCCACCTTCCTGAAATCATAATTTTTCTTCATGTCATAGTCCGATGCGGCCAGTTCAAGGGTTTCTTCGAGCAACTCGTTGAGATTGCAGGGGGCTTTGGTATTTCCATGGCTGGAGCGGCCGAAAGCGAGCATGGTTCGCACGATTTTCGCGGCACGTTCACCAGCCCGCTGAATGGCATCGAGATAGCTGGGGATGGAACGTCTTTTCAAGTATGCCTGCAGCTTGTCCAGATCCAGGCCTAAAGATTCCGCAATGGTTTTATTCTTATCCAGCCCTGTCCCCAACCGTCGTCTGATGTTTTCATTGCCCTGCAGTATGATACCGAGCGGATTGTTGATTTCATGGGCCATGCCCGCGGCTAGGCCGCCCACTGCCATCATTTTTTCGGTCTGAACAAGAAGTTCCTGGGTCCTTTTTCGTTCTGTGACGTCCCGTACCAGCACCTGGATAACTTTTTGCGAGGCAATGGTAATGGGGGACATGGTGATTTCGGTGTCAATAAGGGTATTCTCGGCGGTGCGTAGCTGCCATTCAAAGTGTTGTGGACTGGTCAGGGCACGGTTGAGCCTTTTTCTGCATGCAGTTTTCGAATCCTCACCATCAGGCTGATAGGCAGGAGAAAAGTTGGAGAAGTTCGCGCCAAGGATATCCTCTTGTCGCATGCGCAGAAGCCGGGCTGTCTTCTGGTTGCAGGCCATGATGGTGCGGCCTTCCAGGATGAGGATGGCATCATTGGAAAACTCAAAGAGTTTACGGTATCGTTCCTCGTTTTCACGAAGGTATGCTTCCGCCTGTTGTCTCTTGTGGATTTCTTCTTCAAGTTGTTTGTTCTTTTGGGCCAGCATAGCCTGCTGTTTTTTTGATTCCTCGAGGCGGGTGCGCAGTATGACATGACGCAGATTGGCTCTGACTGACCAGGCCAGGCCGGCGATAATGAGCAGAATCATGGCCGCGGCCCCAAGAAGGAACTGCCAGGAACGCAGCTTGCCAAGGATTTCATCTTCCCGGACGCAGGCAGCGAGAAAGATGTTGAGCGGATCTATGGGGGCGCGGGTAACAAGGCCCCATGTTTCGCTTTCGTTGAATACTAATCTGGTTCTGGTCACTTTGTTGTCGGTTTTGGCCAGAACATCCGCAGCCCAGATGCAGGGCATGCTTTCGCGCTGGTTCTCCTGTAAACGGATCAGGCTACCGTCAGCCCTTGTCAGGACAAAAATTTTTGAGGAAAGGTCATGGGGCGAGGCGATAAATTGTTCATGGAGTGTTGCCGGGTTGATCCAGCCGAGAATCCATCCCGCCAGTTTACCCTTGAAATGACACGGCGCCACGGTGAGGATGGAGTCAGCGTCTTTTTCTTTGTGGGCCGAGACAAAGGTGCCCGGTTCATCGTGAAAGGATTCAAGAGCATGGCTCCATGGTGGCAGGCTGGGCGGGATATCAGGCAGCAGATTGGTCGATGTGGTGAGGATATGTTTGTCTGCGTTGAGAAAAGCCATTTGCAGGTAAACAGGCTGGCCGTTGATTGTTTTGGCGGCAACAGTTTTCCACATGAGTTGCTGCACGGTAAAGAGACTGACAATCAGGCCATACTGTTTGGACATGCCCAGATCCTTGTTGATAAAGTAGGTCTGCACTTCCTGGGAATCGGCAACGGCTCTGATGTCATAACGCCGTTCGAGAAAAAAGTATTCTATGCTGGCGGCTCTGTTTTCAACATCGAGTTGAAAGCGGTTCAGGGAAGATTCCTGCAGGGCGCGATTATTCCGGTAATAGAAAACCAGAATGAAGAGAATGTAGAGGCAGAGAAGAAGACCGCCAAAAATGGTCAGGCGGGTGGATGGACCGATCTGGTTTCCAGACAGGCCTCTATTCATGGGGGCAATGCGGGATCAGACCATCCAGAAAGAATACGGCAGACAGTCTGCATGGCCTGATCTCGACCGGAAGTAGGGCTCGAAGCGATCCGGGCACGGTTCCACTGCTATTTATCGGAAAGAAAATCCGGGTAGTAGCTGAATACCGACGGATAATATTTGCTCACAATGGCCTTGTATTTTCCCTCGTGGATGAATTCGGTAAAGAATTTGGCAAATGCCTCTCGCAATTTGGGAGAATCCTGGGCAAAGGCACAGGCCATCTCCTGCGGTTTGGAGACCGGGCCGATGACCTTGATCTTGCCCGGCCATTTGGCCAGTGCTATCAGGGCGACCGGAACATCGATCAGGGTGGCATCGGCATTTTTGGCGATCACCGATGGAATCATCCCGCTGAGATCACCATCTGGCGGAAAAAAACGAATGGTGGCGCCGGTTTTATCGATTCCATACATACTTGGTTCAAGGCAACTGTCCTTGAGACCGAGTATGGAGAAGCCTTTGAGTTGTTTTTTGACCAGTTCAATATCTTTATCGATATTTCCGGTCGGTTTGATGGGAGTGAGCGGTGAGTCACTGCGTGCCACCAGCCAGATGCCGGAGGGGAAGGTCCGCTCTGAAAAGGAAACGATTTTCCTGCGCCATGGCAGAACAGTGAATCCCGTGGATATGACATGCCCTTTTTTGGTCGCTGTGCCGATTCTGGTCACAGTGTCGCCTTCCACCTTGATTTTGATTCCGGTCAGATCGCCGATGATATCCTGCCAGGATGATTCGACAAACTGATATTTGACACCAAGGTGCTTGGCAAAGGCCTGCATGAGTTCGACATCAAGCCCCTGACCATCGATCGTCACAAAGTTGGCATAAGGAATGCCCAGATGACGGAGTGTTCCTGAGCGGAGAACGTCATCCAGATCCTCCGCCCTGACGGTACCGCAGAGTAAAACAAGCGCGATACATGCAAGAAGGAAAGTGTGAAGATGAAATTTCATGCTGTCCTCATGGTCTCCCTGTCATAGAAGGAGGAATGGGTTAAGGTTTACTCGCCGGGATGGCAAGGAGTTCCGTTATTTTTTCCACATATTGGTGGAGGTGCATTACCGGTTTAAAGAGTATGCACTGTTCATGGATGCCGAGTCGCTTCAAAACCGATGGAATGGTGTAATCCAGGGAACCGGTGTGAATGATTATCTTGCATGCCGGATGAATGGCCAAGGCCTTTGCGATAAAGGTGTTGCCGTCCATGCCTGGCAGACGAATATCGACCATGCACAGGTCCGGGGGTGAGGAATGCATCATTTTCAATCCCTCTTCTGCCGTGGTCGCATGCTGCACCAGGAATTCGGTTTCATCTTCAAGATAATCCCGGATCAGCGACGGGATATCTTTTTCATCGTCTACAATGAGTATGGAAGGATTCATTGTGGTGCAATCTCGTATGCCTTCGTGCGATGATACCAACAGAGATATTCTCCTCTTGGATTGAACCTGCCGTCAAAACAAGGTGGTGGTTCGCATGCATGCCTACTTCTCAATACTGAACAAATGCCTTCAATTCAAGAAAAAATCCTATCTAATGTAATTCTCAGTTGGCAATAGTTATGGCCATTGGCCATTTCTTATTTGTCTTTTTTTCCATAGCTGAGCCAGCAGGCCGGAGGCCTGTATTCTGCTTTCCAGCGCAGGAAGCGATCTGCCGGCATGGCCTTGGCAATACCGAATCCCTGAGCGTATCGGCAGCCCAGCTCCAGCAGGCGGATGCCAATTTCCGTGTTTTCCACACCCTCGGCAATAACCTGCATTTCAAAGGCATGGGCCAGACCGATCACTCCCTCGACAATATGAAGATCATCTTTGTTCTCCAGCATTTCCCTGATAAAGGAGCGGTCTATTTTCAGGGTTTGTACTGGCAACCGCCTGATATGGGTCAGGGTGGAGAAACCAGTGCCATAGTCATCAAGGGCAAAGGTAATGCCTGTCTTACGGCAGGTGTGGATAACCGTGGAGATCGTATCAAGCTCGTCTATAATGCCGCTCTCGAGGATTTCCAGTTCGATATATCTGCCATTGACATCATGCTGTTTAAGCAGGTTCAGCAGATGTCCGGCAAAGCCTGGTTCCTGTAAGATCCGTGCCGACAGATTGACGCTTATGCCAATTTCTTCTCCCTGACAGCGCCAGGCCGCAACCTGTTTGATAGCCTTTTCCAGAACCCACCAGTCCAGGGCGATCTGCAGCCGGGTACCCTCGATGAGCGGCAGGAACCGGTTGGGCGCAAGAAGTCCTTTTTCCGGATGTTGCCAGCGAACCAGAGCCTCGGCGCCGATGACCACCCCCTTGGCCATATTCACCTTGGGCTGGTAGAAGATGACGAATTCCTCATTGGTCAAGGCCTGCTCGATCCGGTTGAGCTGTTCCTGTCGTTCATTCATCTGACGATCCAGTTCCGGATCAAAAAAATGATAACAGTTGCGTCCCTTTTGCTTGGCCATGTACATGGCCTGATCGGCATGACGAAGCAGTGTTTCCGGATCGCCCTGATCCATGGGATAGAGCGTTACGCCGATACTGGTTGTAACAGTGAATTGACCGGAGCTGATATGATAGGGCATTTCCAGAACCTCGATCAGCCGCGCAAGGGTTATGGCGCATTGCTGATCATCCTTTTGCTCACTGATCAGCAGGGCAAATTCATCGCCTCCCCAGCGGGCAACCGTGTCCTCCGGGCGCAGGTTGTTTTGCAGTCGTTCACTGACCTGCATGAGAATCTCATCGCCGGCTTCATGGCCATGTTGATCGTTGATCTGTTTAAATTCGTCAAGGTCCAGATAACAGATGGCCAGTCCTGACTTCTGGCGCTGAGCCGTACGGAAGGCCTGTTTGACCCGGTCGATAAACAGTCGTCTGTTGGCCAGCCTGGTCAGCGGGTCATAATAGGCCAGCTCTTTGAGCTGGCGGTGTGCCTCTTTGAGCGCCTCTTCATTTTCTATTCTGGTGGTGATATCCGTGGCCACCCGCAGGTGGACCAGGCGTCCGTCATCCCAGGGAATAACGCAGTCCGTAGCATGGAACCAGCGGCCGCTGTCTGGATGCTGGAATTCGGTGGCGCGCAGGTCTGTTTCGCCATCTTCGCCGATAAGTTTTTCAGCGGGGCAGGCAGGGCAGGGTTCGTGCTGCTTGGTATAAATAGCCTGCCAGCAGATTTTACCCTCAAGATTGCCGTAGAGCTCCCTGGCCTTGGAGTTGGCGTAGAGAATGGTTCTGGTCTGGATATCGGTTACGTATACAACGGCATCTATGCCGGCCAGAACCGCATTGACTCGTTGATTGGCCTGGCGGATGATCTTTTCGGTACGTTTTCGTTCGGAAATGTCCCTGAAAATGGCGACAATGGCCTCTTTATCTTCCTCGCGGGCATAATGCGCGTTCATTTCGAAGAAATATGGGGTTCCATCCGGAAGCTTGCCCGTATGCTCATCGCTTATTCTGCCCTGCTCCCTGATCCTGGCGCAGAACTTTTGCCACTGCTCCATGGTCTTGTAATGACGGGAATGATCCAGAATACGTTTTGTGAGCATGGTGGCACGATCGAGTCGAAAAAAATCGCACATGGCCTGATTGACGTCTGTGTAGCGGCCGGTTTCCGGATCGATAACCGCGATGAGATCTGTGCTCAGGTCAAGAAGCTGGCGGAAATAGCGTAATTCTTTTTCCTGCCGCTTGGACGCCACAAACTTGGCCTGGAGCAGGATATGCCTGGTGTTCAGGCGCAGGAGCAGAAACAGGCCACCGAGAACCGGAAGAGAGAGCAGGGCGATGGCCCCGAGAAACCAGGACGAGGTGAGCAGTATTTTCTGATCCTGAACCACCATGCCCTTGAGAACATAGCCGTCATTAGCAAGGGGAATGGAAATGATGGTCTGGTCCTCGTTCCCGGATACATCCATCCATTTGTCCGGATTGGTGGAAACCAGCCGCTCACCATGGGGGCCGAGCAGGATCAAGGCACTGCCCGAGTTTGTGTCCCGGGAGTGCTGCAGCAGGGGCAGAATGACCGGTTGCAGATCAATGGCGGCCACAATCAGCCCCGAGACCTGTTTGTTATAGGTTATTGGGGCGTAGTAATAGGCTGTATATCCATTATTTTCCTTTTTAATCAGTTTGACGCTGATCTCCGGGGCATTACTGTCAGGCATGGATATGCCTGGCGGCAGGGAGGAAATGATGGGCTGTCCTGTTTGTGACGCCGCTACCAGCAAACTAGTGTCCCGATCAAAGAAACTGACTGCGGTATAGATGGGATGGTCGAGCAGTTTTTTTCGGGCCAGTAAACGTTCAAGCTCATCTTTGACCATGAACAGGCTTTCCTGCAGGCCATATTCCATGGACATGCCCATGGCCCGGTTGGCAAAAAAGTTGTTAAAGACAGGGTTTCTTGTCAATTCACGGATTTCATCCTTCTGCTCATTGAAAAAATAGTTGACAGCAGCTGCCTGTTTTTCGATGGTCAGCCGGGCTTGGTTAAACAGGGCTTGGCGGAGATGAATTTGGCCAAGGTAGACCAGTCCGATCAGCAGTGAAATATAGCCGCCGAGGAGCAGTCCGCCCAACCGGATGGCGGTTGAACGGGTTATTATGGGTGAAGGTCTGCCTTTCATTAAAAGGGTTATTGCCCGTCAGGCGGCGTGGCGAAAAAATCCGCCGAATAACGAAACACAGTGGGATAGTATTTTTTGACCATCTGTTGATAGATTCCGTTGCTGCTGATTTTGGCAAAATAGCGGTTGAAGGTGGCAAGCAGTTCCGGGCTGTCCGGTCTGAAGGCTGCGGCCATGACCTGTCTTGGCGAAATGGGACCGATCACTTTGATCTTGCCCGGCCAGCGGGCCAGGGCAATAAGGGCGTCCGGCACGTCAAGCAGAGTCGCCTCCGCATCATTGTTGAGGATGGCAGGCACCAGTTCGTTGAGTTTACGCCCTGGCGACTGCACCTTGATGATGGCACCGGTTTTATTCATACCATAGAGGCCGGGATCAAGACAAGTGGAGGGCAGGGCCAGGACCGTATGGCCTTTCAATTGGGCCTTGACCTGGGCGATATCCTCTTCAAGGCGGCCGCTGGGTTTGATGGGCTTCAGTTCCGAATCGGCCCGGGCGACCAGCCAGACACCCGAGGGAAACGTCGGCGTGGAAAAGCGGACAATCTGTTTGCGCCAGGGCAGAATGGTCATGCCGTTGGCAATGATATCGCCACGGATGGGTACTCTGTCGAGGAATTCGGCTGTATCCCCGGCGCGTCTGGCATTGCGTCCGGTCAAATCGCCGAAGATATTCTGCCAGGTGGTTTCAACCAGTTCGTACCGCACCCCTAATTCTTTGGCAAATCCTCGGACAAGCTCGACATCCAGTCCATCACCTCGCCCTGTGTAAAAATTGGCATACGGTATGGCCAGATGGCGCAATACACCTTTTTTCAAGATGTCGGCAAGATCCTGGCCCAAGAGAGGAGCTGCGGTGAACATCAGGGCCAGAAGACTGAGGATGGTTGCGTTAACGGTTCGGGGTGTGGTCGACATTGGTCAGATTCCTTGAATAACAATATTGTTACTGGACAGATGATGCCTGGCTACCCGTTCATCTTGGTGAACAGGTCATGCATGGCTGCAACCAGCCCTTCCACATCATCTGAGGAGTGGAAAAGATGGGTGGAAATGCGCAGAGCATGCTCCTTCTCCGCATCATCTATATGAACGTGAAAGTCCGTAGTTCGGACAATATACCCATACTCCTCACGGAGCCGGTTACGAAAAGTGGTAAGTGCTGCAAGATCCGTGCGATCTTGAAAAGGATTAAAGGCCGTAAGTCCGCTTGCCAGTTCCGGCGCATCTGGAGAGTACATGATAACATCGTGGCCAAAGGCATCCCTGATTTGCTGCCTGCAGTGCTTGGCCAGGGCGAGAACATATCGCTCTATTCTGTTTCTGCCTATGCGATCCCACATGTCGCAGACATCGGCCAGGGCCCGTTTGGCCGGATAGTTGTCATTGCCGATATACTGCATCTGCATCTGCAGGCCGAGAAAGGGATATTCGGCCAGTGAGCTGTTGATGGGCCAGTATACCTCCTCACGATCGGGCCAGAACTGGCGCAGTCGATTGAAATTGTTTTTGATATAAAGAATGCCTGTCGCGCCCGGACCGCATTGCCATTTATGGCCCGAGCCCGCGTAAAAATCACAGTCCATGGCGTGCAGATCAAGGTCGAGCATCCCGATGGAGTGGGCGCCATCAACCAGGGTGGGTATACCGTTGGGTATGGCTACTTCCTTGCAGATTTTCTCGGCGGGCAGTCGGGCGCCGGTTTTATACGTGATGTGGGAGAAGACAATCAGGCGGGTTGCTGGTGTGACAGCATTGGCAAAGGCATCGACAAAACCCTGTTCAGTGGCGTTAAAAACCGGGATTTCCACCTTGGTCAGAAGAACGCCATGCCTGGTGGCGAGCACATGCAGGGGCGAAGTGGCTGCCACATGTTCATGGTGGGTGAAAAGGACCTCATCACCTGACTGCAGGTTGAGGCCGCCGAGGATGGAACACATACCGTCTGTTGTATTGCGGGATAACACAATTTCGTTGGGAGCGGCGCCGAATTGAGGCGCGATCCGTTCCACCAGGCCGTTTGTGTAAGGCCAATGTCCCCATTCACCGTGCATGTCCCAGGGATAACGCGCCACGATTTTGTTGTAACGGTTGTAGTTACGCAGGATTTGGCGCGGTGTTGATCCGGTGGTACCGATATTCATATAGGTCGTCTGAGGATCAAGGATAAACGCCCGGCGGATCCGTTTCCAGCTTCTGGGTTTTCCCAAATCGGCAGTGCAGCGGAATGCCGTTCTATCCGCCAGCGCCTGGGCAGGCGTCAGGGCAGTGGCCGTTCCACCGGCCGCGGCGAGCCCCATGATTTTCAGAAAGTCGCGTCTATCGAGTTTCCCGTTGCAGCTGCTCTGTTCCATGTCTATCTTTCCTCCATTCTCTGTCAGTAGCGAGGGCTCCAGGGCCTTATTTGCTGCATGTATATCCAGGCTGGCTGGGGGAGAAAGAGTGATTTTTCCGATATATGTTCTTCTTTGGTTATAGCAGAGAAAAAAAGAGGAAGTCAAAAATGATATGATGAATTCAGCGGAATGATTTTTTGTCCCGATGGATCCTGGTCGATTGCCATTTTCGAGTAATAGGAGTGGTGAAAATCAGCATATGACGGCTGGTGTCTTTCTGTTTCTCTGCGCAGTGATTGCTTGGATTTCATTTTGGTCATTCGGATTGCAAAAGCGTTCGCATGTTGTGTGGCTGCTTGCCAGGTGCAGGAAACGTTCTCGAAGCTGTGCTGTACCTGATTTTCGCCATGTGAGCGGATAGCTTGTGAAATATTCCTGTTGGAGATAAGGTAGGGCGTGTCTGATCGGGTAGGCAATGGTGTTCTATCCAGCTTTGCCAGCTGCAAAAGATGGATAAAAATAAAGTTGTTTGATGGACATTGCATTTTATGAGGAAATAGTCAATCGGCTCGCTCGTGGCAAGGCAACGGTTCTCCTGACCGTGGTCCAGGCGGAAGGATCGGTGCCCAGGGGGGCTGGAGCCAAGATGCTGGTTGGCCTGAACGGGGTGGTCGCCGGCACCATCGGCGGGGGCAACTTCGAGCATGAGATGGTGACCAAAGCAGCAGCAGTGCTGCAAACCGGTCGGCCGGCCTTGCTTGAATATGCGGACAGACAAGATCAAGGCCTTGCATGCGGCGGCAGCTATCTGGTCTTTGCCGAGCCGCTCACCATGCCCAAACGCCTTTTTATCCTCGGCTGTGGTCATGTGGGGAGGGCCCTGGCTCGTTTGGCAGAGGGATGTGGTTACCAGGTTTTACTTTTTGATGATCGGCCTGCTTCTGGCGACACCGCCGGCCAGTACGTGGAGGTGGCTGATAACGAAGATCCCTTTGCCGGCTATGACCCTCGTTCTGGAGACGCTCTGGTTATTGCCGGCCGAAGTCATAGCGTGGACCTGCAGGCTCTACGAGCGGCCTTGCGGAAATCTTTTTCCTTTATTGGCTTACTTGGCAGCAGCAGGAAGAAAAAACAGTTTTTTGAGCTTCTGGAGCGTGAGGGTGTATCCGAAGAAACGCTGGCCCGAATTTATACTCCAGTGGGATTGGATATCGGTGCTCGTACGCCAGAGGAGATAGCGGTGGCCATCATGGCCCAGCTGATCGCTGCCAACCGGCAAAATCCGTGCGTATGACTGCCGTGGGGCTCGGGCCGCCACTGTTGACCGGTCCGCTTTTCTCCGCTGACAGTGCCCGGGGCAAACGCTTTTGCGTTGATACCTCCACTCTGATCTATCTTGATCGCATTGGCTTGCTGACGCTCACGTGTGAGGTTTTTTCGCTTGCAACCATTCCCCCCGTTCTTACCGAATTTGGTCGTGTGGTCCCGCAGCTGCGTATTTTACCGGTTGTGACAGCAGGGGCGAGCACCGATGATGCCCTTCTTGCCGTAGTCTGCCAACACCAAGGAGTCCTGCTTTCCGAGGACGGCCGATTACTGCGCCGGGCAGGCCGACGGGGATTGTGCTACTATAACTCTCTCATGCTCATCTGCGGTCTCTGCCATCGTGGTGCTTTAGGCTGCAGGGAAGGTGGAGCTTATATGGAAAAGTTGCTTGCCCATGCCCGCTACAGCGATGTAGTCCTGGAGTATGGTCGTCAGGTTTTCGCAGCGGTGTGCCCGCTTTCACATTGAAGTGGAGAGAGAAAGGAGCAGTCGATGGAAAACATCTTGTCAGGTGATGGTTTTACTGCCCTGACCCCGGATCTGGTCCTGGCCGGTGTCGAAAAGGCTCTGGAGAGCTCGCTTTCCAATCTTTGCCGGCCCATGAACAGTTACATCAATCGGGTGTATGAGCTGGCCGATGAGGATGGGGAAGCATGTATTGCCAAGTTTTATCGTCCATCACGCTGGAGCCGGGACGCTCTCCGTGAAGAACATGATTTTCTCATTGAGTTGGCCAGGGCAGAGATCCCGGTCGTTGCTCCTCTGAAACTGGCCAACGGCACGACACTGGCAGAAGTCGCGGGCATTCCCTTTGCCCTCTTTCCGAAACGTGGCGGTCGGATTGTGGATGAGTACAGCGATGATCAATGGCTGGAGCTGGGCCGACTGCTGGGGCGGGTGCATGCTGTTGGTGCGGGGAGATCGACCAGGCATCGCCTGATCATGGCGCCCGAACAATCCACCAGGGAGCAGATCACGTTCCTTTTTGCCCATGGCCGGATTCCAGTTGAATTCCAGGACCGTTTTGCAAAGATAACCGGGGCCATTCTTGATGCGGCAAGTCCTCTTTTTGCTGGCACCGAATCCATACGCCTCCATGGCGACTGTCATGCCGCCAATCTGATTTATCGGCCCGGTGAATCGTTTTTTATTATTGATTTTGATGATATGTGCATGGGGCCACCCATTCAGGATATCTGGATGTTGCTGCCCGATACGCCGGAGAAATGTCTGCCGGAGTTGGATCTTTTGCTGGAAGGGTATGAGAGCTTTCGCGATTTTTCCCGTTCATCTCTCCGCCTGATCGAGCCACTGCGCGCCATGCGTTTTATTCATTATATGGCGTGGTGCGCCCATCAGGTCATGGAGGACGGTCATTCCGTCATCATGCCCGATTTCGGCACCCATGCCTACTGGCAGGCCGAACTTGCTGATCTTGAAGATCAGTTGGCCCGGATCAACGATGCAGCAGCAGGGGGTTTTCCCGTATTTCCCCATTGAGAGTATGTGAATGGTTGTGTCCGGACGTTTCGATGGCGGATTGCGCGTGAAATTTTCTGGTGCAGTATAAAATCCATTGCAAAAGCAGGAGGATAATTTAGAACAGAGGAAAATGTTAACGAACCGGGGGCCAGAGGATTCATGAAAAGAGAACTGCTGCTTCTGCGGCATGGCAAGTCAGACTGGGACCAGCCGGTGGATGATCAGCGCCGGCCACTGAAAAAAAGAGGGCGCAAGGCGGCGGCAAGGATTGGGACATGGATTCGGGAACAGAACAAGATCCCGGATTTGGTTATTTCCTCGCCAGCGGTCCGGGCCCTGGAAACGGCCCGGATTGTTGCCGGAGAAGTGGGCATCCCCGAAACAATGATCCAGCTCGATCCGGCGATCTATGAGGCGCACTGGAGCGACCTGTTGGCCAGGGTCCGCACCCTTCCCAAGAAGAGAAAACGGATCATGCTCGTTGGCCATAACACGAGCATGGAGGAATTGCTGCTCTATCTTGCCGATGGCCGGGCGCAGCCAGCGGCCAATGGGAAGATCATGCCCACCGCCACCCTGGGCCTGTTCTGCTTTCAGGGAAGCTGGCGGAATCTTGCCCCTGAACAGGTTGATGCTGTCACCGTGATCCGGCCCAGAGAACTGGTTGGTTCCTGAATAGAGGATCATCTTTTTGTTGAGGGTTTTTTCGGAAGAGTTTACCATATTCTGCTTTGCCGTGGCCGGACAGGTTGACCGGTTTATCCGAAAATCAGAGGACAGATGACAGATTACAGAGGACAGAATAGTTTGCGCCTGCGGCGATTATTCAGTTTACTCAACCTGTTGCCTTGATTTTCATATTTTGCCCTGCCTGCAGGGCATGGTGGTTTATATCAAACGGAGTACAGGAGCAACACAATGGCTGAACTGTCGGAATCAGCGGAATCAAGACAGATACTCAATGATCTCAAGGGCAAGATGCTGGCCCTGAAGGAGCATCTTTGACCTGGCCGGCAAAAAAGAGCGGGTGGAACAGCTCGAGGCCGAAACCCTGGAGCCCGAGTTCTGGAACGACCAGGAGGGTGCGCGCCGGGTGCAGCGGGAGCTGGGCCAGCTCCAGGATGTGATCGCGGTCTGGGAAAAGACCTATGACGATCTCGAGGAGGCCGAGATGCTCCTGGATATGGCCATCGAGGAGCAGGACGAGGAAACCTACGGGGAGGTGGTGGCCAGTCTTGATTCCCTGCGTGAACATATTGGTCAGGTCGAGCTGGAATGCATGTTTACCGGCGAGCACGATGCGGCCAACGCCATTCTCACCATCCATGCCGGCGCCGGCGGCACCGAAGCCCAGGACTGGGTGGAGATGCTGATGCGCATGTATCTGCGCTGGGCCGAGCAGAAGGGATTCAAGGCCGATATCCTTGATCACCTGCCCGGTGACGAGGCCGGCACCAAGAGCGTGACCATGCTCATCAAGGGCCGCCATGCCTATGGCTACCTGCGCTCCGAGGTGGGCATTCACCGGCTGGTGCGCATCTCGCCCTTTGACGCCTCTGGCCGCCGGCATACCTCCTTTGCCTCGGTCATGGTCCTGCCCGAGCTGGATGATACCATCACTGTGGACATCAACGAGAAGGATCTGCGCATCGACACCTACCGGGCGTCCGGTGCCGGCGGCCAGCATGTCAACAAGACCGATTCGGCCATTCGCATCACCCATCTGCCCACCGGTATCGTGGTCCAGTGCCAGAACGAGCGCTCCCAGCACCGCAACAAGGACATGGCCATGAAAATGCTCATGGCCCGGTTGTACGAGCGGGAAAAGGAGGAACAGGCCAAGGAGCAGGAAAATCTGCACGGCGACAAAAAGGATATCGCCTGGGGCAGCCAGATCCGCTCCTATGTGCTCCAGCCCTACCGGATGATCAAGGACCATCGCACCGGCCAGGAGGAGGGTAATGTGGACGCGGTCCTGGACGGCAACCTGGACCCCTTTATCAAGGCATACCTGCTCTGGCAGCCATAGACCCCGCGACCTGAGGGCACAAAATGGACCCCTCTCAATGCGCTCGCTGCGGGGCCTGCACCGTGGTCTGCCCGGTCTTTCGGGCCGAGCCCAGGGAGTCAGCCACGGCCCGGGGGCGGATGCAGCTTTTGCTGCTTGATCTGGCCCGGTCCCCCTCGCCGCATTTTAAGGAGATATT